>Ga0172379_10005384_pt1 | contig 17960 bp, 21 predicted proteins | sample GrowelOW334metaG_FD_119756 | JGI IMG/M metagenome (GOLD analysis project Ga0172379, IMG submission 119756) | Groundwater microbial communities from an aquifer near a municipal landfill in Southern Ontario, Canada - Groundwater well OW334 metaG | ecosystem: Environmental > Aquatic > Deep... | reverse complement strand
GTGGTTTATTTTTATTTTAAATAATGATTTTGGTAGGGCTTTAGATATTTTTTCCGGCCACTCTACGGCGATTATAGTTTTGGGTTGTTTAATTTTATTAAAATCAAAAATTTTAGCGTCTTTGGGTAGTAAGCGATAAGCATCGATATGATCTAGTTGCCAACCAGAGTTTCCTTTGTAACTACGTAATAAAACAAAGGATGGGCTGAGTATGGTTTTTTTAATTCCTAAACCCTTAGCCAAACCCTTTATAAAAACTGTTTTGCCGGCACCCAAGTCTCCAGATAGAGATAAAATTGTAGATTTATTGTTTTTTATAAACCAACCAGCCAAAAACTCCCCGAGTTTTTTAGTTTCTTTGTCGGACTTGGTAGAAATTTTAAAGGAGCTCTTTTTTACCATTATAATCAGCGCCCAAATGGCGATAAGCTTTTTCGGTAGCGACTCGTCCACCCGGAGAGCGATGTAAAAGGCCAAGTTTTATTAAAAACGGCTCATAAACTTCTTCTACCGTACCAACCTCTTCGTTTAGGGCGGCGGCAATAGATTTTATACCAACTGGTCCACCTTTAAATTTTTCAATTATAGAAAGTAAAAGTTCGCGGTCGGTTTTTTCTAATCCTAAGACGTCTATTTCCAACATGTTTAAAGTTTTTTGAACGCTCTCCTCGTCTATTTGCCCGCTTCTATATAATTGAGCATAATCCCGAGCCCGTTTAAGAAGGCGATTTGCAATGCGTGGGGTGAAGCGAGAAGCAGCGGCTAAAGCTTTAGCCGCGGAGGAATTTATTTTGACGCCCAATAAATTAGCAGAGCGTTGAAGAATGTGTTCAATGTCTTCTGCTTGGTAGTATTCCAAACGAAAAGAGGCACCAAAGCGAGAACGGAGTGGAGCAGAAAGGAGACTAGCCTTGGTGGTAGCGGCCACAATGGTAAAGGGAGGGAGATCTAAAGAAAAAGTTCTAGCGGATGGTCCCTTACCCACAATCAAATGAAGTTTGCGACTTTCCATAGCAGGATAAAGAATTTCTTCTACGGATTTATTTAAGCGATGAGCCTCATCGATAAATAAAATTTCGTTGGGTTGAAGATTGGTAAGTAGTGCGGCTACATCACCCGGTTTTTCTAAAGATGGACCAGAGGTGGAGCGTACCGCTACCCCCATTTCTTTACCGATTAAGTAGGCGAGTGTGGTTTTACCTAAACCTGGTGGACCAAAAAACAACAAATGATCGCAAGTTTCGTTGCGACCCTTAGCGGCATCAATGATTAAACGGACATTATTCTTAACCGCTTCTTGTCCGATATACTCTGACCACTGACTTGGTCTTAAAGACAGGTCAAAAGAGGAGTCCTCGGGGTTTGTTTTGGTGGTTTCCAGGGGGTCCATGGGGTTATTGACAAAGTTTGCCTATTGTGCTAAACTCTTATCCACAAGTTCATTTTAGCTTAAGATCTGTGGGTAAACGGGATTCTTCCTTAAATTTAAGGACTTTCTGGCTCCGGCTGGGAAACTCCTCGGGAGGACCTACTCTTTTCTGAAAATTATTTTCGGAAAAGCCTTTTCAAATTGCCTCCGGGCAATTACCCACAGATCTTAGGCTGAAATTTTTTATTATTCCACATCCGGTCCACCGGCTGTTTTTATTTTCCCGTTCGTAACTCGTTAGATAGCCAAGAGATGGGACCGGTTAGGCGCTCCACCTCGTTAAAGGTAGTGGTGCCTTGGATAGTTTTCAAAACACCGTCTTCTTGCATTGTAACCATGCCCTGAGTTTTTGCCAAGCGTTTTAATTCCATTTCGGTAGGATCTTTATAGATAGCTTCTTCTTCCGCATCGCCGACGTGAAATAATTCAAAAATAGAAACCCGCCCCTTGTATCCGGAGCCGTGACATTTTTCACAGCCCACCGCTTCGTAGAGATTTATTTTTTCAAAATCTTTTTGGTTTACTCGAGTTGGTAGAGATTTTATAAATTCTTGAAATTTAGTTATTTGTTCGGGAGTTAAAGTAATCGCTTTTTTACAATCTGCACACAAGCGTCGTACTAATCGTTGAGCGATTACTAAAGAAAGAGCCGGCCCCACACTTTGTGGACGAGAACCCAATTCTAAAAGACGGGGGATAGCGCCTACTGCATCGTTGGTGTGAAGGGTGGAGAATACCATGTGACCAGTTAGGGCGGCATTCAAACCAATTTCCGCGGTTTCGCCGTCGCGAATTTCACCAATTAGAATTACATCTGGATCTTGGCGAAGAATAGAGCGCAAACCCGAAGCAAAAGTATAACCAGCTTCCGGATCTACTTGGGTTTGGGAGATTCCCGCAAGACGATATTCGATTGGATCTTCTACGGTAATTATTTTTATTTCCGGAGATCGTACTTTTTGTAAAAACGCGTATAGGGTGGTGGTTTTACCAGAACCGGTTGGACCAGTATTTAAAATTAAACCATCCGGTTTTTTTAGTTCTTCTTCTACTAAATTTAAATCGTCAGGACGGAAACCCAGACTAGTTAATTCGGTTACCAAACTTTTTGGATCTAAAATTCTTAACACTGCAGTTTGCCCATACTCCGAAGGAATAATAGAAAGACGCACCTCAATTTCTCGATCCTCTACACGAAAAGTAAAACGTCCATCCTGTGGTTCATCACTTAAATTTATTTTTAGACCAGAAAGAAGCTTGAGACGAGTAATAATTGAATGAAAAACTTTTGGATCTAATTTGTTGTAGCCATCTTTTAATACACCATCTAAGCGTAAACGTACCAAACCGCCCTTTTCGTTGGGCTCCAAATGAATATCCGAAGATTTTAAAGCGAGGGCGCCACTTAAAATAAATTCCAATACTTCGGAGGTTAGAGAAGTAGGTACGTTCTCTAAAGCGGTAGAAAATTTTTGTAGACTATCTACCGACTTAATAGTTTCTTCTAGGTGTTTAGAATTTAGATCTACAGAGCCGGTAATTTCTTTAACCCCTTTTCCGGGGACAAACTGATAATGATCCCAGGCGTGATCTAGTCCAGTTTTGGAGGTAATAAAAATTTCTAGTTCGTAATTACTATTTTTTAATTTTTTAAATATTTCCAGGGTTTTGGGTAGGCGAGTGTCTAAAGCGGCGAGGGTTAGTTTCTTTTTTAATAGTTGAAGAGGAACAATTAAAGCTTCTCGTGCCTCTACCTCCGGCACTAATTGCATTGCATCAATTTCGGTAGGTACACTAACCGAAACCAAATCTAAATAGGGGACCCCAATTTCGGTGGCCCGACGTTTTGCGTCCACCTCTTCTGCTAATCGACGCTGGGCAGAAAGTTGTTGATTTAGAGAATTACTATCCATGTTTATTAATTATGCCACGAACGTGCAACCTTGAATATTTTTATAAAAAAATAAACCGTCCATCGGACGGCTTACGGTTTAAACACCACTATTGTTTGGGATTTTCATGAAAGGTGCTCACCATTAAAACTTTGGCATAGTACCCAGAAGGTAATGCTTGGATTTCGTAGTCCAAAGGAATGGAGAAGTTGAGGATTTTGAATTCTCTTTCTTTTTCCGAAAACGGACCCTGAAAAACTTTTACCAATTCAACTCTTGCCTTTTTTGCCGCGGCGTTTCTGGCCTCGCTTTGTGTTGACCAAACATCTTTGGAGGTTCCGATTATATAAACCGAATCTCCAACGATAAATGGTTTTTCTATTCCCGCACCATTCCAAACTCTTTTCCAGGTTTGAGTGTGGCGGTTTCCACCCTCTTTCCAAATGCTGGGCTGACTTGCACAGCCGATCAATAGAAAAATGGAAGAAAGAATAAATAAGACGACTTTTTTCATAACTTACCCCTTACACTAGTGAATAAAAATGGATTTAACGTTCTGTTTATATTATATACCTAAAACCGTATATGTCAATAATAACTAAACAAATCCCTATTTTACTATCGTATTTATAGTCTTATAATTCGACCAATGGTTTTGTTCTTATATGGTCCGGATTCTTTGCTTCGCTTGCGTAGAACTAAGGAGCTTTTAACTGCCTACTTAGATAAAAACTCGGGGGCGGATAGGATGCGGATAGATTTAGCCGAAGATCCGGAAAATTGGAAAAAAGCAGTAACTTTTTTACACCAGCCGTCTATGTTCGCGGAGAAGAAATTTTTATGGGTAGATTCGGCGACGGAGCCGGAGGGTGTGGCGTGGCGTAAATTATTAAAAGAATTTTTACCGGATGAAAAAGTTTTTATCTTATTAACCGAAGACAGGGAACCACGAAAAGATTTTAAATTTTTATTAGAATCACCGGCTAAGGCGGAAAGCTTTCCTGAGCTGACGGGGGAGGGATTAAAGAATTTTGTTTTGCGAGAAATAAAAAAATTAGAACTAAAAGTAACTCCCGAAATTTTAAAAAACATTTTACAAAAAATAGGCGGACCCAGAGCCTCTTGGCGAGCAGTGTCCTTACTTAATCAGTTAGCCGCCTTAGAAGAAATAAATTTAGAAACAATTAAAGCCCTTACAGAAACGGAGTCACAGGCGATGCCGGTTTCTACAGCTAAATTTGCAAATAGTGGGCCATTAACTGCCAGACGTTTAGAGGCCTTGGAGTATGGAATTTTAAGTGGAGACCCAGCTTATATGTTTAACTCTTTAACTTTTTGTTTACGCGGTAAAGAGCTTTTAATGCTTGCGGATTTAGATGCAGATATAAAACTTGGGGGATTGGAGTACGAAGAAGCGCTTTTAAAAATCGCTTTAGGTTAAAAATAAAAACCCCCTATGGGGTTTTTGTGTTACTTAGTTTTGGTTTTAGCTAAACGCTTACTTAAGCGGGACTTAAGTCGGTTGGCTTTGTTTTTTTTAATAAAACCAGACTTAGCGAGTTTGTCTAAGGTCTTATAAGAAGCGGATAAATTTTCGGCGGTCATTTCGCGGCGAAAGGTTTTAAGGGTTCCCTTAAGCTGACCTTGGCGTGCGACGTTGCGGGCGCGGTTGCGACCACTTTTACGTAATTCCTTTTTAGCAGTCTTAGTTTTCGGCATATAACTGGCATAGATTAGGGTTTTTAGCCAAAATTGTCAAATAAAAAGCCGCTGTTAAGCGGCTTTGATTTTTTCTTCTTCCGGCATGAATCTCTTGTTTACCCACTCCTCGGTCCAGGATCCGTCCTGGTTAAAACGCCGGATAAAAACAATATCCATGCCGGCGGCCGGTTTTGTCACCATTACGTCTTTTTTTGCGCGATAGATAACCACACAGGAATCCTGGGAATAAAATTGATATCCTAGGGATTCCGCACTTCTTGCGGCATTCAGAACTTTTTCGATTTTTTCTGAGGTGCAGATTGGGGTACCGGTTGGGCCGTGACCCGTGTTGTGTTCAGCAACAACCACAAAAAAATCTTCCATAACAAGACTCCAGAATTGATGATGGGTTCAGTTAATTAACTTTTCGGAATATAATATTTAATCCGTTTTTTGTCAATCAATTGAAGAAGCCACACTTAGTGGCATAATTACTTTGTGATTTATACATTACGGGGGAAAACTACCCTAACTGGAGACAACTTTTTTGTACTGGAGTGCGCCGGGGTGGGCTATAAGGTTTTTACTAATAAAAGAACTTTGGCTAGTTTGCCGATAGAGGAATTTTTAGTGTATTGCTACCACTATATAAGAGAAGACCAGGAAGATTTGTTTGGTTTTTTAGATACCGAATCTTTACGTTTATTTGAACTTTTAAATACGGTAAGTGGAGTAGGGCCAAAAACTGCGTTGGGAGTTTTAGATTTAGAATCAGTGCCAAATATTTTGGCGGCTATTTTAGAAAAACGAGCAGATGTATTATCGCGGGCTTCGGGGATTGGTAAAAAAAGTGCAGAAAGAATTATTTTAGAATTACAGGCCAAAATTGCGTTAGTGGGTAGCGAGACTTTAATGAAGACCGCAGATGAAAATTTGGAAGTAGAGGAGGTATTGGTTAGTTTGGGTTATCCGCGAGTGCGGGCTAGGGGAGCGGTGCAGGGTTTGCCAAAAGATTTGAAAAACATGGAAGAGCGTTTACGTCGTGCATTGCAAGATTTAGGGAGATAGTAATAGCGAATAGCTTATAGCAAATGGCTAATAATCAAACAAAACAAGGGTTGGTAGAGCACAGTACTAGTATGGAGGCACTCTACCAATCCAGATAAAAATAAAAAGCATGATTAAAAAAATATTTTCTTTATATCATTATCTTTGGGCTTGGGCTGGTTCTATTATTTATGGTCACCCAAGTCGTAAACTTACGTTAATCGGTGTAACTGGAACCAAGGGCAAATCCACCACCGTAGAACTAATTGGATATCTCTTAAAAGAAAACGGGTTTAAGGTTGCCACCTTGGGTAGTGCAGCAAAAAGAATTGGAGATCAGGTTTTTCCGGGGCCAAAAAATACTATGCCGGGGCGTAGCCAAATTCAAAAGTTTTTAAAAGAGGCGATATTGGCTAATTGTACCCACGCGGTAATAGAAGTTAGTTCTCAGGGAGTAGAACAATTTCGAGATAGATTTTTAGATTGGGATATTGGAGTATTTTTAAATATTTCGCCGGAGCACGTAGAGGCACATGGTTCGTTTGAAAATTATAAAGCAGCTAAGTTACAGTTTTTTAAGACAGTTACTAAATCATCTAAGGCTAAAAAATATTTAGTGGTGAACATGGAAGATGCGGCGAAGGGGGAATTTAGAAATCAGGCCGGAGTGGGCGTGGAGGCGGTGGATTTTTATCCTAATAAATTTGCTATTGAGCACCAAGATTGGAAAGGTAATTGGATTGGTACTGGATTTAATTTGTGGAATGCGGCTGCTGCAGAAGCAGTTGGAAAAGTTTTAGGTTTAAAAAATTTGGAGACGCTAAAAAGTTTTCCTGGGGTACGTGGACGTTTTGAAATCGTGCAACGCGAACCATTTTTTGTGGTGGTGGATTATGCCCATACTCCAAATTCTTTGGAGGCCCTATATAAAGAAGTAAAAGAAAATTGGTTGAAACCGGGTGGAAAATTAATTGGAGTTTTAGGTTCGGCTGCAGGAGGCAGAGATGTTTGGAAACGGCCAGAGATGGGGCGTATTGCAGCGGAGTTTTGTGAACTTGCGATTATTACTAATGAAGATCCCTTTGAAGAAGATCCACAATCCATAATTGAACAGGTGGCCGGGGGTTGTGTAATTGGTGGAGGAAATTCTTTAAAAGAAATTCGAAAAATTTTAGATCGACGAGAGGCAATTAAATCCGCACTATCTTCCGCGCATTCGGGAGATGCGGTGGTCTTATCAGGCAAGGGGAGTGAGAACTCTATTCGGGTGGCTCACGGAAGTATTCCGTGGAATGAGCGGAGTGTGACAGAAGAAATTTTGAAAGAGTTATAAAAAAATAAACTACCGCTTAAATATCAAGCGGTAGTAGAGTTTTTAATCTGTTTTTGGGCTTTTCCTTTTAGAATTGCCGCGGCCTGTTTGGTCGCTTTTTGCAGAAGTTGGCGGGGTATGTTGTTATCTCCGCCGAAACCAGACTTTGAAAAAAGTCTTAGTTTCAACTTCCCCTTAATATCCTTAATAAGGATAAAAGAAAGAAACACACCATTTACATTTATGGTGGCGGTGGTGTCCGTAACCTCTTGAACGACCATACTCATAACCCCTCCTATTAATTAGTTAATGTATTCTAAGTGTAATTATAGCACCTTTTTAAGAAAAGTCAAATAAAACAATAAAAGCCCAGTTTAGTCAACAGTTTATAATCAATATATGAAGCTTTCTTTTTATGGAGCAGCTCAAGAAGTAACGGGTTCTAATTATTTGTTGGAATCAGGAGGAGAAAAGATTTTGGTAGATTGTGGACTACACCAGGGAGGTAGTTTTTGTGAAGAACACAACTTTGAGCCATTTGGTTACAATCCAAAAGAAATAAAGGCGGTGGTGGTGACTCATGCCCACATTGACCATATTGGTCGTTTACCACAATTAGTAGATCAAGGTTTTGAGGGTCCGATTTTTTCTACTCCACCAACTCGGGATGAGGCGGAACTTTTATTGTTGGATTCGGAGCATATTTTGAGTCAGGAAGCGGAACGCCACGGCAAGCCGATGATTTATGGGGTAGAGGATGTGATGCAGGCTCGCAAGCAATGGCAAATTCATCCTTATCATCAACCATTTAGTATTGGTCCATTTAAAGTAGAGTTTTTTGATGCGGGACACGTTTTAGGTTCTGCGTTTGTAAAAATTGAAGCGGAAGGTAAAAGCATAATTTTTAGTGGGGATTTAGGAAATAATCCAGCACCCTTTATTAATCCAACCGAAGATCCAAGTGGGGGTACGGTGGCGGTTATCGAATCTACTTATGGTGGAAGAATTCACAAGCAGGGAGATGTTCGTAGACAAGCTTTAAAAACTTTAATTACGGAAACGGTGAATCGGGGAGGGACGGTAATGATTCCGGCTTTTGCTTTAGAAAGAATTCAGGAAATTATTTTTGAACTTAATAATTTAGTGGAGTCTGGAGAGTTACCACGAGTTCCAGTTTTTGTAGATAGTCCGTTAGCTATTAGGTTAACTGCGGTTTATCAAAAATATTCTAGTGAGAAAGATTATTTTAATAAGGCGGCAACTGAGCGGATGCGGGGAGGAGACGCAATTTTTGATTTTCCGGGTTTGCGTTTAACCCTAACCACCCAACAATCTAAAGAAATAAATTCCGTAGTTGGTCCAAAAGTAATTATCGCTGGTGCGGGTATGTCACAGGGTGGACGAATTATGCATCACGAGCTTCGATATTTATCGGATCCAAATAGTGCAATTTTGTTTGTAGGGTATCAGGCGCGTGGTTCCTTGGGTCGCAAGTTAATAGATGGAGAACCAATGGTTAGAATCATGGGGGAGCACGTACCAGTAAGGTGCACGGTAAAAGCGATTGGTGGATATTCGGCACACGCAGACCAACCCCAGCTTTTAAAGTGGCTTAAAGATATGGAGCAAAAACCACAAAGAGTTTTTATTACTCACGGGGAATTAGAAGAGGCACAAGCTTTGGCGGATAAAGCAAAAACCGAGCTTGGTTTGGATTGTCACATTCCGGCACGTGGAGAAAGCGTGGTAATATAGGGTGGTTAATAATTAGAAAAAAAATAAATGATTAATAAAAAACCTGCAGTGGCAAGCAAGCCAAGAGTCAGTAAAAAAGTGCATCGTGGACCAAAATATAAAATTTGTGTATCCGGTGCCGCAGCGACCGGTCATTGTCCAAAGGAAGCTTTTATTTGGGCAGAAGCAATTGGCCGAGAAGTAGCGAAGCGGGGTTGTGTCCTTTTAACTGGAGCGACTACTGGTATTCCATATTTTGCGGCGAAGGGTGCTAAAGCAGAAGGTGGGGAAGTAATTGGTTTTTCACCAGCGGCCTCGCGGGCCGCACACGTAAAAACTTATCGTTTACCAACGGATTTTCACGATATGATTTTTTACACGACTACCGACTACGCGACTCGCGATTTATTATTGATGCGATTTTCAGATGGTATTGTGACAATTTGTGGACGCACCGGAACCTTAAATGAATTCACGGTGGGTTTTGATGATGAAACTCCGATGGCGGTCATGGAGGGTAGTGGTGGTACGGCGGATTTAATTCGGGATATTTTAGAAAAAGTTCACCAAGGTTCTGGTAATTTGTTTTACGAAAGTGATCCAGTGAAGGTGGTGGATGAATTAATCCGACGAATAGACGAGAAGGAAGAAAAAGCTGGCGGTAAAAATCTTTCTTTATAGTTCGTTGGTAGTTTTTCAGGGGTGATTTTTAAAATACTCAAAATTGTACCATATGGTACAATTTTGAGTATTTAATTTTATCTTGTATTGATAGAGAATAGTGTTTATAACAAATGAGTAGTTGGCTCCCATAGCACAATGGATAGGGCGTATCCCTCCGAAGGATGAGATTGAGGTTCGATTCCTCATGGGAGCACAAGAAAATCCGCGTTTAAGCGGATTTTTTGGCCCCATAGTGAGCCAACTGCTTGGCTCATGTGAGTAATCGAACGCCGGAGCCTGTGCGAATTAACAAATTTGCACGCGAGGCGGCGACTAGACCGAGGTGAGTGACCGACGAACCGAGAGTCGGAGTCGATTCCTCCGTTATTTTATAAAATAAAAAACCAAAGATTACATCTTTGGTTTTAACCAACTAAATTTATTTTCTTTGTTTTACAATTAATAATCAACGCTTGCCCATTATCAATATTTTGTTGTTCTGAAAAATTTGTTTCTAAAAATATCTTTCCAATATGTTTAGAAAACAAATCAATATATTGAAGATGGGTAACAATAATTATACAGTCTGTTGTTCCGGCTTTTGATTTAATTAGGTTGGTTAATTTTTCCAATTCCACTCCCCTATAAAGAAATTGGTGTTTTTCCGCCTGTACTTTAAATAAGGAGCCTAAAATTTTTGCACTCTCTACTGCTCGGAGAGCGGTAGATGTGAGAATTGCAGGTTTTTTTACAACTTTTTTAAGTAGGGTAGCGAGATATTTAATCTGCTCTTTTCCTTGCGGACTTAGATTACCCTTTTCGGTATTACTACCGTGGCGAGCTATAACTATAGTTTTCATTAATACACCTTAATTAATGTTTATGATAAAAATACTTATTATATTCTTAGTTTTATTTGCATTTTTGTCAATAGTGAATTTTTAGTCGAGGGAGATTCCTCATTTTTATATTTAGAGTAGAATATAAGAAATGAAAAAAATCATTATATTTTCGGCCTTGTTGTTAATTTCGACATTTAATATTGTCTCAGCTAAGAGTATAGGTGAGTTGAGGGTATCAATTTCCCAAGATATTAATAAGGACTGTAAACAACCAGATGGATACGATCCTGTTCGGGGTTGTTATATAAATAGTGCCAAACAAATCTTTATAAGAGACGGATTACCGAAGGAGGTGCTTCCTTATATTTTGATCCGTGAAATGGGGCATTACTTCACGGTTGATGTTTCGGACGAGCGCTTAAATGAGGTTTTTAACCCGTTACCATTAAAACTCCAATGCTCTAGTTTGAGAGAGGTGGTGGCTGACGAATTTGCCACATGGTTTTTCGGTGGTTATGCCAAACCAATTCAGGATAAGTTTTTTAGGGAAATTCTTAAGTAGGTTTCTACACTCTACACATGAGCGGCGAAAATGAACAAAAAATTAAACTTAGTGAAGAAGAATTAAAAGAGTTTTATGAGGGTAGCGGTTCGCGACATTTTAAATTACAAGGAGAGATTTTTAAGGAATACGGGAATAAAAAGTTAGAAATATATTTTAAATTAGTAGAGTTTACTTATCAGATAGTTACTGTTATTGGGGTTATTTCTGGTTTAGGGTTTACCGCTCTTTCCTCTGTTCAAAACAGAATTTCTTTTGTTGTTGGAGAGGGATTTCTTTTTTCTGGAATTATTTTTGGAATTTATTTGGTTCATAGTATTTATTCTGGAGAGCTATTTAGTCTTGAGGGAGCTCAAAATATACATAGAAAACACTTTAAAGAAAGAAATGATGTTTTTATAGAGGTTTGGGACAAACTCAATTTAAATGGAGTTGAGAAAGACGATTTGGAAAAATTAAATAAAATAGACATTGAAACAGTTAAATTATTTGAGCCCAAGAATGATGAAATAGATTGGATTGGAAACTTAAAATCAAAACAAAGAATCCTGTTATATCTTTTATTTGGTGGGTGTTTAGCAATTCTTGTTTCTATAATTTTATAATTCTCTTGTGACCTCCTTTCCCAAGTCTTTAATGGAAGAATTTAGAATTTTTAAAGTATTTAAATACATATGAAACTCGGGCTAAGAAAAATAGAAAAACAGGATAAGCCTTATTTTGCTAAGTGGTGGCGAGACAAGGATTTAATAAGACTCACAAGCGGAAATATGAAAAGAATTTCCGCCAGACAATTAGGCGAATATTTTGATTTTGTATATAAAGAAGATTTTGGTTTTATAATCACTCTAGACAAAAGACCCATCGGACACATTTCTTTAAGTAAGCGGAAGGATGGATGGAGAGAAACCCAGATTATAATCGGAAATAAAAAACAATGGGGAAGGGGTTTTGGTACTAAAGCTATAAAAAACTTGTTGGCCATAGGAAGAAAGAATGGGATCAAAAAGATATATTTAAATGTCCGGCCCGAAAATATTCGAGCCATGAGGACTTATTTAGGGTGTGGTTTTGTGCCTAAGGGGCTCATTTATCAACCACAAAACAAAAATATGCCGCTATTGGTAAGAATGGAATTGTGGATTTAGGTGTTTACACATAACTCTTAATAGGAGGTTTATACAAGCTATATAGACACCCTCTCAGCCTAGTGCTACCTTGGCTTTAGTAAGTTTTACAAACAAACCCCGATAGGCCAAGAAACAGTACGCTGTTTCGTCCGGTCACTCGGTATTTTATCCATTAATACAAGGAGTAATGCTATGAGTACGCTCACTACACCAGAAGTATCCGAAAAAGCCCACATTTTTAATGTTGGGTGTGAAATAGGAAAAACTTTAGATGTTAAAAAGTTTTACCTAATCTTTGAGGAGGCAAAAAATATTCTCGTCCCACTTGTTCCTTGGTTGGATAGGCCAACTAAAGAACGATGGGCGGGAGAGGTTCTTCCTGTCGAGATAAGGAACAAAAGAATTATGTCTTTGTTTTACCATTCCGTGAGTGAAGAAACTTTAAGTATTGAAATTCAACGCTCAGGAAAATGGTTGGTTAAAATAATTTCTGGAGGAAAACTTTCCTATCATGAAATTGATTCTCTTGGCTTGGTCGAGTTGATGTTAGAAAAAACCAAAAACCTTTTATTAAGATTGTCGTTAAATGCAGATAAAGAAGCTAAAGACCAGTTTTTGGAGAAACTCCCTTTTCTTGAAACAATGACTATTTATAATGGTATGTTGGTGGTTTTATCCATGTGTTTTAACAACATAACAAACACTCTCAATGAGAGAGAGGAAAGACTTAGAATTATGAGAGAAAGGGCAAATCTTTTAAAAGATTTTGCCTCTGCTCTCGATCCTCTGGTTATAAGTGGCCAAAGCAGGACAATTAAAACTCATTCCATATGGTCTCTAAATAGTGGGGGAAGAGGTGGAAGTAGTAGATATACTGGAGATTATTTGTCTGAAAGCCAAATAAAAAATATTTGGGATGTAATAAGTAAAAAACCAGGCCATATTTGGGGTTCAACCTACACTCAAGAAGTACACGAGTTCAGTTTTGGTTCTATGAAATATTTTCTTCACAGTATGAGTAATCTTGTACAAGATATATTCAAAGCTGAAAGAGAAAACAAAACGACGGTAGAATCTTTGAGTGGTTACAATTATGGCAGACTACCTTTCTCGGAGGATGAACTGGAAAATATAAGGAAGCTTTCCACTTCTATTATTGGATAGTTCAATTTCAAATACCCGCGCTTATCACGCGGGCATTTTTATTAGATAATGGTTTTATGAAGATATATGCCATACGGCATGGGCTTACAGATTTAAATAAGAAGGGCCTAATAAACGGATATACAGACAGTGTTTTAGAACCAGAGGGCATAGAACAGGCAAAGATGGTCGCGCAGTTTTTGCCAAAAACTATAAAACACATTTATTCTTCTTCGCTTGGAAGAACCAAACAAACCGCAGAAATATTAAATGGAGCATTGAATGTTCTGATAACTTTCCACGATGAATTAAAAGAAGTTAATTTTGGTATTTTGGAAGCGACTCCATTTTTGGAGGAGTTTAAAAAGAAACATCGGACAAAAGATTATGATTGGCGCCCATCTGGAGAGTCTTTTGAGGATGTTAAAAAAAGAGTTTTAAAAATTCTTGAGGTGATTAAGGCTGAGAGAGGACAAGAAGAAGCTCTAATTGTGACGCATGGCGGGATTATTCGACTTATGCATATGCTCGAATTCGGACAGCCGTTAGAAGAAGTGGACAATGCTTCTCTTCACAGTTTTGATTTGGATAAGATTTTAAAATAGTTCTTGTATGAAACCCTTCCCCAAGTCTTTAATAGAAGAATTCTCAATTTTCAAAGAATTAAATTCGCCAGCAAAGATTCAAGATTTTTTAGATCAGATTCCACTTAATTTTGAACGTGGGGGATATACCAATTATTCGCCGTTAAAAGTTTTAAAACGAAACCGCGCCCACTGTATGGAAGGGGCGATGCTCGCGGCGGCAATTTTTTGGTATCACGGAGAAAAACCTTTAATAATGGATTTAAAAACTACAGAGAATGATACCGATCATGTGGTCGCAGTATTTAAACGAAAGGGGAGGTGGGGTGCAATAACTAAAACCAACCATGCGGTTTTGCGATATAGGGAGCCGGTTTATAAAAATCTGCGGGAACTCGCTATGTCTTATTTCCATGAATATTTTTTGGATAATGGTAAAAAGACCCTCCGGAGCTACTCAGAGCCGGTGGACCTCTCTATATATGGAGATGAGTGGTTAATTTCTCAAAAACACCTTTGGAAGTTTGTGGGAGTATTAAATAGGCAGAAACACTTTAATTTACTGGAGAATAATAATCCCAAGTTTCTACGCAAAGCGGACAAAATAGAGATAGAGGCGGGCAAGCTTACAGAGTGGAATAGGTAAAGTATAATGAGGCTCAATAAAATGAAGGAGAACAAACAAAAAACCATATCTTGGGACGCTACAAAAAGGTTAGTTTTAAATGGAGTCCGAATTATAAGGTTTGTTCATCGTTCTGCTCCAAAACAATTTTATTTTTTAGTTCTCCTTACTTTTTTAGTTTCTTTAATTCCGCTTTTAGGAAACGCGGGAGAAGCGTTTTTCATAAATGAAATTTTTGAAAGTTCTAAATCTGGGACCTTCTCAGATTCTTTGATAATTAGCTTTGTGTTGTTTTGTTTAGCTTTGATATTTTCCAATATAGTTCAACCCTTGAGGGGAAAGGCTAGTATGTATTTTGAAAACACAATAAGGGGAAAATCTATGATGGAAATTGTTAGAAAGAATTTGGAATTAGATGTGGCGGTAAGAGAAAATCCAAAAAATAATAATTTATTTACTGTAGTCAGGGAAAATGAATCTAAGTTTGTGGAATTTACGGAGAAAATATTTTCTCTTTTTGAAAATATAATTTCTTTCCTTTTTGCTTTTGTGGCGGTGGCAATTTTTAATTGGTGGTCTGTTTTAATAATATTTTTTACTGCCTTACCAGAATTTATATGGGAGGCAATTTCGGGGGGTAGGGTATTTAGAACTATATCTGGTCATGCGGAAACACGAAGGAAATTTGGACATTTATATGGTGATACCAGGAACTTTAATTCGTCTTTAGAAATAAGACTTTTTCAGAGTGGTGATTATTTTATTTCTAATATACAAAAACTTTTTACGATGTTTAGCGGGGACCGTATTAAAATGGCAGCTAAAAGATATGACTATAGAATAGTTACCGAAATAATTTCAACTTTAGGAATGTTTTTAGTTTTGGGGTGGTTTGTATATGATGCAATAGGTGGAAAATTTGGTACGGGACAAGTTATTTTCGTATTTGGAATGATGAGGAATTTGCGCGGACGTTTAGCGAGTATATTCTCCTCGTTGGGAAGTTTTTATGAGCAGTCCATGTATGTTTCGGATATCTTTAAATTTTTAGATTTAACTCCATTTATAAAATCAGAAGAAAATAGTTATAAGCTAAAAAAAGAAGCTCCAGAGATAGTTTTTGAAAATGTAAGTTTTCAGTATCCTGACCAAAAATCATGGGTTCTTAGAAAAATTTCTTTTAAGGTAAGGCCTGGAGAGAAAATAGCATTAGTTGGTGTTAATGGTGCTGGTAAAACTACTTTGGTTAAACTTTTGTGTCGTTTTTATGATCCAACCGAGGGAAGAATACTTTTAGATGGTAAGGATTTAAAGGAGGTAGATTTAAATAGTTGGCACGCAATTTTGGGAACTCTATTTCAGGATTATGCTAACTACAACCTTCCAGTTTCGGAATTAATAAAACTAGGAAATATTTCTCGGATATCAAATTTAGAAGATGTTAAGTCGGCTGCTAAATCCGCTGAAGCAGATTCTTTTATTCAGAAGTGGGAAAATAATTATGATCAGGTTTTGGGAAAGGGTTTTACCGGCGGAATAGAACCATCCGGTGGTCAGTGGCAGAGATTAGCTTTAGCTAGGGTATTTTTTAGGGAGCCGAGAGTTTATATATTGGACGAACCAACCGCGGCTGTAGATTCCGAAGCTGAGGAACGAATAATGGAAGAGAAGGTTTTTGAAAAATTTGAGGGTTTGCCAAATGATAGGACTGTAATTCTCATTTCTCATCGTTTTTCAACGGTTCGCAGAGCAGATAAAATTTTGGTTTTGGATGGAGGAGAGTTGGTGGAGGAGGGTAGTCATGGAGATTTGATGAAATTAAATAGTGTTTATGCAAAACTTTTTAATCTTCAAGCAAAGGGTTATAAATAATTAATGACTAAAGCTGAAAAGCTTAAAGAGTTAGAAAAGAGAATGTTGAGTGATAAATCCCTACCTTTAAGAGGGGCTAATTTGGTATTTGGGGAGGGGAACATAGATTCGCTAGTTTTGTTCATTGGAGAGGCTCCTGGGCAGAAAGAAGACGAGCTAAAGCGTCCGTTTGTGGGCCGATCCGGGCAATTATTAGATAAGCTCATTGGGGTTATTGGTTGGAAACGGGAGGATGTGTTTATTACCAATATTGTGAAGCGACGCCCACCAAATAATCGCGATCCATTACCAGAAGAGATTGAGGCTTATAAGCCATATTTAGCAGAACAGATAGAAATTTTAAATCCTAAAATAATTGCTACCCTGGGTAGGTTTTCGATGAATTATTTTATTCCAACCGCAAAAATTACTAGAGATAATGGAAAAATATTTTGTATGGGTGGAAGACTTTTAATTCCACTTTTTCATCCGGCAGCCGCTCTCCGTTCTACGGGAACTTTAAAACTTTTAACTTTGAGTTTTAAAAAACTACCGAAAGTTTTAGAAAAATATGAGGAACTTACCAAATCAACCAAGTTGATTAACAATGAATCACAAGAATAAAAAACCGATGGGTTGTTTTAATATATGTTACTAGAAAGAAAAAAGTTATTAGAATTAGCTAAATCTGGAAAGTATGTTTTCCATGGTTCTGGGGAGGATTTAAAAATTTTAGAACCTAGACAGGCACATAGTCATAAAAACGGAGTAAGTGAGAAAGATGAGAAACCAGCGGTTTTTGCTTCTCCTTCTGTGGACTATGCAATTTTAATGGCGATTATAAATCAAAAAAATTGTCCAAACGGTTATCATGCGCGAGCGGAGCCGATTTCAGGTAAGGAGCCAGGAACATATTCTTTAAAATTTAGTGCTAGTAAAAAATCTTTAGATCAACTTACATCAGAATCTTTTGGATATGTTTATGTTTTAGAAAAATCAGATTTTATTCATAGGCGAGCCGGAGAATATATGATTCATAATTCCGTTCAACCAATAGAGAGGGTGATTGTAAAAAAAGAAGATTTAGATGGTGTTGTAGAGGTTTTTGGTTAGTTTTTATCTAATACCTTTTATCTATTATCTCAGCTATAATTTAGGTAATGGGCCTTTTCAGCTACTTTTTTAGCCGATTAGTGTTTCACTTCGGCGCATTTTTCCGCAATTGGTATATTGGCGGTAGTCGACGTTATTCACATGCAGCGCTCAATTTTTTTGAGTTGTTGGATCGGGGTTTTGCTTTAAGAATAACTATTCGTCATCTGTTTAAGCCGATGTATGGAGACTATTCCGCGGTTGGTTATGGTTTGGGTTTTATTTTTCGCTTTATTAGGCTTTTGATTGGTTTGGTGGTTTATATAATCACTGCTAGTTGTTGGATTTTGATT
>Ga0172379_10005383_pt1 | contig 17961 bp, 18 predicted proteins | sample GrowelOW334metaG_FD_119756 | JGI IMG/M metagenome (GOLD analysis project Ga0172379, IMG submission 119756) | Groundwater microbial communities from an aquifer near a municipal landfill in Southern Ontario, Canada - Groundwater well OW334 metaG | ecosystem: Environmental > Aquatic > Deep... | reverse complement strand
TTTATTGAACGCATTAGCGGCAGTTACTCCGGTGTAATGGGCCTGCCGCTGTTTGAAACCGTCGAGATGCTGCAGCGATTCGATTTCCCGGCACCTTAAACGTCCTTTGCAGCAGATTACACTATATAAACCCATGAGCGAAGAGATACTGATTAACGTCACCCCGCAGGAAACGCGCGTCGCGGTGATGCAACTGGGCGTCGTGCAGGAACTGCACATAGAAAGAGGCAGCAACCGCGGCATTGCCGGCAACGTGTATCTTGGCCGCATCAAGCGCGTCTTACCCGGCATGCAGTCGGCCTTTATCGACATCGGACTTGAACGCTCCGCCTTTTTGCACGTTGCGGACATCTGGGAGAATAGCAACAGCGGTATCGAGGCCAAGCCGATCGAAAAAATCCTTTTTGAAGGACAAAATCTGCTGGTGCAAGTCATCAAAGAACCGATCGGCAGTAAAGGCGCCAGACTCACCACGCAACTGAGCTTTGCCGGACGTTTGCTGGTCTTCTTACCTCAGGAAATGCGCATCGGCGTATCGCAGCGCATCGAAGGGACTGAGCAACGGGACGCCTTGCGCGCCAAGTTACAGGCAATCCTGCCGCCTGACCACCACGGCGGCTATATCATCAGGACGGTTGCCGAAGCGAAGGACGACGCGCACTTCGCAATCGACATCGCCTATCTCGACAAGTTGTGGAGCAACCTGCAAACGGCGGCTAAAACGGCCAGCGCACCGCAACTGCTGTATCAGGAACTGGACATCAGCCTGCGCGTATTGCGCGACTTCGTCAGCGAAGAAACCGCCCGAATTTTGATCGATTCGCGCAGTACCCGCAATAAAATGCTCGAATTCGCCGACAACTACAACGCCGATGCCGCGCAGTTGCTGGAACACTATACCGGCGCACGCCCGCTGTTCGACATGTACAACATCGAAGAGGAAATCGAGCGCGCCCTGTCCAAGCGGGTGGATTTGAAATCCGGCGGTTACCTGATCATCGATCAGACAGAAGCGCTCACCACAGTCGATGTCAACACCGGTGGCTTTGTCGGCGTGCGCAATTTCGATGACACCATATTCAAGACTAATCTAGAAGCAACACAAGTCATCGCCCGCCAATTGCGCTTGCGCAATCTGGGCGGCATCATCATCTGCGATTTCATCGACATGGATAATCTGCAGCATCGCGATGCGGTTCTGGAGGAATTCAAGAAGGCACTGGCACGCGACCATACCCGCATCAGCGTAAACAATTTCTCCTCACTGGGACTAGTGGAAATGACGCGCAAACGGACACGCGAAAGCTTGGCGCATGTCTTATGTGAGCCTTGCCCTACCTGCAAAGGTCGCGGCGAGGTCAAAACCGCCCAGACGGTATGCTACGAGATTCTGCGCGAAATCGTCAGGGAAGCACGCCAGTTTGATGCGCGCGAATATCGCATCTTAGCCTCACAGCAAGTCATTGATTTATTCTTGGAAGAAGAATCTCAAGCACTGGCCGGCCTGTCTGACTTCATAGAAAAACCCATTTCGATGCTGGTTGAAAATCAATACAACCAAGAGCAATACGATGTTATTCTGATGTAAGGTTGATGCAAGTTGCACGCGTTAGTATAATCGTCGCGCGTGACCTCATTGCGCATCTTAATCATTAATAATTAACTATACTCAGGGAAAATATGTTCAAAACCAGAATTATGATTGCCCTTGCGGCAACCTTCCTGTCCTCATCGGTTTTTGCTGACGTGCATGGCCACGATGTCGAGCATGCTGAACACGCTGTTGACGCGCCTGCCTGTACCGGTTTCGGCCCGCAAACACCACGCGACATTGACAGTCATCATGGCGATAACAAGCTCGCTTTTTCTTTGTCCCCGAGTTATAAAGACATGAATCTGTGCAATCTCCACTTCCACGTGAATGCAGAACACAAGGCCAAGGAGTACGCGATTCATGCTGAAGGCGAGCACGGTGCAGATGGCGGTTATCAGTGCAGTATGAGCAAACACCTGAGCAAGGCAGAGCTGGCAGCGACCGCAGAGCCTGTCTGCCCGAGCGAACACGGCGAACTCAAGCCTGGCGACACTATCGAAGTACACTGGGTACACTCTTCAGCACCTGTCACGCCAGGCCCCACACTGGGCGCCTGTTTGTCCGACAATGTCAAGAATCCTGACCTGCGTGTAGAAGCACAGGTGTTCACACTGGTGAACGACCCTAAGGCGCTAGATTTCAATTCGCTGGACTACCACGGCAAGACCGTCAACGGCTACAAGCAGGCTGACGCAATCCCGAGCAATACAGGCAAGCCTGTCGTGTTTGCGGGTTCGACTACCGGTCCAAAATACAGCGAAGCCACTTGCTCTCCCCTGCAGGTAACCTGGAGCGTACGCCCAAGTTGCGCAAAACTTGATATCAACTCTGTCGCCAAGTGGTGCAAGGGCAATGCGTTCAAGGAAGATCATGCACACGGTGTGCGCAAACTGGTGACGACACCAAGTTTACTGTCCGAAATCAAGTAAATTTCACAATCGGTATAGCAACATGAAACAGCCCTCAGGGGCTGTTTTCATTGGTCGGTCAGCAGGCTTTCAGGCTGAATTGCGCTGTCCGTGACCGCGACAACCTTATGCCGAGACTGAGCTCCCTGCCTAAGCTCAACCTGCCTTACCGGCACACGAAACAATTCAGCAATATATTTCAACAGCGCCTCGTTGGCACGGCCATCGATCGGCGGCGCCGCCAGTTTTAACTTAAGCGCCTCGCCGTGCAGACCGCAAATTTCACTGCGTTTGGCACCGGGCTGCACATGCAGCGTCAGCGTGATCACTTCACCAATGCTGCGATACCATGACGCCATCAGAAGAGACTTAATGCAAGCCGTTCAACCATCCCGAGCGGCACCATCATCACCAGCTGACACAAAATCAGCAGCACCATTGAGGACAAATCCACAGTGCCGACCATCGGCACAATACGGCGCAAAGGTTGCAAAAAACGATACGTGATGACATTCAGTATCTGCGAGACCGGTGTATGCGGATTAACCCATGACAAAATCGCCTGCGCGAACACGGCACCCATCAGCAGGTACAGACTGATTTTAAGCAGTTTGACTGCGGCAAGCAGCAGCAACCCTGCCAACGGGAAAAAGTGTCCGATATAGCCTTGTATCAGCATGACGCCCGCGAGGTAGAGCGTTTCGACCAGCAAAGCCAGCAGTAGCGTCGACGTGTCGAATCCCCAGGCGGAAGGCACATAACGGCGGGCGCGCAACACGAGAAAGTCGGTGAATACCATGACAAATTCGCCGATCGGGTTGCGCAGCGGCGCACGCAGCCATTGCAGGTGAAAACGCAGCAACAAAATCGCCGCGAAGGACTGCAAGACCACATCCAGCAAGAATAGCAGCGCCTCGCTCATCATGATGCGCGGCCCAACTCGTCGCCCATTTCACGGGAGCGCGCAGCAGCAGCCTGTGCCGCCTGTGCGATGTGAGCGGCAACGCCGTTGTCCGCTAGACTCAGCAAGGCACGCTCAGTTGTGCCGTTTTTAGAGGTGACGCGCTCGCGCAGTACGGAGACTTCCTCAACACTTGCTGCGGCCAGTTTGCTCGCCCCCAGAAAGGTCGCCACACTCAAGCGGCGCGCATCCTGTGCAACAAAACCCAGCTCCATTGCGGCACGCTGCAAGGCTTCAATCAGATAAAACACATACGCCGGACCGCTGCCTGAAATCGCCGTCACCGCATCGATCATCGCCTCATCGTCCAGCCAAAGCGTCTCGCCTACCGCCGCGAGGATGCTCTGCGCCGCTGTGCGCTGAGCCGCCGGTACCTGCGGCATCGCATACATCCCGGTCATGCCGCTTTGTATCAGCGCCGGCGTATTGGGCATCGCGCGAACGATGTTCTGGCTGCCCGTCCAGCGCGCCAGATCCACGGCGCGAATACCCGCCGCAATGGAGAGCAGCAATTGACCCGTCAGCAGGGGCGCTAACTGCTGCGCCACATCCCTTAATTGCTGGGGCTTCACCGCAAACACGATAAGCTCGCTGCCCGCCACGCCATCCGCCAGATTATCGACCGCACGCACTGCAAATTCCTGTTGCAAGCGCGCCCGGTTGTCCGGGTTGATTTCAACCACGCTGATAAGTGAGGCGCTAAATCCCTGACCCAGCAACCCGCCGATCAGCGCCGTCGCCATGTTGCCGCCACCGATAAAACAAATATTCATCTTAATATCCCGTCTATTCTAAAGTTTAACGCGCACTGTAATTCCGCTCGCCGAAAATAGCCGATCCGATACGCACAATAGTCGCGCCCTCCGCAATCGCAGCCGCAAAATCATGCGACATGCCCATCGATAAGGTATCGAGCGGCAACCCCTCGCTTTTCAACTGAAGATACAACTCGCGCAAGCGTGCAAAGGCGGCACGCTGAACGAGCGGATCATCGGTCGGTGCCGGCACCGCCATCAGTCCGCGTAATTGCAAATTCGGCAAGCGGGCTATTTCATGAGCCAACTGACTGACCTCATCCGGACGAACCCCGCTTTTACTGTCTTCATCGCTGATATTGACCTGTAAGCAACATTGCAAGGGCGGCAGGGAAACGGGCCGTTGCGCGGACAGCCTTTCGGCTATTTTTAAACGATCCACACTGTGCACCCAGCAAAAATGCTCTGCAATCGGTCGCGTCTTATTGCTCTGCACCGGCCCGATAAAATGCCACTCAATTCCCAGATCATCCAATGCGGCGATCTTATCCAGCGCTTCTTGCAGATAGCTTTCGGCAAAACGCCGCTGACCTGCTTGAAAGGCACTGCGCACAGCGGTGGCGGGAAACGTCTTACTGACCGCCAGCAAAGTCACCTCATCCGCCGTTCGATCGGCCAAAACGGCCGCTGCTGCCATTGCCGCGCGCACAGCTTGCAAATTGGAAGCTATTATTGCCATAATCTCTCATCCGATTTTTCATCAAGGCTTGCCGCTGTCAGCCTCTTCACCGGGAACATTATAATGGATATCACCGAACTGCTTGCCTTCGGCGTCAAGAACAAAGCCTCCGACCTGCACCTGTCCTCCGGACTACCACCGATGATACGTGTACACGGCGATATGCGCCGCATCAATTTGCCCGCGATGGAACATAAACAGGTTCACGCGATGATTTACGACATTATGAACGACGGGCAGCGAAAGTTTTACGAAGAGAATAAGGAAGTCGACTTTTCCTTCGAAATCCCTAATCTGGCGCGTTTCCGCGTCAACGCCTTCATCCAGCAACGCGGCGCGGCGGCCGTACTGCGAACCATTCCTTCCAAGGTATTCAGCCTCGAGGACTTGAATGCGCCGAAAATTTTCACCGATATTTCCAGTTTTCCCCGCGGCCTGGTGCTGGTCACAGGCCCGACTGGGTCGGGAAAATCTACCACCCTAGCCGCGATGGTCAATTACATCAATGAAAAGGAACAAGGTCACATTCTGACTGTGGAAGATCCAATCGAATTCGTGCACGAATCGAAAAAGTGCCTGATCAATCAGCGCGAAGTCGGACGCGATACGCTGTCCTTCAATGCGGCGCTGCGCTCGGCACTGCGCGAAGATCCCGATGTGATTCTGGTCGGTGAAATGCGCGATCTGGAAACCATACGTCTGGCGATGACCGCGGCGGAAACCGGCCATCTGGTATTCGGCACCCTGCACACCAGTTCGGCGGCCAAAACAATCGACCGTATCATCGACGTTTTTCCGGCCGATGAAAAAGAAATGGTACGCGCGATGCTGTCCGAAAGCTTGCGCGCGGTGATTTCTCAGGCGCTGCTCAAAACCAAGGACGGCACAGGCCGCGTGGCCGCACATGAAATCATGATGTGTACCCCCGCGATCCGCAACCTGATACGCGAGGCCAAAGTGCCGCAGATGTACTCCGCGATTCAGACCGGACAAGGCATGGGTATGCAGACGCTGGATCAATGCCTGACCAATCTGGTGAAAAGCAATATGATTTCACCCGCTGAAGCGCGCACCAAAGCAATGAACAAGGATATGTTCCCCGGATAAATAAACAGTGGTTAGTCGTTAGCGATTCGTCGTTAGAAGCGATGTCACCCTATTTGGAGTATTAGCATGGAAAGAGATCAGGCCACCGAGCTGATACACAATTTGTTGCGCGGCATGGCCAGCAAGAAAGCATCTGACTTATTTATCACCGCAGGCTTTCCGCCCGCATTCAAGGTCGATGGCAAGATGACCCCGGTTTCCAGCCAGCCGCTGTCGCATCAGCATACCCGCGAACTGGCGCGCAGCATCATGAACGACCGCCAAACCGCCGAGTTCGAAGCCTCACACGAGTGCAATTTCGCGATCAGCCCGCACGGCATCGGCCGCTTCCGCGTCAACGTATTTATGCAACAGCAGCATGTCGGCATGGTCATGCGCACCATCACCACCAAAATACCCAATCTCGACGAGATGGGCATGCCCGACATCCTCAAAGACATCGTGATGACCAAGCGCGGTCTGGTCATTCTGGTGGGCGCGACCGGTTCGGGCAAATCCACTACGCTGGCGGGCATGCTGGGCCATCGTAACCAGAACAGCTTTGGACACATCATCACGATCGAAGATCCGGTCGAATATGTGCATGAACATGGCAACTGCATCGTCACGCACCGCGAAGTCGGGGTGGATACGGAATCCTGGCAGGCAGCGCTGAAAAATACGCTGCGTCAGGCACCCGATGTGATTCTGATCGGCGAAATTCGCGACCGGGAAACCATGGAATATGCGGTCGCCTTTGCCGAAACAGGCCATTTGTGCATGGCAACCTTGCACGCGAACAGCGCCAATCAGGCGCTCGATCGCATCATCAACTTCTTTCCCGAAGAGCGTCGCGAACAGTTGTTGATGGACCTGTCGCTCAACGTCAAGGCGCTCATCTCGCAACGCCTCATCCCCAAAAAAGATGGTTCAGGCCGATCCGCCGCGATGGAAATCCTGCTCAACTCGCCGCTGATCTCCGATCTGATCTTCAAAGGCGACGTTCATGCGATCAAAGGCGTGATGGCCAAATCCCGCGAACTGGGTATGCAGACGTTCGATCAGGCGCTCTTTGATTTGTATGAGGCGCATGCCATCAGCTACGAAGAAGCACTCAAAAATGCAGACTCGGTCAACGACCTGCGCCTCAAAATCAAACTGGAGAGCCGCCACACCGCCGACCGCGATGTAATGAGCGGCACCCATCACCTGCAAATGACTTGACGCGCGAACAATTTTTATAAAAAAGCCATGTTTACCAATCCGGATACGACAACGATTTCTCAGATGCTGCAACAGATCCGCACGGTTGCGATCATCGGCCTGTCAGCCAATGAAGCGCGGCCCAGTTTTCGCGTCGCACGAGGACTGCAGCAGCTGGGTTACCGGATCATCCCGGTCAGACCCGGGGTAACTTGTGTGCTGGGTGAGACGGCTTATCCTGATCTGGACAGTCTGCCGGCGCTGCCCGATATCGTCGACGTATTCCGCGCCGCAGAACACATCCCCGCCATCGTCGAGGATTGCATCCGGCTCGGCATTAAGCGCATCTGGCTGCAGGAGGGCATCATCAACGAAGCGGCGGCACAGCGTGCGCAAAACGCGGGAATGACCGTCGTGATGGATCGCTGCCTGTGGCGCGACCGCGCCGCATTGTCATGACCGTGCGGTGCGCCTGGGCGGGCAGTGATGCCTTATACTGCCACTATCACGACACGGAATGGGGCGTGCCGCTGCACGACGATCAACGCCTGTTCGAATTTCTGACTTTAGAAGGGGCGCAAGCGGGGCTGAGCTGGATTACGGTTTTGCGCAAACGGGAAAACTATCGCGCCGCCTTCGATAATTTCGATGCCGCGCGCATTGCAGCGTATGACACTGATAAAATAGCGTCCCTGCTGCTCGACGCAGGCATCGTGAGAAACCGTCTGAAGGTGCAATCCACCGTTACAAACGCACAGCAGTTTCTCCGCGTGCAGGCCGAGTTTGGCAGCTTTGACCGTTTTCTCTGGCAATTCGTCGACGGCAAACCGGTACAGAACACTTGGCGTCACCTCGCAGAGGTACCTGCAAGTACCGCGCAATCGGATGCGATGAGCCGCGAATTAAAGCGCCGCGGTTTCAAGTTCGTCGGGACGACGATCTGCTACGCGCTGATGCAGGCGACCGGCATGGTTAACGATCACACGACAGATTGCTTTAGGCACGACGTAGAACATAGAGCGGGAGTTTAAAATGCGGTTGAAATTTACCAAGATGCACGGCGCGGGAAATGATTTTGTCGTGCTGGATGGCGTACGCCAGCAAATTTCGCTGACGACCGAACAATTGCGCCTGCTGGCCGACCGTCATTTCGGCGTCGGTTGCGACCAAATTTTACTGGTCGAGAAGGCGCACGACGCGAGTGCAGATTTCCGCTATCGCATTTTTAATGCGGACGGCGGCGAAGTCGAACAATGTGGCAACGGCGCGCGCTGCTTCGTGCGTTTCGTGCATGACCAGAAGCTGACGAACAAAGCTGAAATCGTCGTCGAAACCCACAACGGCCTGATCAGACCGCGTCTGGAAGCCGACGGACGTGTCGTCGTCAACATGGGTGCGCCGGTCTTCGATGCGGCACGGATTCCCTTTTCGGGCGGCACGATCGAGGTGATGCAGCCCCTCGTCGTTGCAGATCAAACGCTGATGGTCAGCATCGTCTCGATGGGTAATCCTCATGCCGTGCAAGTCGTCGACGACGTTGAGCGCGCCGCAGTGGAGGTACTGGGTCCGCTAATCGAACATCACGCAAGCTTCCCCAAACGCGTCAATGCAGGTTTCATGCAGATCATGGATCGCCAGCATATTCGGCTGCGCGTCTATGAGCGCGGGTCAGGCGAAACCCTGTCATGCGGCACCGGAGCCTGTGCGGCGGTGGTATCCGGCATTCGTCGCGGCCTGTTAGACAGCCCGGTTAGCGTGGCCACCCATGGCGGCAACCTCAGTATCGCGTGGGGCGGCAAAGAGACTCCAGTGCTGATGACAGGTCCTGCGATCAGCGTATTTTCAGGCGAAATTAACTTATAAGGCATGAGCATGAATTCAGAAGACGTTGCACACTATTTGCTGAACACCCCGGAATTTTTTGAAGACCATCTCGACACCCTCGCGCAAATTACGCTGGCACACCCGCATGGCGGTCGCACGATTTCACTGGGTGAACGACAACTGCTGGCTTTGCGCGAAAAAAACAAAGTGCTGGAAAAACAGATGTACGAAATGCTCGAATTCGCCAGAGAAAACGAAGCCCTGCAAAATAAGGTACATGAATTCACGGTCTCTTTGTTCGCCGCACGCGATTTGACCACGCTACAGGAAATGATCCCGCATCTGTTGCGCGATATTTTTTCCGTCCCGCATGTTGCAATGCATTTGTGGCAGGTGACACCACCCAGCATGGAAGTGCTGATGTTTACCGACGAACAGTCCAAACCCGTCTGCCTGCATCAGGCCGCGCACGACACGGCCAGCTGGTTCGGCGAAAGTGCCTCACTGCTGCATTCTTTCGCCTATCTGCCGCTGCATGCCGGCAGCGTGTCGGTCGGTCTGCTGGTGTTAGCTTCAGAGGAAAAACAGCGCTTCTATCCTGAAATGGGCACCGTCTTCCTGCAACGCATCGCCGATGCGGCAGGCAGCGCGCTGCACCCTTATCTCGATCACTGATCGCCCAACCGTGAGCCAGGACCCTAACCATGCGTATTTGCAAGGGTATCTGGCATGGCTGCTGGGGGAGCGCCGTTACTCGAAGCTGACCGCAGAGAGTTATGCGCGCGATCTGTCGCATCTGTTTGAGCTAAGCGCTGGCCACGCATTAGCCGATCTGAAAGTCAGCCATATCCGCCGCTATATTGCGCAGTTGCATAGTTCAGGGCTTGGAGGCCGTTCGCTCGCCCGCCTGCTCTCAGCCTGGCGCGGCTTTTACAACTATCTGCTGCGCGATCACGGCTTTACCGACAATCCCTGTGTGGGTTTGCGCGCACCGAAGTCGGCCCGTGCCTTGCCTCAGGTCTTGTCCCCCGACCAGGCGGTTCGCATGGTCGATCTGCCAACCGACGCGCCTGATTCGATACGCGACAAGGCAATGTTCGAGCTATTTTATTCTTCCGGCCTGCGTCTGATGGAGCTGATCGATCTTGATGCTGAGTCGATACGCTCAGACATCACTGCGGGCGAAGTGCGCGTGACCGGCAAAGGCCACAAGACCCGCATCGTGCCGCTCGGCGGCTGTGCCATCAGCGCGCTGCACGAATGGCTCGCTGTGCGCCCGACACTTGCCAACATCGGTGAGCGCGCGCTGTTTGTCGGCGCGCGAGGCGCACGCATTTCACCGCGCGTCGTGCAACTGCGCATGAAGCAATGGGGCATCAAACAGGGCATCACCAGCAGCGTGCATCCGCATATGCTGCGCCACTCTTTCGCCACCCACGTACTGCAATCCTCGGGAGATTTGCGCGCCGTACAGGAAATGCTAGGACACGCCAGCATCTCAACCACGCAGGTTTACACCCACCTCGATTTTCAATATTTAAGCAAAATTTACGACGCCGCGCATCCGCGCGCCAAGAGAAAACCATGAGCAAACCTACGAATACCAGATCACCTTCGACACCGCACCGCACATCCCAAGGCAATCGCGATTTTCGCAAACGCACCCAACGTGAGGCGCGCCCTGCTGCACCACCCCAATCCCGCAGCGTGCCTGTTGCGGGAGATGCGACGGCACAGGCTGCCATCATCTTAAAAGAAGGGCGTGAAAAATCGCTGCTGCGCCGCCACCCCTGGGTATTTTCCGGTGCGATCGAGCGCATTGATGGCACACCCGTGAGCGGCGACACACTGCAGGTTGTGGACGCTGCCGGAAAATTTGTCGCGCAGGCCGCCTACAACGCAGGCTCACAAATCACCGCACGTGTCTGGTCGTGGAATCCCGAGGAGGCGATAGACACAGCCTTTTTCCGCCGCAAGATTGCAACTGCGATTGCAGGTCGCGCGGGACTCAATCTGGCAAAAGACAGTAGCGGCATGCGCCTGATCCATGCTGAATCGGACGGACTGCCCGGGCTGATTGTGGATCAATATGGCGATGTGCTGGTGATGCAGATCGGCAGTGCCGGCATAGAGCACTGGCGCGCACAGATCGCCGACATCTTGCAGGAACTGTGCAATCCCGCCTGCATCTACGAACGTTCGGATTCGGACTCGCGTACGCTCGAAGGCCTCGAATTGCGCTGCGGCGTGTTGCGCGGCACGCTACCCGACACGGTCGAAGTGATTGAGCACGGCCTGCGTTTTCGAGTGGATGTGGCAGATGGCCAGAAAACCGGTTTTTATCTGGATCAACGCGACAACCGAAAACTGACCGAAACGCTGGCTGAAGGTCGCGACGTACTCAATTGCTTCTGCTACACGGGTGGCTTCTCGCTGTACGCCTTGCGCGGCGGCGCGAAATCCGTACTGTCTATGGATGCCTCCGGCGAAGCCCTGCATATCGCGACGGATAACCTGACCCGCAACAATCTGGATGAATCGCGCGCCGAATGGCAGGAGGCAGATGTGTTTGTCGCACTGCGTAAACTGCGCGATCAGGGTAAAACCTTCGACATGATCATCCTCGATCCGCCGAAGTTCGCACCGACCGCAGCTTTTGCCGAAAAGGCCGCGCGCGGCTACAAGGACATCAATCTGCTCGGTTTCAAACTGCTGCGTCCGGGCGGCTTGCTGTTTACCTATTCCTGTTCGGGCGGCATCAGCGAGGAGCTGTTCCAGAAGATCATCGCCGGCGCCGCACTCGATGCGGGGGTCGACGCGCAGATCGTTCGCCACCTGCATGCCAGTGGCGATCATCCTGTGCTGCTCAGTTTCCCCGAAGGCGCGTACCTGAAGGGCTTGCTGCTGAGGGTGGCAGACTAAGGCGCTGCTATCGGCGTCTTGGGTGCGAAGGTAAAGGCATCCGAGAAGAACGCATCGTTCGGCAGGCCGCGGGTGGTGGTGAAGTCGGTGTGAGCGGCTTCGACGACGACCGGTGCGCCGCAGGCATAAACCACATGCGCCGACAAATCGCTGTAGTCCTCCAGCACGGCACGATGCACGAAGCCGGTACGCCCTTGCCAGTTATCTTCCGGCAGCGCATCGGACAGCACAGGCGTGAACTGTATGCCTTGCGCCTCCCATTGCTTTGCCATCTCCAGCATGTACAGATCGGACAGCTTGCGCGCGCCCCAGTAGAAATGCATAGGGCGCTTGATGCCGATATACAGCGCGTGTTCGATAATCGCCTTGATCGGCGCAAAGCCGGTGCCTGAAGCGACAAAAATAATCGGTTTGTCCGAGTCTTCGCGCAGGAAGAAGGTGCCCAGCGGCCCCTTGAAACGCAGAATGTCGCGCTCTTTCATTTCTTCGAATACGTGATGGGTGAATGCGCCACCGGCGATATTGCGAATATGCAACTCGAGAAACTCGTCGGTATGCGGTGCATTGGCCAGCGAAAAGCTGCGAGGCTTTTGATCTTTCAACAAGATGTCGATGTACTGGCCGGCTAAAAACTGCAGGCGCTCATTGGCCGGCAGCTTGAGCTTCAAGACCATCACGTCTTCCGCGGGTTTTTCCATGCTGTGCACGCGGCAGGGCATGGTCTTCACCTGAATATCTCTGACCGCGTTCACTTCCTGACATTCGATGATCAGATCCGATTGCGGCTTTGCACAACAAAACAAGGCCATACCGGCCTTTTTTTCAGCCTCCGTCAGCGCGCTACCGTGACCGTGATCGACCTCACCTTGCAACACTTTCCCCTTGCACACCCCGCATACGCCGTCACGGCAACTGTAAGGTAGCGTATAGCCGTTTTTAAGCGCGGCTTCGAGGATAGTTTCGTTGTCGGCGATGGAAAACTGGTGCCCGCTGGGCTGTATCGTGGTCTGAAAGTTCATGATCTGTGCCGTTTTAGAGTGCTTTACGCGTAAAGTTGAATTTTAACGCATAATTCGCTCATGAAACGAATACTCATTACAGGTTGCGGGGACATTGCACGGCGTGCGATCCCCCTCCTCACCCGCCGCTACCGCGTGTATGCGCTGATCCGCAATCCGGTCTATGGCGATCAGTTGCGTAAACTAGGTGCCATCCCTGTCATCGGCGATCTGGACAACCGGCAGAGTCTGTCGCGCATTAAAGGGCTGGCAGCCGCAGTGCTGCACTTTGCACCGCCTGCGCCCAATGGGAAAACAGATACCCGTACCCGAAATCTGCTCAGCGTTTTATCTGCCGGCAGCGGCCCTCGCCGTCTGGTTTATATCAGCACCAGCGGCGTATACGGCGACTGTCATGGCGCGCAGATCGATGAAACAAGAGCGGTCAATCCGGCATCGATGCGCGGCAAACTAAGGGTGGATGCGGAACGGCAAATCCGCGCCTGGGCAAAAGCTAACCGCGTGAACGCTAATATCCTCAGGGTGCCGGGTATCTATGCCGCAGACCGCCTGCCGCTGGATCGCCTAAAATCAGGCGCGCCGGCCATTGCGAATGACGACGATAGTTACAGCAATCACATCCATGCGGAAGATCTGGCGCGCATCGCGGTGGCGGCCCTGCTGCGCGGCAAACCCTGCCGCATTTATCATGCGACCGATGACGATGAGATGAAAATGGGCGACTACTTTGACGCGGCGGCTGATGCTTACACACTGACACGCGCGCCGCGCCTATCGCGAGCCGAGGTGAAAACAGCCGTGTCACCGATGATGTGGTCGTTTATGAATGAGTCCAGACGGCTCAGTAATACACGCATGAAGCGCGAACTCAAAGTTGTATTGCGCTACCCGACCCTGAACGCCTTTTTTAACACATGAAGAATTTCTGACGCAAATCCGGGATCAGCACCGCGTATCAGCTCCCGAAGGCGGCTGACAGGGCCGCAATCATGTAAGCGTGATCATTGGCTCCCGCGCTCTCGCGCGCGCTGTGCATCGCCCACATCGGCGAGCCGACATCCACGCTGGCAATGCCTAACTGTGACGCCACCTTGGGGCCGATGGTGCTGCCGCAGCCCAGATCGCCCCGATGCGCATACTGCTGATACGGCACACCTGCCGTTTCGCAAAATCCCATAAAGCGCGCCGCCGTTTCGGCATTGGTCGCGTAGCGCTGGTTCACATTGGTTTTGATGACAGGCCCGCCGTTGACCAGCACTTTGTGAGCGGGCTCATAGGCGGCGGGGAAATTCGGATTGTAGGCATGCGCCATATCGGCGCTGATAAATAAACTCTGCGACAGGGCGCGGACTCTATCTTCCTCATCCAGTTCCGCACTAAAACTGATACGACTCAGCACGTCGGACAGAAAACTGCCGCCCGCCCCCGCCGCACTCTCGCTCCCCACCTCCTCGTGATCGAAGAGGGCAATCATGCAGGTGGCCTTAGTCTGCACCGCCGCGATGAGCGCGCTCAGCGCAGCATGACAGGACGCCAGATTATCCAGCTGGCTATCCGCAATGAATTCCTCGTTCGCCCCCCACAAACAGCCCTTTTGTACGTCATAGACATTCATCTCGAAGCTCAGCAGATCAGCGGCATCGCACCCTGCGGCACTGGCCAGCAGCTGTCGCAAATTGGCCTCCGCGTCCTCACCCTCGCCCAACTGCCCCAGAATGAGCGGCAGTTCAGTCTGCTTATTGAATTTCAGCCCCTGCTCATTGACCTCTCGGTTCATGTGTATCGCAAGGTTCGGCAGACGCAGCAGAGGGTGCTCGAAGCGAACAAGCCGCGTCTGCTGATTGCGCAATACAACACGCCCGGCCAGACTCAAATCCCGGTCAGAGAAACTAGCCAGTATCGGCCCGCCGTAAACTTCGACCGCCAAACGCATGAGCCCGTCGCAGGCGATGCTCGCCTTAGGCTTGAGCCTTAAACCGGGAGAATCGGTATGCGCGCCGATAATGCGATAGCCCGCCTCAGCTTGTTGACCGAGCGCAAAGGCGATCATGGACGCGCCACCGCGTACGATGTAATAGCACCCGCCAGCGGCGAGTTGCCAGCGTTCTCCCTCCTCAAGCCGGATGTATCCCGCAGCCTGCAGAAGCAGCTCTGCGCTCGCCACCGCTTGCCAGGGACTGGGGCTCGCGTCAATAAAGTCGATTAGTTCACGGGCGGCGCTACGGTCAGAAAGGATTGCGGACATGGCGTGTAGAGGTGCGTATTGAGATTAGTATGAGTATACAAGAGGCAGTACAAATAAAAAGGCCGGATTACTCCGGCCTTTTACTGGCTCCCTGCGCGGGGATAATACAGTGGATTAGCTTGCGCGCATTTCCAGCATCAGATGATTGATGCGTTTGACGAAGCCCGCTGGATCGTCAAGCTGACCGCCTTCGGCCAGCAACGCCTGATCAAACAATACCGCCGCCCAGTCATCGAAATGTTGTGATTCAGCCCTCAAGCGGATCACCACCGGATGCTGCGGGTTGATTTCCAGAATCGGCATCGATTCCGGTATCTTTTGCCCCGCCGCCTTCAACATACGCGCCATATTGCCGCTCATATCGTCTTCGTCCGCGACCAGACAGGCTGGCGAGTCGGTCAGGCGATGCGTAATCCGCACTTCTTTAACGCGACCTGTCAGGCTAGATTCAATCTTTTCCGTCAGTTCCTTATGCTCATCGGCCTGCTTGGCCTGCGCTTCCTTTTCGGCTTCGTCTTCCAATGCGCCCAAATCCAAGCCACCTTTAGCAACGGACACCAGCGATTTTTCTTTGAATTCAGTCAATGAACCGACCACCCATTCATCCACGCGGGCCGAGAGCAGCAGCACCTCGATGCCCTTTTTGCGGAACACTTCCAGATGCGGGCTGTTCTTCGCGGCGTTGAAGGTGTCGGCGGTGATAAAGTAAATCTTGTCCTGACCTTCCTTCATGCGACCGATGTAGTCGGCGAGCGAGACGGTCTCATCCGATGTATCGGTATGGGTGGAGGCGAAACGCAGCAGACCCGCGATGCGATCCTTGTTGGCGAAATCCTGCCCTACGCCTTCCTTAATGACCTGACCGAACTGTCCCCAGAAGGTAGTGTATTTTTCAGCGTCGTTGGCAGCCATATCTTCGAGCAGACCGATCACCTTCTTGGTACAACCTTCGCGGATCGCCTTGATGTCCTTGGATTCCTGAAGAATTTCGCGGGAGACGTTCAGCGGCAGATTGTTCGAATCAACGATACCGCGCACAAAGCGCAAGTAAGACGGCAGCAACTGCTCCGCATCGTCCATGATGAAGACGCGCTTCACATATAACTTGATGCCGTGCTGCGCCTTGTGATCCCACATATCGAACGGCGCGCGTGCAGGAACATAGAGCAACTGCGTGTATTCCTGACGGCCTTCGACGCGCGCGTGCGTCCATGCCAGCGGATCTTCATAGTCATGGCCGACGTGCTTATAAAACGCCTTGTATTCGTCGTCGCTAATCTCGTTCTTGGAGCGCGCCCACAGAGCGGACGCCTGATTGATCGTTTCGTCTTCCTCTGTGATGACCTGCGCGCCATCCTTCCATTCTTCCTTTTTCATCACGATAGGCTGGACGATATGATCCGAGTACTTACGGATGATGGAACGAATCTTGTGGCCGGAGAGCAGATCGTCCTGATCTTCGCGCAGATGCAGTTCGATCGTGGTACCGCGGGTGGCTTTTTCGACCATCTCGATGTCGAACTCGCCGCCGCCATCGGATTCCCAGCAGACGCCCTGATCGGTCGCTTCACCGGCACGACGCGTGGTCACCACGACCTTATCGGCGACGATAAACGCGGAATAAAATCCGACACCGAACTGACCGATCAAACCGGCATCTTTTTGCTGGTCGCCTGAGAGTTTAGAGAAGAATTCGCGGGTGCCGGACTTTGCAATCGTGCCCAGATTGTTGATGACTTCGTCGCGGTTCATGCCGATACCGTTATCGGAAATTGTCAGCGTGCGGGCATCCTTATCAAAGCTCAGACTGATTTGCAGCTCGGAATCATTTTCGAACATGGCATCGTTGTGCAGCGCTTCAAAGCGCAGCTTGTCGCAGGCATCCGAGGCATTGGATACCAGTTCGCGCAGGAAAATCTCGCGGTTGGAATACAGTGAGTGAATCATCAATTGCAGAAGCTGTTTTACTTCTGTCTGAAATCCCATTGTTTCGCGATTCGTACTTGCAGTCATATTCTGTCCTTTGACGTTTTGAAAGAGTGAAGGACAGATGGGGCAGATTTGCCGGATTTCAAGAGGGGAAAATGCAGGATTTGAGATTTAGGATTCAGGATTTGCTTGCCAGATGGGCTGTTTTTGCATGACGGCGGCAAAACGCGTCGAATTGATCATGCCCGTCAACCATAAGCGCAACGCAGGATAGGGCGACTGCTCAAACCAGTCTTTATCGACACCGGCAAATTGGCGGATGAAAGGAAAGATGGCGGCATCAGCGATACTCTGTTCATCGGCCAGCAAATAACGCGTCATTTGCAGCCGCGCCTCCAATGACTGCAAAAAATCTTCGCCTTGCGCACGACAAGTTGCCCGGGAGGCCTCGGAATCGGCGTACTTATACCCATCGAGCGCTGTTTTAAAACGGCTGTCATTGACCTCGATTAAAGGTGCTGCGGCCAGCAAATAAGCATCCGACACGCCCAGCCAACCTTCCGGGTCGTGCTGGTGCAGCGCCCATTGCATGATCTCCCGGCTCTCGTCGATGACACCTTCGTCGGGAAGCACAAGCACGGGCACGCTCCCTTTGGGTGAGGCGGTCAGCATGCATGCCGGTTTGCTGCGCAGCTCGATTTCACGCAATTCGAACGCAACGCCGCTCGCATGCAAAGCCATGCGGGCACGGATTGCGTAAGGGCAGCGCCGAAATG
>Ga0172379_10005382_pt1 | contig 17963 bp, 14 predicted proteins | sample GrowelOW334metaG_FD_119756 | JGI IMG/M metagenome (GOLD analysis project Ga0172379, IMG submission 119756) | Groundwater microbial communities from an aquifer near a municipal landfill in Southern Ontario, Canada - Groundwater well OW334 metaG | ecosystem: Environmental > Aquatic > Deep... | reverse complement strand
ATCCGGCTTCAATATTATTTTACCCCCTCGGCGCACCTGGAAGTGGCAGCAAAATTGAACAGCTTGGAGCAGGTGAGCTATGCCGGGTTATTCCGTTTTTCCTTATCCGGATATGATTTTCAGGTACTTGGCGGTCAGATGGATGAAAGTGAATGGGTGGCCGGAGGCGGCTTTTCGGGTTACATCGGTCCGGTTTCCCTGAATGGGGAGATTACGTATCTCCACCCCCGAAAGATGATTTCGCATCCCGGACCTGCCGTCATTGCAGGCGCCGGAATCAGTTACCTGACACCCTTCAAGCTCAATATCCAATTCGAATATTTATACAATCAGGCGTCGGAGCAAACCAGCCTGACCAGTTTTACAGATTTTTATTACCGCAACCTCACCGTGCGTGATCTATCGATTGCACCGCATACTTTCTTTGCCAATCTCAGCTATCCCTTGACGCCCTTGTTCAATGCCGGGCTGGCTGCCATGTATTTCCCGAAACTGAACGGATTTTTTGCGGGTCCTTCGCTTGATCTTTCCCTGCGTGACGACCTCGACCTGTCATTCATCCTTCAGCATTTCACCGTAGAATTGCAGGAAGGCTATTCACAGAAGGCGACACTGGGATTTTTGAGGCTGAAATGGAGTTTTTAAGATTCCGGACCTATTTTGAATTTTGAATTATTAGCTATGAGAACACTGCTTTTATTGCCATTGGTGCTTGTTTGTTTCGGATCGGGCTCCGTACAATCGCAGGGAAGATTGAAGAGTTCAGGGGAATTGCCGGTCCTGGCCTGGTATGGAATTCCGTCTGAAGAGACCTCCCTGGCGCGCTACCGGGAACTGAAGGAGTCGGGTATCAATATGAACCTGACTGTTTTCCCTGATGCCGGAGCCATGTTAAAAGCTCTGGATATTGCCCGGAAAACAGGACTTAAAATGATTGTCGCCTGTCCTGAGCTGAAAGCCAACCCCCGGGAAACGGTTAACAGGTTTATGAAACATCCGGCCGTTGCCGGTTATTTGCTGCGCGACGAACCCAGCCGTTCGGATTTCGCCGAACTCAGTGAATGGACAAAAAAAATCCGTACCACCGATGACTCGCATTTCTGTTATCTGAATCTTTTCCCGAATTATGCCAACGAACAGCAACTCGGTACAAAAACCTATCAGGAACATGTGGATCAGTTTGTGGCGGAGGTTCCTGTGCAGATCTTATCGTTCGATCATTATCCGGTGACCGGGGATTCCCTGCGTCCCGGATGGTATGAGAACCTGGAGATCATCTCCGCTGCGGCACGAAAAGCGGGAAAGCCTTTCTGGGCTTTCGCCCTGGCAGTGGCACATGGACCCTATCCCGTTGCCACCATTCCTCAACTCAGGCTGCAAGTGTTCAGCGATCTGGCATACGGAGCCCAGGGCATTCAGTATTTCACTTACTGGACACCGGTGGACACTACCTGGAAATTCAATCACGGTCCCATCACCGCAGATGGTAAAAGGACCGAGGTTTACGACCGGATCAAATTGGTTAACAGCGAAATCCGCAGCCTGACCCCGGTATTTCTGGGTTCGGAGGTCGTGGCAGTTTGGCATACGGGAAGTAAATTGCCGCGCGGCACGAAACCGTTGACCATCCTTCCCGGACCCATTCAAAAACTGGAAACTGAAGGAACCGGGGCCGTTGTGTCCCATCTGCAAAAAGGTGCGGAAAATTTTCTGGTCATTGTCAATCGGGACTTCCTCAAGTCAATGAAGTTGACTTTGGTCGCCGATGCATCAGTAAAAAGGGTCATGAAAGACGGATCGCTGGTACGGGCAGATTGTTATATCGGTACGATTGAGGTTGACCCGGGCGATGTGGTGATTTACCGGTGGGATAAATAGCGGTATTTCCCTCGGAGCAGGGTCATTCCCGCTAATTTTCATTTAAAATTATAACAGATAATATAATATCCGTATCTTTGATATATGAACACAAAAGATACCATATTATCCGTTAACATGACAGGGGCAGATAATTATCTGCCCCTGCTGGATGATTTCAATCCGACGGCTATTGCCCGTGAAATTGCTCAAAAAATGAAGCAGCGGAGACTGGATGCAGATTTATCACAGGAAGCGCTTGCCAAACGCTCGGGGGTTAGCCTGGGAACCCTGAAAAGATTTGAAATCCAATCGGAAATATCCCTTAAACATTTGCTGAGGTTAGCCGTTGCACTTGGCGCAACCGATGAGTTTCACCGTCTTTTCACGTTAAAACAGTATCAGAGCATTGATGAGCTGATCAATGCAAAACATACCAGCACCCGCAAAAGAGGCAGAAAAAATGTTTAATCCGATAGATATCCTCAAGGTGAGTATGGAGGGGAAATCTGTTGGCCGGTTGGCCATGGCTCCGGATCGCAGATGTGTATTTGAATATGATGCCGCATGGATTGAAAGCGGATTTTCGATTTCTCCGTTTTACCTGCCGTTGCGGTCGGGGGTCTTTACTGCCCGGCCCGGTCCGTTTGAGGGATTGTTCGGGGTGTTCAATGATAGTTTACCTGACGGCTGGGGGAATCTATTGCTCGACAGGCTCCTTTTCCGGCAAGGTGTTCGTCCGGGATTCCTCTCACAGCTCGACCGGCTGAGCATTGTGGGTAGTTCTGGAATGGGCGCATTAACCTATCTTCCGGAGAATCTTTTGGGAACGGGTGGGGATCAATCAGATCTCAATTATCTTTCTGGTGAGGTCGAAAAGATCCTTGGTGAAGAAAATTCAGGAGACTTTGACCTGTTATTCCGTAAAAACGGCTCCTCAGGGGGAGCCCGTCCCAAGGTCATGATTCGGGTTGACGGAGAGCATTGGCTGGTGAAATTCCGGTCGGCTCATGACCCGGCAGATATCGGCGCCATTGAATATCAGTATTCACTGGACGCAAAAAAGTGCGGTATCGAAATGCCGGAAACCAGGCTCTTTGAAGGAAAATACTTTGGGGTCCGACGGTTCGACCGCGATGGAGACACCCGTTATCACATGCATACCGCAGGCGGATTGCTTTATGCGAGCCACCGGCTGCCTTCGCTTGATTATACCGACCTGATGAAAGCCACGCTGGTTCTGACCCGAAACATGGAAGAAGTTTCCAAAGTTTTCCGTTTGATGGTGTTCAATGTCCTGAAAGGCAATAAGGACGATCATGCTAAAAATTTCTCTTTCCTTTTTAAAGATGGAACCTGGGGTCTTTCGCCGGGCTATGATCTCGTACCCAGCGATGGATTCAATGGAAATCATTGCACTACAATCAACGGCAAAGGCAACCCTGATTTGAATGATATGCTTACTGTGGCCGAAAATGTCGGATTTCTTAAAAAACGGGCATTATCAATTCACGAAGAATTATCTGCAATATTAAGACAACTACATTCGTTTGACCTATAGTTATCAGTTCATTGTACCCATATCGGACGTTTAGTCCGGCATTAATCCATCTCTCCAAAACCAAACCCAGTGCCAAAAATCCTCTTCTGCCTTCTGATAGCTGTCGGCATGATGTTTTCCTGCCGTACGGAAAAGAAAACCAGACTCACCACCATAGACATCCTCCACGGGCTGAAAACTGAAAAGGAGTTCCGACTCAGTGAGTTTGTGAGGGATGTGGAGTATGTTAAACTTGAAACCAGCAAAGAGTGCATCTTCCCTTTCGCTACGTTTTCAGTTGGGGGAAAATATATCCTCGCTGTAAATCACAATGATCCGGAACAGATCTTTCTATTTGACCGCGAGGGTAAGTTCATCCGCAAAATCGGCGGCAAAGGCAAAGGCCCGTTTGAATATACAAGTTTGACGACCGTGGTGGCCGATCCCGAAGAGACTTATATCCTCGTTAACGATTACCAAAGGGATATTATCCTGAAGTACGATTTTGGTGGAGAAGTAATCAGGAGCTATAAATACAAGGAAAAGCTAGACGGCGAGGTTTCTGATATTTTGGTAAAAAGTTCACAAGAGATTTATTTTCGAATAGATTATCCCCGCCTGGAGAAGAAAAATTTTTATTTGATCCGAAAAATGGATGGGGAATTTAATCAAATCGATTCTTTGTTGCCGGTAAATACTTCTTTATTACAGGGTAATGGATTCTTTTGGGGTGGTAGTGATTTTTACCTGAACAATGGGTCGATTCAGTTCCGTCAGTTTTCATTCGATACCCTGTTCGGTGAATCCAAAGTGGGGCTGGTTCCCCGGTTTATTTTCCCGATCGGTGCTGATCATTTGCCGGGTCCTTATCTGGTTTCAGGGTTACACAAACAGATGGGGGAATACACCAGTATCAACAGTTTTACTGAATTAACCGGTTACCTTATACTGAATGCACGGATCACCCCGAAAAGGGGAGGTGTCATGATCTATAACAAATCCAGCGGTGAGATCTGCATCTTGAAAAAATATCCGCCATGTCCCCCCGATACACTTCGCCGACGGTACATAATTAATGATGTAGATGGATTGATCAACCCTAACTTTATTTCGGGGAAAAATGGTCTGTTCGTTGTCTCCCATCAGATTGTCGACCTCAAAGAGCAACTTGAGAGCAACTGCCAGGAAATCAAGGAAATCAAATTCCCGGAGAAACGGCAGGAATTCATCGATCTGATCAATGCCAGCAAGGAGGACGACAACCCAATCCTGCAGATATTCCATTTGAAATTGTAGAGGCAGATCATAATCTGTCTCAACACGCCCTGTGCCTGATGCGGTGTTACCTTATCCGTGCATTATCTTGCCACCTGCTAAACAAATGGCGTTTTCTCTTTTTTCCTATTGATAAAGTCGACAACTTTACAAGATTAAACCATAATAACTATGAGTCAACCTAAAATTATAAACCGCAGGTCTTTCTTCGGAAAAATGGCCGGGGCCGCCGGGGCAGCAGTGGCATTGCCCTATATCATTCCCGGTACCGCCCTGGGAAAAGACGGTGCAACCGCCGCCAGCGACCGGATCGTGATGGGACTGATCGGGTCCGGATCACAGGGTACCGGTGATATGCAGGAGTTTCTTGGTAAAAAGGAAGTCCAGATGGTTGCATCCTGTGATGTCGACAAAGGTCACCGTGATAATGCAAAGGCAATCATGGATGCCAAATATGGCAATACCGATGCAAGGGCTCATGCGGATTACCGGGAGTTCCTGGCCAAAGAAAAGCTGGATGCCATTGTGATGGCACTGCCGGACCAGTGGCATGCCATCATCGCCATTGCCGCGGCAAATGCCAAGCTGGATATTTACGGGGAGAAACCACTTGCCCGGACAATCTGGGAAGGTAAAAATATCATTGAAGCCGTCGAAAAAAACAAGGTGATCTGGCAGACAGGCAGCTGGCAGCGTTCTGAAGCGCATTTCCACCGGGCCTGTGAACTGGTCATCAATGGCCGTATCGGCAAGGTAAAATTTGTTGAGGTTGGATTGCCCGATGGTGGGCCCACCAATAAACCCCATCCGGTTCAACCGGTTCCCGAAGGACTCGACTGGGATATGTGGTTAGGACCCTCCCCGAAAGAGCCCTATCGTGGCGTTTGCCACTGGGACTGGAGATGGATACTGGCCTATTCGGGCGGACAGCTGACGGACTGGGCCGGTCATCATATCGACATCGCCCATTGGGGACTGGGGCTCGAGCGTACAGGCCCGATCGAAATTGAAGCTAAAGGCGTTTATCCGCGTGAAGGTATTTTTGATGTTCCTGTTGAGTATTCCATCCACGCCAAATATGCCACGGGTGTTGAAATGCATTATGCCAATGCACGGCAGGTTCCCCATGGCATGGGTGTTTGCTGGTATGGCGAAAATGGGAGCTGGATCCACGTCGACCGCGGTGAGCGCCTGTTCGCCAGCGATCCGAAAATCCTCGACGAAAAGATCGGAGACAACGAAATCCGGTTATACAAGAGCCTCGACCATGTTCAGAACCACCTCGACTGTATCCGGTCGAGGAAAGAAACCATCGCCCCCTGCCAGGTTGCCCACCGTTCCATCTCTGCAGCCCTGCTCGGCGAAATAGCAATGCTTACCGGAAGGAAACTGAAATGGAATCCCGACACCCAGGAATTTCTTGATGATCCGATCGCATCCCGCATGCTGCGGCGTCCGTTCAGGAGTCCATGGAAACTCCAAGGCAACTAACCTAACCTATTAAAGCAATGAAAAAGAATATACTTACGTTCGCCATACTGACCGGAATCCTGGGTTTGTTTCTGCTTGTTCCCTCATGCACGCAATCTCCGGTATCCCAGGCCCCAAACCGGGCACTGATTGTTACCGGCCAGAATAATCACAACTGGAAGGGTTCGACTCCGGTCCTGAAGCAGATCCTTGAAAACTCCGGCCTTTTTTCTGCAGATATCGCACAATCACCTGCAGCCAAAGAAGATATGTCGAAATTCAAACCTGAATTTTCGAAATATCAACTGGTAGTTCTTGATTATACCGGCGATGCATGGCCCGAAGAAACCAACAAAGCTTTCGAAACCTACGTGTCAGGTGGCGGCGGCGTGGTAGTTTATCATGCTGCAGATAACGCTTTTGCTGACTGGAAAGAGTACAATAAAATGATCGGTCTGGGTGGCTGGAGCGATCGCAATCAAAAAGACGGTCCTTATATCCGCTGGAAAAATGGCGCATTTATCCGCGACACCACCCCGGGCATCGCCGGTTCACATGGAAAGCAGCATGCATTCCGGGTAACCCTGAGGGATACCATACATCCGATCACCAAAGGATTGCCCCTTAACTGGCTTCATTCCCAGGATGAACTGTACAGTCAGCTCCGCGGACCGGCCGAAAACCTGACCGTCCTTGCTACCGCTTTTGCTGATACGGCAAAAGGTGGAACCGGAGAACATGAGCCGGTGCTTATGACGATTAACTATGGTAAGGGTCGCATCTTTCATACCACACTCGGGCATGCGATGGGTGATTCCGCCTATCCGGCCATGGAATGCGTGGGATTCATCGTAACACTCCAGCGCGGTGCCGAATGGGCAGCAACCGGAGTGGTCACTCAGGCCGTTCCCGAAGTTTTCCCAACTTTCAATGTAGAGAGTAAATGGCCTTTGTTCAGGCCGTTGACCCTGGTTGAAATCTTATCGAATCTGAAGAATTATAAGCCGGGCGATACCCGTTATAACATGCAGGACCTCACAAACTACATCCGGGCTAACTATGATGGTGGCGCCAAATACGCGGAAATCGAAAAACTCCTGATTCAATTCCTGGAAGGCACCGGCTCCACTGATGCCAAGAATTATATCTGCAAGGAACTGAGCCTTTGGGGAACCGACAAGGTTTTGCCCACCATGAAAAAGCTGGAGAAAAACGAAGAGACCGCCGAGATGGCACGATACGTCACCGAACGGATCACGGGGAAATTTACCAATTAGTTAATATGCTAATGTGCTAATGTGCTAATGGTTAAGAGGAAACCTTCTTACCTGATACCCGATACCCGATACCCGAAACAAAAACAAATAATGAATTTTTATATGTCCTCAAGAAGAGATTTTGTAAAAACGAGCGCCACTGCTGCAGCAGTAGTGGCAACTGCAACGATGATTCCGGGAGCTGTTGGATGCGCCCCAAAAGATGATGGCAAACTGACCATTGGCGCCATTGGCATCAATGGCATGGGTTTTTCCGACCTGAATGCCTTTTTGCGTCAGCCCAATGTGGAGTGCGTGGCGCTGTGCGATGTGGATCAGAGTGTGCTGAACAAGCGCGCCGGTCAGATTGAAGAAAAGACCGGTAAGAAACCGGAGCTGTTCACCGATTGGAGAAAATTGCTGGAAAGGAAAGATATTGAAGCGGTTATCATAGGAACTCCTGATCACTGGCACGCTGCAATCATGATCGAAGCTTGTAAGGCAGGAAAGCATGTGTATGTTGAAAAACCGATGGCCAAAACCATTTATGAAGCCATGCAGATGGAAAAGGCCGCCAAAAAATATGACCGGGTGGTTCAGGTCGGGCAATGGCAAAGAAGCGATCCGCACTGGAATGATGCCTTTGCTTTCGTTCAGTCGGGCAAGCTTGGCAAAATCCGTACGGTAAAAGTCTGGTGTTATGAGAACTGGCTGGTACCTCCGGGTGTGGTACCCGATGAACCGACTCCTGACGGTGTTGATTATAACATGTGGCTGGGACCAGCCCCGGAGCGCACATTCAACCGTAACCGTTTCCATTTCAATTTCCGCTGGTTCTGGGATTATGCCGGCGGATTAATGACCGATTGGGGCGTCCATCTTTTGGATATGGCGCTTGCCGGAATGAAAGCCGATTACCCGAAATCAGCCATGAGTTCGGGGGGTAAACTGGCTTTTCCTGAAAGTCCGATCGAGACCCCTGATACGCAACAGGTTATTTATGAATTTGACGGTTTCAACGTGATCTGGGATCATGCCATGGGTATTGGCATGGGCGACTGGGGCCGTGACCATGGTGTGGCCTTTATCGGCAATAACGGAACGCTGGTGGCCGATCGCGGCGGATGGGAAGTTCATCCGGAAGTATCGACGAACGGTCCGCTGGTGGAAGAAGTCACCCGCCAAAAGGGAACGGGCACCGGACTCGACCTGAACGTAGCCAACTTTATTGATTGCATCAAGAAGGACAATCGCGAAACCAATGCCAGTCCGACTATCGGAAGAGCTGTGGCCACGATGGCGCACATGGGAAATATCGCCATCAGAACCGGCCGCAAAATATACTGGGATCCGGCAACCTCGGGATTTATCAATGATCCGGAGGCTAACCAGCTGACCAAACCCGATTACCGGGCACCGTGGACCTTAACTGACTTCTGACATGGCCCAAAGCCGCAGGAAATTCCTGACCACCGGTCTGAGCCTTGCTGCCGGGGCCGGTCTGGCAGGCCTCATTCCATCCGGGATGGGGTTAACATCCTGTTCTACCCGTAAGAATCCCGGCGACAGGATCCGGGTCGCCCTGATCGGTTGCCGGAACATGGGTTTTACCAATGCCTGTTCCTTCATCGAACAACCTGATGTTGATTTGGTTGCGATATGCGATATCGATAAAAAGATTCGTGAGGATCGCATGGCTGACATTCAAAAATACGCATACGATAAAAAGGTCGTCGTCCCGAAAATGGATCAGTATGAGGATTTCAGAAAAGTTCTCGAGCGCAAGGATATCGATGCGGTAATCGTTGCCACCCCGGATCACTGGCATGCACTCATCACCATCATGGCCTGTGAAGCCGGAAAGGATGTTTATGTGGAAAAACCGGCCGCAAATTCGGTTTTTGAAGCCGACCAGATGGTCAATGCCGCACAGCGCTATAATAGAGTAGTGCAGGTTGGACAATGGCAGAGGAGCGGATTGCACTGGCTGGAAATGGTTGATTTTATCCAGTCGGAAAAATTGGGTCCGGTCAGTTATGTCGATGTCTGGCGTTACGGGGGTATCTCCGTGCCCAAAGTACCTGATGCACCGGTTCCGGCAGGGGTTAATTACGATATGTGGCTCGGTCCGGCCCCTTTCCGGTCGTTCAATCCCAACCGTTTTCATTACAATTTCCGCTGGCATTGGGACTATGCAGGGGGTAAGATGACGGATTGGGGTGTTCACCTGCTGGATATGGCCATGTGGGCGCTTAAACTGAAACAGCCTGATACCATTACCGCAACAGGCGGTAATATTGCTTTTCCCAATGATGATATGGAGACTCCTGATACCTTGACCGTTGAATATCAATTTGATCAGGTTATGGTGGTCTGGCAGAATAATTTCGCCCTTCAAACCAATGAGTTCGGTTTCGACCATGGGCTGGCCTTCCACGGGACTAATGGGGTTTTGCGTGCCAACCGGAATTACTGGGAGGTGATCCCTGCCCAGGTGAACGGTATTCCGGTAACCGAGCCCGTGCCCCGGAACGTGAATGCCGGGAATGACCTGAGACTGCACATCCGAAACTTCCTGGATGCCATAAAAACCCGCAATTTTGAAACCGCCGCCAATATTAAGATCGGCCGTGATGTGGCCCGCCTGGCCCATCTGGGCAATATTGCCTATCGTACCGGGCTCACCCTGAACTGGAATGCAGAAACCGGTTCATTCAATGAACAGGCCGCCAATCATTATTTAAAGCCCTTGTACAGAAAACCCTGGGAAATCAACAAGATAACATGAACAAATTAGCTTTTCTCATCGTTACCGGATGCCTGGCCGGTCTATCCGTCGCGGCGCAGGACCCGGTACAAACCGAAGACTGGTCGAAAAAACCAGCCGTAATAACACCCGGATGTGATCAGGCCCCCCCTTCGGATGCCATTATTCTTTTCAGGAAAGGCAAAGATCTGTCGAACTGGGTAAGCCGCAGCGGTCCGGCCAAATGGAAAACCGGATGCAGGAAAATGACCGTGAACGGAACCGGCGACATCATGACCAAAGAGAAATTCGGTGATTGCCAGTTGCACGTTGAATTCCGGACTCCTTCAAAAGTCATCAGCGAAGGACAGGGCCGCGGAAACAGCGGTGTATATATACAGTCGCTTTATGAAGTGCAGGTGCTCGATTCCTATAACAACGAAACCTATTACAACGGGCAGGCCGCTTCGGTATATAAACAATCCGCCCCACTGGTCAATGCTTCACGCAAACCGGGCAAATGGCAGTCGTATGACATTGTCTTCCATTCACCACGGTTTGCCGCCGATGGCAGTCTGACTAAGCCCGCTACCATTACCGTCCTCCACAACGGCATATTGGTTCAGGATCATTTCGAGCTGAAAGGCTCAACTACCTATGCCGGATATCCTAAATACGAGGCCCACGGCGATATGCCGTTCCTGTTGCAGGACCACGGCAATCCGGTACAGTACAGGAATGTGTGGATCAGACGGTTGTAGGGCGAAATTTTTCAATTGGCAAATGCCGCATAGGGGCCAGGGATCCCCGCCTGCGCGGGGATTACAGGGAAGGTATTAATGGTTAGGGTAATATATGAAGAGGAGAGATTTCGTTTTAGGGGCGGGAATGGCCGCGGCCGGATTGGCCGCTGCGCCTTCGTTCCTATCGTCATGCAGCAAGGAGCCGAGGTTTAAAATATCATTGGCGGAATGGTCGCTGCACAAGGCTTTGGGTGAAAAAATGCTGGATAACCTGGAGTTCCCGGTCAAGGCCAAGCGTGATTTTGGCATCACAGCGGTGGAATATGTCAGTTCGTTCTTTTCCGACTATGTCACCGATCCGAAATATCTCGCTGAACTGAAGAGGATTACCGATTATCACGGGGTGGCCAATGTTCTGATCATGGTCGACGGGGAAGGCAATCTCGGTGAGCCCACCGAGGAAGGGCGTTTCAATGTGGCGAAGAATCATGTAAAATGGGTCGATGCCGCCCAGGCTCTCGGCTGCCATTCGATACGCGTGAATGCCGGCGGGGAAGGCTCACCGGAGGAGCATGCCGCAAATGTGGTTCAGGGGCTCCGTGTCCTGTGCGAGTATGGTCAGACCAAAGGAATCAGCATCCTTGTGGAAAACCACGGCGGGATGTCGTCCGACGGCGGTTGGCTGAGCAATGTTATCAGGTCGGTCAAGATGCCAAATATCGGCACCCTGCCCGATTTTGGGAATTTCACGATCAGTGCCGGCCAGGAATATGACCGTTACAAGGGGATGGCTGAACTGATGCCTTTGGCCAAAGGGGTCAGCGCAAAATCCCATGATTTTGACAAGGACGGCAATGAAACAACCATCGATTTTGCCCGCATGATACAGATTGTCAAGAAATCAGGGTACCGGGGGTATATCGATGTGGAATATGAAGGCACCAACTATTCCGAAGAGGAAGGAATTATGCTGACCAAGAAGCTGTTGGAGAGGTTGATATAACGTAGGGGAGGAGCCGTGGCTCCTCCCCTACGAATATTTATTTGTCGAATGCCGCGTCGAACGCAACATCCGAAGGCGGAAAATCAACACTGTGCACATAATCGCAAGCCTCGGCAGCACCATGCTCGCGGTCCATCCCGCTGTCCTCCCATTCAACCGACAACGGTCCGTTATACTTGATCCTGTTCAGGCCACGGATGATCTCTTCGAATTCAATATTCCCGCGGCCCAGGCTCCTGAAATCCCAATAGCGGCGGCGGTCGCCGAAATCAAGATTACCCCCGAAAACCCCGGCTTCGGTGGGAAAAGGCGACCAGCCCGCATCTTTCATGTGAACATGGAATATCCGGTCGGCAAACTTGTACAGAAAACCGATATAGTCGACCCCCTGATATCCGAAGTGGCTCGGGTCATAATTAAATCCAAATGCGGGATGATAATCAACAGTTTTCAAAGCCCTTTCAGCGGTGGCGATATCGAACGCGATTTCGGTTGGGTGAACCTCCAGTGCGAATTTGATGCCCAGCTTCTGGAATTCATCCAGAATGGGTTTCCATCGTTTGGCAAAATCAGCAAATCCCGCATCGATCATTGCCGGGGTAACCGGTGGAAATGAATAGTTGAGGTGCCAAATCGAACTGCCGGTAAACCCGCAAACCACCTCCACACCCAGGCGTTTGGCGGCCTGTGCTGTTTTCACGATTTCCTTTGCCGCACGCCGCTTTACCCCTTCGGGATCCCCATCGCCCCAGATATAGTCGGGCAGTATGGACTTATGGCGCTCATCGATACGGTCGCACACGGCCTGACCAACCAGGTGATTGGAAATCGCCCAGGTTTTCAGGTCATATTTGGCCAAAATTTCGCGCCGCTTGTCACAGTAGGCCTGATCGGCCTTGGCTACCTCAAAATGATCCCCCCAGCATGCCAGCTCAAGTCCGTCATAACCGAATCCGGAAGCTTTTTTACACAGGGTTTCAAAAGGCAGATCGGCCCATTGGCCGGTGAATAATGTTACTGGTCGTCCCATAGACTCTGATGGTTTAGTTGAATTAATCAAAATTATCTATTTTTAAGTTCAAAATCTAAACCTCTAATTAAACTATCACAAAATGACAGCAAAAGAATACAATGCCCGGAGGCTGTTTTGGATGAGTTGCCTGGCTCTGGTAACAACGGCCATGACGTTCGCCATACGAGCCAAACTCGAACTGGTATGGAAAGATGAGTTTTCCCTGAGTGCCGAAAAGATGGCGCTTGCAATTGCACCGGCATTCTGGGGATTTACCCTGGCGCAATTTATCGGTGGACCTCTGGTAGATCTTCTGGGGATGAAGCGATTCGTCAGGGTTGCTTTTTTCCTCCATCTGATTGGTATTGTGGTCACCATATTCGCTCAGGATTTCTGGACCTTATTCATCGGAACCCTTTTTATCGGAGTGGGGAACGGCAGCATAGAAGCCGGTTGCAATCCTTTGGTGGCTTCAATTTTCCCGAATGAAAAGGTAAAAATGCTTAACAGGTTCCATGTCTGGTTTCCCGGGGGCATCGTGATCGGGAGCCTGGTTTCTTACCTGGTGATCGACCTCATGGGCTTTACCTGGCCCATTCTCGTTGGAACTCTTGCAATTCCGCTGATTTTATACGGTGTCCTGATGTTCGGGCAGAAATTTCCCCAAACGGAACGGGTTGAAATGGGAGTATCCTACGGATCCATGTGGAAAGCCATTTTACGCCCGCTTTTCCTCATCATGCTTTTTTGCATGTTGCTGAGTGCGGCCACGGAACTGACTACCGGCCAGCGCATCAGCTCCCTACTTGAGGGTACCGGTGTTGCTGCCATACTGGTTCTGGCCTTTATCAATGGCATCATGGCCGTCGGCCGTGCATTTGCCGGACCGATTGTTCACCGGATAAACACCACAGGAATGCTTTTCTTTTCAGCCATTGTGAGTATGGTCGGCCTTTTGCTGATGAGCTATGTGGAGGGAGCCTTCCTGACTTTCGCCGCTGCTGCGGTGTTTGCTATCGGTATTTGTTTCTTCTGGCCTACCATGCTGGGCTTTGTTTCGATCAATGTACCCGAAAGCGGAGCCCTGGGTCTCTCTATTTTCGGCGGTGCAGGGATGCTTTCCACCTCACTGTTCCTCCCGATTTCCGGATGGTTTACCGACACCGGAGCTACCGGTCAGGAAATCCTCCGGTATACCGCCATACTGCCAGCCATTCTGATTGTCATATTCGCCATCGTTTTTACAACGATGAGGCGGAAAAAAGCCTGAACCGAACGATTTGATTAACTGATACTTAATTTTATGAAACGATTTCGCTGGGGCATGATCGGCGGAGGCAAAGGCGCCTTTATCGGCGGTGCCCACCGCATTGCTGCAAAGATTGCCAACTCCTACGAACTGGTTGGCGGGGTTTTCGATGTTAACTATGAGCGTGCAAAGGAGTTTGCCCGTGATGAGGATATTGATTTACGGCGGGTTTATCCCGATATCGATTCATTCATTGCAGGTGAAGGCGGGATGCCGGTCGGCGAGCGGATCCAGGTGGTTTCGATCGTAACTCCGAATTTTCTGCATTTTGAACATGCAAAAAAACTGCTCGGCAAGGGATACCATGTGATTTGCGAAAAGCCGGTAACCCTAACCTCTGCCGAAGCTATTGAATTAAAGCAGCTTGCAGAAGATCACAAACTGGTTTTCTGCCTTACCCATACCTACACCGGTTATCCGATGGTCCGCGAAATGAAGCGGCGCATCGAAGCAGGTGATATCGGCACCATTCAGCGTATAGATGCCCAGTACCTGCAGGGCTGGATCAACCCGATCATCCATGGCGGGGATGCCAAGCTGGCTGTCTGGCGGCTCGACCCGAAAGTGGCCGGCATCAGTTCCTGCATGGGGGATATCGGCGTTCATGCATTCAACATGATTGAATATGCCACCGGGTTGCAGATCAAAAAAGTTTTAGCCGTGCTCAGTAGCCTGGTGCCTGAAAATCCTCTCGATCTGGATGGCAATGTCCTGTTGAAATTCGATGAAAATCTCACCGGTGTCATCCGTTCTTCCCAGATAGCCACCGGCGAGGAGAACAACCTCCAGATCAGTGTATATGGAACGAAAGGGGCCTTCCACTGGGAACAGGAAAACCCGAATGTGCTTAAAATGATGCATGAAGGGGCTCCTGTTGAAATGATCAAGCCAGGATACGATTACCTGACCGATTTTGCCCGTGAAAGTCATGTATTGCCCCCCGGCCACCCTGAAGGCATTTACGAAGCTTTCGGCAATCTTTATAAAGGGGCTGCCAAAGCCATCCGCGGTGAAAAAACCGTTGCAGGCCAGTTCCCGGGAATTGCCGAGGGCATCAGGGGCATGAAGTTCATCGAAGCGGTGGTGAAATCAAACAGCGAAGGAAATGTTTGGGTAACACTTTAAATACGGAGAAGTGTCATCCCCGCGAAAGCGGGGACCGCGTCCCTGAACATGACATTCAAAAAGAGCTGTTTTAAGCACCTCGTTAGCGTCAAGCGATCCCCGCCTTTGCGGGGATGACAAGGCTCCGAGGGTAAATACAAACTATGGAACTTTCAGTCGTCATACCTCTCTATAATGAAGTACACCTGGTCGGTGAACTGGTTGGGCGCACCATGGCGGTTCTGATGGGGATAACGGCTGATTTCGAAGTTATATTTGTCGATGACGGAAGCACCGACGGCACTGTCGGAAAGCTGACCGAAGCAAGGAGAACAGATAAGCGGATCAAGATTCTGGAATTATCCAAAAATTTCGGCCATCAGGCGGCTTTTACGGCCGGGCTGACTTTTGCCAAAGGCAAATTTACGGTGATGATGGACGGAGATCTCCAGGATCCCCCTGAGCTGATACCGGTGATGCACCGGATGCTGCTTTCTGAGGAATATGACGTGGTCTATGGAAAACGGACAAACAAACCCAAACTGAGGGGCAGGAACCTCCTGGCTTTGTCGTTCCATAAAACCTTCAAACAGTTTTCGGGCTTTCCGGATATCGAAAATGTCGGAAATTTCTCAGCCATGAACAGGGATTCACTGCAATCCCTTCTTCAATTTACCGAATCCATCCGTTATATGCCCGGACTCCGGCATTTCATCGGGTTCAGGCAGGGATTCGTCGAATATCTCCGAGAGGACCGATATCTGGGTAAATCCAAAATGAACTTTCTTAAACTTTTTAACCTCAGTTCGGATGCCATCTTTTCATTCTCAAAACTGCCGATCCGGCTTTGCCTGTATTTGGGGCTCATCGGGATGTTGGTGTTTTTTATTGCCGGACTGTACACCCTGATTGCGAAAGTGGCGGGATTCGCAATCATCGGATGGTCATCCACCCTGCTCAGCATCTATTTTCTGGGTTCCATACAGCTTACCTTTCTCGGCGTGATCGGCGAGTATATTTACCGCATCTATAAAGAGAGTCAGCACCGGCCCCTGTATTTTGTGAGGAAGTTCCACGATTGACCTGAAATCATGGTACCGAAACCTGCACACGTTGAATCCAGTAAAATCAAGCACCGGATTTTTCTCTTCTTTTGCCTTCTGCCTTTTGCCTTACTGCCTTTATTAAGTTTGGATGCCGGGATTTCGGGGGATGAGCCCGTGCATTACCAGCAGGCCGAAAATGTGTACAATTTTTTCGCAACGCATGGTAAAGACACCACCGCCATTCATACCCCGATCTCCTTCCTGAAATATTACGGCCAATCCATCGATAACTTCAGCTACCTGATTAACAAAACATTCGGCTTTCAGGAACCTTACCTTACCCGGCATATCATCAACGCGTTTGCCGGTGCTGCGACGGTGTTGTTTACCGGGTTGCTGGCCATGGAACTGGGCGGTTACGGAGCCGGGATCCTGGCGATCATATTCCTGCTCCTGTCCCCTGTTTTCCTCGGCCATACTTATAATAACCTTAAAGATGTCCCCTTTGCCCTCGGATATGTGTTATCCATTTACGGCCTGCTGAAACTCCTGAAGAAGCTTCCGGTCATTCCGGTCGTCTACCTTGCCGGAATCGCAGCGGGTACCGGTTTTGCCTTATCGGTCAGGATCGGAGGGCTGGTGATCATTCCGATCGTTCTGACTTTTGTTGGGATCCGGGCGTGGATGGTGCAGCCCGAAGAAAGCAGGGCGAAATGGATGTTTTTTCTTCGGCTTTTGGGGTTAATGCTGTTAACCATCATGTTAGCCTGTTTTCTCGGGGTGGTAAACTGGCCATACGGTTTGCAGGATCCCATCGGACATTCTATTGAGTCGCTCAGGCAGATGACCCACTATATCGTTAACCTGCGCCAGCTTTTTGAAGGGGAGATGCACTGGTCGCAGGACCTGCCCTGGTATTCCGCACCAAAATATTTTTTGCTGGTGACCCCGGCCATTGTGCTGGCCGGACTCCCCATTTGCTGGCCTCTTTACAAAAAACAAGGACCCCTGATCTTTTTCTTTCTGCTTTTCTGTGCTTTTTTTCCCCTGTTCTGGGTCGTCATTCAACATTCCAATCTTTACGGCAATATCCGGCATATGCTGTTCATATACCCCATCTGGGTCGCACTTTCGGCCAGTGCCTGGTCGCTGGCTCAGGAGCGGATAAAAAAACCGGTTTTCCGTTGGGTAGCAGCCGGATTCCTGATCCTTGGATTGATAGGCCCACTGCTGCATATAGTAAAAAATCATCCGGTTGAATATGTGTATTTTAACCGCTTATCCGGCGGGGTAGCACATGCTTACAGCCGGTACGAAACGGATTACTATTTTCACTCGCTGGGTCCGGGTGTGAAATGGCTGGAGAAAAACATCCTGTCGAAACCGGGCAGCGATTCCCTGATCATCGCATCGAATTTCCCCATTGAGCCCTTTCTGGAGAAGCATTTTCCAAAAATCCGGACCATTTATACCCCCTGGTATGACCGGGGCAAATACAACTGGGATTACGGCTTGTTCGTGAATGCATATATCGGTCGCTCAGGACTGCTTCAAGCTTCCGCCAACAGTTCTAAAACCGTCCACAGCATCAACGTTGAAGGT
>Ga0172379_10005381_pt1 | contig 17965 bp, 19 predicted proteins | sample GrowelOW334metaG_FD_119756 | JGI IMG/M metagenome (GOLD analysis project Ga0172379, IMG submission 119756) | Groundwater microbial communities from an aquifer near a municipal landfill in Southern Ontario, Canada - Groundwater well OW334 metaG | ecosystem: Environmental > Aquatic > Deep... | reverse complement strand
CCGCTCGAAGGGCGAGGTGTGATACGCACCCGCCACATGCGAGAGATGGTGCCATGCGTAGTGAAACCGTGCGTCGGGGAAGAGCGCCCTGGCCTTGAGCGTGTAGTGCCCGCTCCACGACTCGGGAACCAGCCGACCTAACAGGCGGAAAGCGCTGCCGCCGGTTCGTGTTATGTCGAACAGCCTTGCCTGCACCGGCTTCTCGGCGAACACGACGTCCGTGACGGCTTCCGGGCCGAGTCCCGCCGCCGCCAGACAGTCCGCAATCGCCAGATGGGGGAACGCACCGTCGTGCTTGGATCGCGAGAGCCGCTCCTCCTGCACCGAGGCGACGAGCCGCCCATCGACCAGCAGCGCGGCATTCGCGTCATGCCCGAGAAAACCGCCCACGCCAAGGGTTACGGAAGAAGGGTTCATGCAGTCACCACGCGCAAATAGTCCTGCGGCAAATGCCTTGCCGAAGCCGCGCGAGCGGCTCGTTGTCCCATTGCCTGCCATGCTGAACGGCAGTCCCATGCTGAACGCAAAGAGTCAGCCAGCAACGGAACCGATGGTGCCGGGCAAAGCCAGCCGTTGTCGCCATGTTCGATCCACTCTCCAGCACCACCGACCAAAGTTGCCAAAACCGGGCGTTCACAAAGCATGGCCTCGGGAATGGTCATCGGCACGCCCTCCTCCAAGGCGGGCGAAAGCAGGCAGTGATTTTGAGCCCAAACCTCGCGCAGGGAATCCACGAATCCGTGGAAATGCACCCGTGAGGCAAGACCAAGATGCCGAGCAGTGTCACGGAGTAATTTCTCATCTGCGCCACTGCCGTAAAGATGCAGTTCCCAGTCCGGCTCGTGCCCCAGAGATTCCGCCAGCGCGTGCAGCAAAGGTCCCAGGCCTTTCACATGCTCAAGTCGTCCCACGGTCGCGAACCGCCACGGCTGGTTTTGCGGCCACGGGGCAACGTCCGCCGGCTGCCAGCGCAGCGGCGTCTGCACCACCGAGGCATTGGGCAGAGCGCTGAGCAGATGGCGGCGGGTGGCGGCGAGATTCCGGTCAGAAAGAAAGAACACTGCGTCCGCTGCGGCGCACACGTTTTGAGCCGTCTCGTAGGCAGCTTCGGGCAGATAGGGTTGCTCGATTTGAAGGTTGGCGATGAACCGAAAGCGCCTGCGGGTGGCGGATATCCATTCCATCCATGTGGTTGTGAAGGCCAGCTCGTAGGTTCCTCCGCAACTGAACACCACCAGGTCGGGGCGGAAGCTGTCGAGTGCCTCCACCACAGTGTCTCTGGCGCCCATTTTTTTTTGCAGGCGGAGAACTTGCCGCCGCAAAAAGGACGGCATCGGACCGGGAGCGTATAAAGGCAGATGACGGGCCCCACGCGCAAGCAGGGCTTTGACGCGCGGATGGGCGGCGACCATGTCGGTGACTCCGATCAGCAGTTGGTCCCCTCGCGCCGCAGCGGCCTCCGCCGCCGCAGTCCAGACCGCATCGGCACCGCCCCACGGGTGGGTGAGTATCGTGGATATGAAGGCTGTCCTCACCAAACGATGTGTTGTAGCATCAACCGCGAACCGCAAGCCTCCGCCAGTTGGGGGGCACAACATCCCGTCCGTCCAAATCGGTGCTGGAAAACCACGGCTCGGGCGCGATGACCAGCTTGTCAGGCGAGGGGTTGAGCCAGGCCGCCCACCAGGAGAAGGTGCTGTTGGCGATTGCGATGTGCTCGCACAGGCTCATCAGCCGGAGCTTGTCCCACGGGTGCCACGGTTGGACGCACCGCACGAACTCGTGCGGCCCCGGCGGCTGAAACTCCCTCGCCACCGCCTCGATGTCGTCGGAGAAGACATAGAAAGTCGCGTTGGGACTGCGTTCCCGCAGCAGCCTGGCCGCCCGGTGATAGTAGTCGAGATCAATGACCCCGATGTCCTTCGCGAAGGTGGCGTTGCGAACATAGTCGCCCCGACGGAAGTGGATCGCAGCGGACGGGCCGGAGCGGATGCGTTCCGCCATCGCGTCCACCTCCGGCAACGGCGGGTAGCGATGGCTGAAGTGGAGGCGCAGCAGGCTGGCCACCGGAGCGAAGAACCGCTCCGACTGGAACATCCCACCCAGGCAGGTGTTGTCCGGCTGCTGGAAAAACTCCGGATAAAAAGCAAACGTCGGCGCAGTGTGCGGGTTCGCCCCGGACGTTTCCAGTCGCCGCACATATTGACGCAACCGCAACGCCCGGGCGACGGAGATGGACCAGCGCTCCATGGCGGAGAGCTGGAATCCATGCACCCGGTCAATCTCCTCCTCCGTGGCGAACTGCTCGGTGATGTTGAAGCAGCTCAAGGCGTAGCGGTTGTGCGCCTCGAAGGCGGGGTCGTGCTTGAACCAGCGCACATCCAGCTTCAGCACGGTGCGCCGGTGCTCCGCCAGCGCCAGACCAGCCGCGTATTGGAACATCTGGTTGCCCAGGCCGCCCGTGAGTCGGGAGATGATCATGGCGCAGGGTTGTGCAGCGACCGCCGGCCGGCCGGAAACGGCTCGCGGGTGTTGGAAGTCCTCGTCACCCGGCGGGCGGCGGCGGTGAAGTCAGCCCCCCATGTTCGCCCGGCACTCCGGATGCCCGGCGAATTTGCCAGTCGTTGACCACCACGGTCGGATGCACCCAAGTCCATCATACGGGGGCAATGCGGATGATGTCCTCGTCCACCTCAACGCTGGCCTCCGGGCGATGCCGGGCGACGAGCGCACGAAGCTGCTCGATGGTTGGATAGCCGTCGCTTCCCACAAAAAACCTGGCGTCATCAACCAGGATCACATCCCGGCGCGGCGGCCGCTGCAGGAGGTAATTCAACTCTTCGCAGACGGGCGTGTCCTTCTCCGAGCGGGCGGAGGGGCCGGAACAAAAGTGGCCGTCGAGCCAGTAAAGCGTGGGCTGGTCAAGCCCGGCGGCGATGCGCGGCAGGATGACGGCGCTGTCGCCGAGGTGCAGGTGGATGTGGGGCAGATGGGCGAATTCACCCTTGACGAAATGGTGGAGGCCCTCCGCCAGCTCGATGCTGTGGATTTCAGCGAACTGCCGCCGCAGGGCGAAGAGGGTGTCCCCGTAAAATGTCCCCGTCTCGACCAGCACGGTCGTCCGCCACCGGGCCGCATACTGCCGGATCACTGCGTGCTTGATGCAGCCGGGCGGGGGCGGGGGACAGCCCTGCCTGCGCCATTCGGCCCGCTCGCGGCGCATTCTGGCAGCGAACCGCCAGTCCCGCCGGAAATTGCGCAGGGGGTAATACAACCCCACCAGCCTCAACAGGCGGGAGAGGGCGTGGACGATTTCCTTCATATAAGTCCTTTCATGCCGGCAACACTTCGGTGCGCATGGAGTTCAAGACCGTCCCCACGCCGGAGGTGGCCTGGCAGTAGCCCTGCGCCTCGGCGCTGGTGATATCGATCCGGCTCGCCACAAATTGCTGGAGCGCACGTTCGTTCTGGCTGAGTCCGACCACCACGGAGTAGGCCCCCGCCTCCAGTGCAACGCGATCCTGGGTGAACACGGCTTCGTAGTTTCCCGGGACATAGTCCTTTGGCGGCAGCCAGACCGTCTGGACGGGGCTGCCATCGGCGCTGACCAACCCGACTGCGACCACGAAATCCGCCTGAGGGCGGACCACTTTGAAAGCCACCCGCACCCGCCAGGGCTGCCCGACGGCGAACGCGGATGGATGCTGCCCGTCGAGGGTTTCCACCGTCACGCCGGTCGCGAAGGCGCGGTCCGCCAACTCAGGCGGCGGGGGCGGCACGGCCGTCGGCAGGGGGCCGGAAAGGGCTTGATGATAGGCTTCGAGCACCTTTGCGCACGGCCCTGTGGTTTGCACACGACCGCCGGCCATGAACACCGCCGTGGAGCAAAGCTGCCGGATGGACTGCAGGTTGTGGCTGACGAACAACACGGTGCGCCCCTCGCGACGGGACACCGCCTCCATCTTGCCAATGCACTTCTTTTGGAATGCCACGTCTCCCACCGCCAGCACCTCGTCCACGATGAGGATTTCCGGCTCCAAATGCGCCGCCACGGCGAAGGCCAGCCTCACATACATCCCGCTGCTGTAGCGCTTCACGGGCGTGTCCAAAAACTTTTCGATCTCGGAGAAGGCGACGATCTCGTCGAACTTGCGGTCTATCTCCGCCTTGCGCATCCCGAGGATGGTGCCGTTGAGGTAGATGTTCTCGCGGCCCGTCAGCTCGGGGTGGAAGCCCGTGCCCACCTCCAGCAGGCTCGCGACGCGGCCATGCACTTCCACGCGCCCGCTCGTGGGCTCGGTGATGCGGCTCAGGATCTTCAACAGCGTCGACTTGCCCGCGCCATTGCGGCCGATGATGCCAACGACCTCGCCCTTCTTGATGTCGAAGGAAACGTCGCGCAGCGCGTAGAGCACATCGTCGGGGGTGGCCCCGGTTTCGCGGCCCTGCCGGTCCAGCGGATCGTCGTTGAAATCGCTCAGCTTGTGAAGCTGCCGGTAGTTCTCAAACGGTGACTTGAGCCACGACGTCAGCGTGCCCACGAACGTGTCCGGAACCTGCTCCTTCCGGCCGATGCGGTAGCGCTTGGAGAGGTTCTGAACGGAGATGGCGATGTCAGACATTGCAGAAGCAGGGAGCGGGGAGCCGGGAGCGCGGGGGCTACGGTTTCAGGCGGCGGCGGAACGCCAGGATCATTTTGCTTTGCTCCTCCAGCTCGTTGAGCAGGCCGGTAACATCCATCGTGCCGAGATACCCCTCCCGTTTGAACAGTAGCAGCATGTTCGCCACCTCGAAAACGGAACGGCGGGCGAAGTTCAGGAAGCTGGCGAAGTCCGCGTCGGAGTTGCTGCCGGAACCTTCCGCGATGTTGTTGGTGATGCTCAAAGTCGCGCCCCGCAACTGCTCGGCAAAACGGAAGAGTTTCCGGGTTTCCAAATCATCGGCCAGCTTGAAGAGCTGCCCGCTCACCGCAGCGCCGCGATTCCAAATCTCCAGGTCTTGAAAGCGGAACTGCTTGTCTCGCATGGCTGGCTCGATCTATGGCTCCCCGCTCCCTGCTCCGCGCTATTTCAGGCCAAGTCCGCGAAAGTGCGCTCCATGCGACGGAAGTAGAAGCCCCCGCCCAGGAACAGGCCGGCGGCGGACAGCGCGCCAACGCCGATCCACGTCCAGGGCATGGGGTTGGTGTTCAGCAGCGCGGCGCGGAAGCCCTCGATGACGCCCACCATCGGGTTGACGGCGTAAGCCAGCTGCCATTCCGCCGGGATCAGGCTGGCGGGATACACGACGGGGGCTGCATACATCAGCAGTTGCACGCCGAATCCCATGCCGTAGCGGATGTCGCGATATTGCACGGACAGCGCGCTCAACCACATCCCCGCGCCGCTGGCAGTCGCCGCCATGATGACCACGAGCAACGGCAGGAACACCACGTTCGCCGTCGGCACCTGGCGATACCACACCATCAGCAGCGCCAGCACGACAAGGGCGATGGCAAAATCCAGCAGCTTCGACACCACGCCGACCAGCGGGAGGATCAGGCGCGGAAAATACACCTTTGAGAGCATCGACTGGCCGGCGGCGAGGCTGCCGCTGGAATCGCCGAGCGAGTTGGCGAAGTAGCTCCACGGCACCATCGCGGCGAAGCTGAAGAGCGCGTAGGGCGCGCCGTCGGAGGACACCTTCGCCAGCCGGCCGAAGACGATGGTGAACACCAGCATCGAGAACAGCGGTTGAACCACCGCCCAGCCGATGCCCAGCACGGACTGCGAGTAGCGCACCTTGATGTCCCGCCAGACCAGAAAATAAAACAGGTCGCGGTAGTGCAGGAGTTCGCGCCAGTTGATCATCTGCCAGCCATGGCTGCCCTCGATGACAAGGTGCGGCTCGGCGCGCGGGCTGGGAGCGGTGACGGTCGTTTCCATCGGCTAGTAGTTCAGGCGGTAAAAGAGATTCAGCACGACCTCGTTCTCAAAGTGGATCAGCCCCTGCTCGTTCCGCCACCATTCGGCCAGCGTGTAATCCGGCACCGGCACCGCGCGGACGTGAACCGCCACCCCGGACGAACGCAACGCCCGGTCGAGGCACCACTTCACCCGTCGGGTCTGAAACTGCTCGGTGACCACGGTCAACGAACGGACCCGGTTCTCCTTCACCCAGATGGCGACAGCCTGCGCAGCAGCGTTGGCATTGGGCACACCCTGGCCGAGGATGAGGAAATCCCGCTCTGGCACGCCGGCCTCCCGGAACAGCCGCCGGTTCATTTCGTCGTATGGGGTGGTCAAACCAAGCCGATCCGTGGGACGCGGCATTCCACCGACCGTCACCACTTTGGAAGCAAGGCCCTCCCGATAAAGCCGCGCAGCTTCGAGCATCGGTTGGCCGGACACCAGCGGCAGGGCTATGATGACGCCCGTCCGCACGGGCGGATCGTCCACTACCCACGCCCGCGCCAGTCCTCGCAAAACCGGTGCCTTGCAAAGCCACGCGAGCACCAACAACACAAGCAAGCCACTCAAACCCAGCCCAACACGCCGCCACTGAGGGCATGTCCGTCTGGACGCGCCTGCCACCGGAACACGCCCCCCGGCGTGGTTCGCATCTGGACTGGCGGCTAGCGGAGGCGACGACACGAAACACAAATATCAACTCCGGAAAAAATACAACGCCGACTTGATGATCTCGTTCTGGAACGTGATGACGCCGTCCTCGTGTTGCCACCAGTTTTCGGGCGAGTAGTCGCTCATTGGAACAGCCTGCACCCGCGTCTCGATGCCGGTGTCGGAGAATACCTTGCGGAAATACCAGCTCACCCGGCGCGTGTGGAAATAATTCGTCGGGATGAGCAGCCGCTTCACGCCGCTCTTGACCGCCCAGTCACGGAGCGCGCGCGCCTCCTCCGCCGTGCTCGTCTCGCCCCGGCCCACCAGCACGATTTTATCCTCCGGCACGCGTTCGCTCAACAACACCGCACGCAGCAGACGGGTTTCCCCCGAAACCGTTTCTCCCCGCTCCCGTTCCTCCGGCCCCAGCCCCACATCCATGAAGGCAATGCGGGGAGCAACGCCCGCGTGATAGAGCCGCGCCGCCGCGAAGGTGCGGAACTGCGCCCCGCCGCCCAGCACGGCAATGGCATCTGCCTGCGCCGGGGTGTCATCCACAATCCAGAGCCGCGCGGCACCTGTCAGCAGCGGCGCGCGCAAGAGAAAGCAAACCAGCAGGCCCGCCGCCAGGCCCATGACCAGCAACACCAACCGTCGCCGGCTGCTGAACCCACCCAGCGGCCCGGTGGCTGGCGGTGACTGTGTTTCCATGTCGGCCACAGAAAAGAATCAATTCCGCCCCGAGCGCTTCAGCCACGACTGGTGGATCTCCTGAAACGTCGTCTTCAAATCCTTCGTGATGCCCCAGCCGGGATAGTGCGCCTTCATCTTCTCCAGGTTGGAGATGTAGCAGATGTGGTCACCCGCCCGGTTTTGATCCACGTATTCATGGCGCATCGGCTGGCCCGAGATGGATGCGATGAGATCGAAGGCTTCCAGGATGGAAATGGAGTTCTCGCGGCCACCGCCGATGTTATAGACCTCGCCCCGGCGCGGGGCCTCGATGAAGCGCTGCATGAACGCCACGACGTCGTGGCTGTGAATGTTATCGCGCACCTGCTTGCCCTTGTAGCCGAACACGCGGTAGGTGCGGCCTTCGAGGTTGCACTTGATGAGGTAGCTCAGGAAGCCGTGCAGCTCCACGCCGCTGTGATTGGGACCGGTGAGGCAGCCGCCGCGCAACGCGCAGGTGGGCATCCCGAAGTAACGGCCATACTCCTGCACCATCACGTCCGCCGCGACCTTCGACGCGCCAAAGAGCGAGTGCTTGCTCTGGTCAATGCGGAACGTCTCGCGGATGCCGTCACGGTAGGCGGGGTCGGCGTAATCCCACCGCTTGTCCAGCTCGGCGAGCGGAATCTCGTTGGGCGCGTCGCCATAGACCTTGTTCGTGCTCATGTGCACGAACGGCGACTCGGGACACGCCTGCCGCGCGGCCTCGAGGAAGTTCAGCGTGCCAACGGCGTTCACGTCGAAGTCGTCGAACGGCCGGCTTGCGGCGAGGTCGTGGCTCGGCTGCGCGGCGGTGTGAACGAGCGCGTCGGGCCGCAGTTCCTTGAGCAAGGCCAGCACGCCCGCGCGGTCGCGGATGTCCAGCTCGTGATGCTGGAAGCTGGGAAACTGCTCCTTCAGCCGGCGCGTGTTCCAGCGCGTGTCGCCGCCCGGACCGAAGAAGTCGGCGCGCATGTTGTTGTCCACGCCGTGGACGGTCCAGCCCTCGTGCGAGAAGTGCTCGACGACTTCCGAGCCGATGAGGCCCGAGGAACCGGTGACGAGAAGCTGCCTGGACATGGGCTGAAAATCAGCGGGCGGTGCGGTGCTCCAGATACCACCGCACGGTTTCGCGGAGTCCGGTCTCGAAGGAGTGCGCGGGCCGCCAGCCGAGTTCATTGCGCGCCTTCGTCGCGTCAATCGCATAGCGGCGGTCGTGGCCGGGACGGTCCTTCACAAAGGTGATCAGACGACGTGAATTGCCGCCGAGCTGCGGGGCGAGTTCATCCACGAGATCGCAGATGTGTTCCGCGATGCGGAGGTTCGGCCACTCGTTGCCGCCGCCGATGCAGTAGGTTTCGCCAACCCGGCCTGCGCGCAACACGCGCCACAACGCCTCGGCGTGGTCCGCTGCATGGAGCCAGTCGCGCACGTTCAAACCGTCGCCATAGACCGGAACGGGCTGGCGGGCCATCGCCTGGCTGATGACGACGGGGATGAGCTTCTCCGGGAACTGGCGCGGACCGTAAGTGTTCGAGCCATTGGTGATGACCACGGGCAGCCCGTAGGTCCGGTGATAAGACCGTGCGAGCAGATCGCCCGCGGCCTTGCTGGCGGAGTAAGGCGAGTTCGGCGCGTAGGGCGTGGTCTCCGTGAAGCGCCCCGTCGCGCCGAGGCTGCCGAAGACTTCGTCCGTGCTGACATGCACGAATCGGGTCTGGGGTCTGGGGTCTGGGGTCTGGGTCCAGGCGGCGCGGCAGGCTTCGAGGAGATTGAAGGTGCCGACGATGTTTGTGTGGATGAAATCAGCCGGCGCGGCAATCGAGCGGTCCACATGCGACTCAGCTGCGAGGTGAAGGACGTGGGTGATTTCATGCTCGCGCACGACGCGCGCGGTCGCGGCCGCGTCGCGCAGATCCACCCGCTCAAAGCGATACTTGGGATGCGCTGCGGCTGACGCGGCATTCTCAAGCCGTCCGGCATGGGTGAGACAGTCGAGGTTTACGACCCGTTTCACCTCGGGCCGGGCAATCACGTTGTCCAGCACATGGGAGCCGATGAAGCCGCAACCGCCGGTGACGAGCAGGTTCATTCGCAATCACGCCAGGTGCCCAAGCCGCCGGAACTCGCCGGCCACTCCGCTGAGGTAGCTTCGATATTCGCAGTCGGGCATCCCGCCCGCGAGCGCCTCGAACTGCGCGATGCCGATGAAGCCCCGCCGCAGCGCCGCCTCTTCCGGGCAGCCGATCTTGATGCCCTGCCGCTGCTCGATGGTCTGCACGTAGGAGGACGCCTCATGGAGGCTCGTGCTGGTGCCGGCGTCCAGCCACGCGAAGCCGCGGCTGAGGCGCGTGACCCGAAGTTTTCCCCGCCGCAGATACTCCCGGTTCACGTCCGTGATTTCGAGTTCGCCCCGCACCGACGGTTTGATGGTCCGGGCGATGGCGACGACCTCGTTGTCGTAGAGATAAACGCCCGGCACCGCGTAGTTGCTGCGGGGCTGCGCCGGCTTTTCCTCGAGCGAAACCGCCCTGCCCGTCGCATCAAATTCAACCACTCCGTAGCGGCCCGGGTCCTGCACATGATAGGCGAAGATGGTCGCGCCGTCCTTGAACCCCTCCACCGCGCGCGGAAACGCGTCGCCGCCGGAAAGAATCGTGTCCCCCAGGATGAGCGCCACCGGATCAGCGCCGATGAACGTGTCGGCAATATGGAACGCCTGCGCGATGCCCTCGGGCCTGGGTTGCTCGCGATATTCCAGCGAGACGCCCCACGCGCTGCCGTCGCCAAGGAACTGGCGAAAACGCGGCAGATCACGCGGCGTGGAGATGAGACACAGTTCACGGATGCCGCTGGCGATGAGCACCGTCAGCGGGTAATAGACCATCGGCTTGTCATACACCGCCTGGAGCTGCTTGCTCGCCACCAGGGTCAGCGGATAGAGCCGCGAACCCGCGCCGCCTGCGAGAATGATGCCTTTCACGAGTCGAACAGCTGGCGGGGCTTGATCACCTTCGCCGGATTGCCACCCACCACCACGTCGGGCGGAACGTCCTTCAAAACCGTGGACCGCGCGCCCACGACCGAACGGTCACCTATGCTGACACCCGGACCGACGAATGCATCCGTGGCGATCCACACCTCGTCACCCACGGCAACCGGCAGTGTCACCAGCGGAAAGCTGCGCCGCGTGTAATCGTGGGTCCCCGCGCACAAATGCGAATACTGGCTGACCGTCGAATGGCGGCCAATGGAGATGCGTGCGAGACAGTAAAGCACCACGGCATCGCCCACGACCGCGCCGTCGCCGAGCTGCAGGTTCCACGGCATCTCAATCCTCACGCTGGGCCGCACACAAACGCCCCGGCCCACGCGCGCGCCAAAACACCGCAGCAGCCAGCGCCGCCAGCCATGCCAGTTGTGGAACGACCACCGGAAGACAGTGCCCTGCACCAGCGACCACAACACGCGGCGGACGTTGACCCCGACCGGCCAGGGACTGGGCTGCGGGCAGATTCTTTCGTGATCTGGTGGCACAGGCCGTTTCCTTTCACTTCAGGGCAGGCTGCCGCCCTTGGTCGCGGACCGGAAGAATCCGGCCAGACCCTGCTGGCGCAACATGTTCAATTGTCCGTTTCGCGACACGGAGTCGGAAACCATCAGCCCGCCCTGCGGGCCCGGCGAAAAGTCATTTGCCCAGGAAGCGGATCAGCAGGGGCAGCAGGCCCCCCGCCCGGCGATGCCAGCTCTCCAGCTGCTTCACCCGCTGGATCACATGCTCGCGCTCCGCCGCCGGCGCATTGGCGGCGAGACGCTTGAGCCTCAGCAGCCGGTCGCCGCCGTTTTCAAGATGAGGCTCGATCTGTTCCTTCAGAAAGCCGCTGGCAAGCGCCCGCAGACCGGTCTCCGCTTCGTAGCGATCACAGCGGGAGGCGTTCCCGGCGCTGAGGCGCACGGCCCCGGTGCTGCGGAGGAATTTCAGCCCCTGGCTCGCCGAACCTTTGCTGATGTCCAGCCGGTCGGCGATGTCATCCAGGCTCAACGGCGTGGCGGAAATATAGAGCAGCCCGTAGATCTGCCCGATGGATTTCGGGAGGCCGACCACCTGCGACAACCCGACGAACAGGTCCACCGCCTCGGCCTCCAGAGGCGCCAGATTGGATGGAGGCAGAGCGCTGGCGAAGCGGGCGGTTGTGGTTTCTGTGGAGCTGACGGCCATGAGCAACGAGGCGGCATTGAATCAGATGGGGGCTCTTTGTTCAATTATTTTTGAACCAATGACATGACACCCGCCCGAAGCTGTTTGGCCTTGGACCCAATGACAGAAAACTCCGGCCCGCTCAGTGCGGACCGGAGTTTTTCGGAAGAGAGTTTGCCCGGCTTACTTCGCGCCCTGGTCAATCCAGGCGCGGATGATGCCGATCTGATCGTTCGTCAGCGGCTTGCCCTTGCCTTCGGGCGGCATGGCGTCGTCCTCGACGAGGCGGGCGACGGCCTTGACGAGAGCGCTGTCGGCACCCTTGCCGGGGGTGATGGACTTGCCGTTTTCGCTGGCCTTGAGGGCGTTGGCGAGGGTGTCGAGGCGGAGCTTGCCCTTCTGCTTCTTCTCTCCGTGGCACTCGACGCAGGACTTCTCAAAGATCGGCTTGATGTCCTTGTCAAATGTCAGGCCCGTCTTCTTCGAGGCCGGGGGAATGTCCTTCTTGGCCGCGGCAGAGGCGGGAAGAACGAGGGCGAGGGACGCGCAGAGGGCAATAGCGATGGTGATTCGTTTCATAATTAAATGTCTGGTCAGCGGTGGCTATGTAGCGGGAGGGATGACGGTTTGCACGAAAAAAAGATTCGAAGGTTGTGGTTGCGAACGTGCTCATTCCTTGACCGCCGGCGGCCAATTAACGATGAATGCATCCACACGTTTTGAGTCCATTGCCACATGCAAAAAGACCCTGTTGATTCAAGCGCGGCACCGGCACCGCCGGCCCGGCGCGACTTTTTCAAACAGGGCTGCGCCGCGTGCCTCGGGCTTGCGGCGGCCGGCGCGCCGGCGGTGATCGGTGCGCGGGTGTTTTTCGACCCCCTCACCCGTCTCAAGACGCAGGAGACCTTCGTGAAGGTCACGACGCTGGACACGCTGCCCGAGGACGGGACGCCGGTGCAGTTTCCGGTGCTGGCGGACCGGCGTGACGCGTGGACGAAGTTCACGCAGGTGCCCGTCGGCGGGGTGTTCCTTCAGCGGCAGTCTAAGGACAAACCGCTCGCCCTGAGCGTGGTCTGTCCGCACGCCGGGTGCTTCGTGGACTACGTCGAGGAACAACAGGGTTTCCTGTGTCCGTGCCATAACAGCCTGTTTCTGAAGGACGGCAAGCTCAAGGACGCGGACAGCCCCAGCCCGCGCCCGCTGGACACGCTCGAAGTGCAGGTGCGGAACCGGAACGAGGTCTGGGTGCGCTTTCAAGACTTTCAACTCGGCATCACGGAGAAGAAACCCGTCGCATGATGAAGCGCATCCTGGCCTGGTTGGATGAACGGACGGGGGCGGGGCGTTTCGCGGAGGCGTTCCTCTTCCAGAACATTCCCGGCGGCTCGCGCTGGCGCTACGTCTGGGGCGCGCTGCTGCTCTACATGTTCCTGCTGCAGGCGGTCACGGGCTTCTTCCTGTGGACGGCCTACAGCCCGAGCACGCAGACGGCGTGGGAGAGCATCCACTACGTGCAGCACGAAATGACCGGCGGGTGGATGTTGCGCGGACTCCACCACTTCGGCGCGCAGGCGTTTGTCGTGGTGCTCGTGCTGCATCTGCTGCAAATGGTCATCTACGGCGTCTATCGCGCGCCGCGTGAGGTGAACTTCTGGCTGGTGCTCGTGCTGTTGCCTCTGGCCATCGCCATGTCCGCCACCGGCTGGCTGCTGCCCTATGACCAGCACGGCTTCTGGGCGTCGCGCGTGCCCATCGGCATCATGGGCGTGACGCCCGTGCTCGGCCCGCTGCTGCAAAAGCTGGCGGTGGGCGGCTCGAGCTTCGGCCACCACACGCTGACGCATTTCCTCGCCCTGCACGCCGGGCTGCTGCCGCTGTGCGTGGCGCTGGTGCTCGGCGCGCACTACTACCTGACCCGGCGACACGGCTTTGCGGACGCGCCCAAGGACTGCGCCTGTCCCGACGAGCGGTATTTCCCGGCGCAGTTCCTCAAGGACGCCGCCGCTTGTCTCGCCGTGTTCGTCGTGTTGCTGGGCTTCGTGCTCGTTCCCGTCTGGCAGCATCCGGACATCGCGCCCGGCGTGCATCTGGGCGCCCCGGCCGATCCTTCCGAGCAATACAGCGCGGCCCGGCCAGAGTGGTTCATGCTCTTCCTCTTCCAGTTCCTCAAATACTTCCCCGGCGGGACGGAAGTCTGGGGCGCCATGGTCATCCCGGGCTTGATCGGAGCCGTCGTCGCGCTCATGCCGTTCGTCGCGAAATGGAAGCACGGCCACCGCTTCAACGTCCTCTTCATCGGCACGCTCTTCCTCGCGGCGGCGACGCTCGGGCGCATGGCCGCGGTCGAGGACGGCAGGGATGAAACCTACCTTGCCGCCAGGGCCCAGACCACCGAGGCCGCCGAACGCATCCGCCAGCTCACCACCGCGCGCGGCATCCCGCCCTCGGGCGCTGCCGCGCTGCTGCGCGATGATCCCTTCACACAGGGTCCGAAGCTCTTCGCGAAGAACTGCGCGAGCTGCCACCGCTTCGACGGTCACGACGGCACCGGGCACAAGCCGCTCACCACTCATGCCGTCCGCGCCGGTGAAACGTGGGAGAGCATCGCCGCGTTCCGCTTCATGAAAGTGGAGGAGCTGCGCGAGATGAACAAGCAGCACGCCGGCCCGCTCAAGCCGGACGACAAAATCACCGCCTACGTCCGCCCGTGGGCGCCGGACCTCAAGGGCTTTGCCAGCCGCGAATGGCTCGCGGGCATGTTCGATCCCGCGCGCGTGGACGGTGCGCACTATTTTGGCGGCACCAAGTTCAAGGACGGCAAGATGGTCAAGTGGGTGAAGAAGAACGCCACACCCGGGAAGGCGGACGACTTGAAGAAGGTCATCATCGCACTCTCCGCCGAGGCGAAGCTCAAGTCACAGCTTGCCCCGGACAAGGCCGACGCCGACCTCGTCAAGCAGGGCCGCGCGCTCATCTCGGGCGATCTCGCCTGCACCGACTGCCACAGCTTCGGCAAAAAAGACCCTGATGCCACCGGGCCGGACCTCACCGGCTACGCTTCCCGGGCCTGGTTGATGCGTTTCATCAGCAACCCCGCCCATGCGGACTTCTACGGCAAGCGCAACGACCGCATGCCCGCCTTCGCGGACAAGAAGATTCTGGATTCGAAGCAAATCGGCCTCCTCGCCGACTGGCTGCGGGGCGACTGGTATGTGCCGCCGAAGGGCGGGAAGCCCTGAGCCGGTAGGGCGAGACTCCGACGAGCCGTCGAAACCGCAGCGTTGCGAGCGTCTTGGCCGGCGATGCTCCCAAGGAAACTCGCTGCTCGAAATGGTGGCTCGACGGAGTCTCGCCCTACCACACGAGGTTCACCGCACCAGAATGTCCGGCCGCTGCCAGACACCCTCATCACCTTCCACGCTCACCATCGGCCAGTCGGTTGCGGACGTGATGACCTGCGGACCCTTGCTGGTGGCGAGAATGGTGTCTTCGCTCTTGGTTCCGGTGATGGAGGGGTTCCACGCGAAGGGCTGGTTCTCCAGCACGCTGCCCGGCGCGGTGGGTGAGCCAAGGTAGTCGCGGCCCTGGTAGCCGCACGGTCCGCCCTGATGGTGCAGGTGCCACTCGTCGGCAAAACCGACGGCATCGTAGGCGGCGACGCCCTGGCGGAACACATCCTTCACCGCTGCTCCGACCTGGGTCGCAAGGTGCAGTTCGGTGTCCACGGCGCACACGGCATCATGGCGGCGGCGGAGTTCCTTCGAGATCGGGCCGAAGTGGACGAGGCGCGTGAGCGCGACAATCAGGCCGTGCTGCCGCGCGCAAAGCACGACTTCCGCGAACTTGCGGAGCTTCTTCGTGGTCGGACGCGGGTGCCGGTAGTTCTGGATGCGTTCATCGGTGGCGACGAGGACGACGACGGGCGTGAGGTTGCGTTCCCAGCAGCGTTCGGAGAGCACGCCGGCGATTTGGAATTCAGAGTGGCCGGGCTGAAGGCTGCGGCAGGTCTCGTTCAAGGCCGCTTCAGCCGCCCTGCCAAGAGCGCGGTAGCGTTTCACCTCGGTTTCCTGCAACGAATAGTGGAGCGGCGCGAAGAGGTCGGGCCGGGCGGTGGTGCCCCAGTCACCGCAGTCGGAAAGCGTCTTCTTCGGGTCGGTGACCTGTTTGAGCGCGCCGACCGCGCTCGCGCCGTCGTGCCACTCCCAGAGCAGCGGCTTTGCGCCGAGGCCCTTCACGACCTCCTCCTGGAGGCTGCGCATCTCGATGCGGCTGGCCAGGACGTGGAACCCCTTCGCGGTGACGACGAGCTGGCCGAAGCTGACGTTGCTGTTGAGGGGGATGTGCGCCTCGCCGCCGCAGGCGAGCCATGAGAAGTTCGGTTGCAGGCCCAGCAGCGCGGCGTCGGCCTTGTGCGCCTTCAGCAGCGCGCGGACCTGGATGAGTTTGATTTTGAGTTCAGCGTTCATGGGAAAGGTTCATGGGAAAGGGATTGCCGCCGGTTTTCAGCTGCCGATATAGTCCGCGCATCCTAAGCGCCGGTGCGCTCAACTCAACTTTTTTGATGACCGACTGGAACATTCAATCCCGCGCCCACCTCTGCCAGGCGTGTGAAAAGCCGTTCGCCAACGGCCAGCCCTACCACACGCTGCTGGCCCTCGACCGGCACGAGCTGGCGCGGCAGGACGTGTGCGAGGCGTGCTGGAAGGCGCAGTTCAGCGAGGGCGCGAGCGACCGCAAGGGCTTCGTCTCCCACTGGGTCGGCGAATACAAGGCCCCGCCCGCCGCGCCGCCCGATGCGATCCAGAAGGAGAACGCCGAGACCCTGTTGCGCAAGCTGATGGAGAAGAACGACCCGCAGTATCGCGGCGCGGCGTTCATCCTGGCCGTGATGCTGGAGCGCAAGAAGCTGCTCAAGGTGAAGGCACAGTTGAAGGAGAACGGCGTGCGCGTGTTCATCTACGAGCAGCCGAAGACCGGCGACGTGTTCACGATTCCCGATCCGGACCTGCAGCTCACGCAGCTCGAGGCCGTGCAGCGGCAGGTCGCCGCGTTGATGGAAGGCAGCCTGGACGCTCCTCCCGCCGTGGATTCCTACATTGCGCCGCCGGACCAGCCGCCCGTCGCCGCGCTGGCCGGGGCGAACGAGGAGAGCTCGAAGTGAATCCGGCAACGACAGGCTTCCAACACGCTCTTCCCCGGGGCAGCTCGCGTCGTCCGGCCTTCGCCACCCATTTTTTCCTCCGTGACCAGCCTTGATTCCCTTCAAGTCCGCCTGGGCCACCAGTTCCGTGAACCGGCGCTGCTGCGGCTGGCGCTGACGCATCCCTCCATCTCGCACGAGCTGGGCGCGAGCCAGAATCACAACCAGCGCCTCGAATACCTCGGTGACGCCGTGCTTCAGCTGGTGCTCTCGCGGGAGCTTTACGACCGCTACCCGCAGCACGATGAAGGCCCGCTCACGAAGATCCGCGCGCAGCTTGTGAACCAGGTTTCGCTTGCCGAGCAGGGCCGTCTGCTCGGGCTTGGCGAACACCTCATCCTCAGCCGCGGCGAGCATCTCAACGGCGGCCGCGAGCGCCCGTCCATCCTCGCCGACGCCTATGAATCCGTGCTCGGCGCGCTGTTCCTCGACGGAGGCTACGACGTGGCGCGCGTGTTCATCCTCCAGACATTTCAGGCCGTCTTCGCCGACATCGAGAGCGCCTCGGCGGTGGACAACCCCAAGGGCGCGTTGCAGGAAATCCTCCAGGCCATCTCCACCGAGGCCCCGCAGTATCAGGTCCTGTCCGCCACCGGCCCGGACCACGACCGCGAGTTCGAGTGCGCGGTGCTCCACAAGGGTGGTGAAATCGGGCGCGGCAGGGGCAAGAGCAAGAAGCTCGCGGAGAGCCAGGCGGCAGCCGCAGCGCTGGAGCGGCTGCGGGCGTCGGAGTCCCGTCCTTCCGTTCCGGCCGCGGGCCAATCCACTTGACCCCTCCGGGGCCGCTTGCGACAAACGGCTGCATGAAGCCGATCCCACTCGTCCTCGCGGGCCTTTGCGCCTCGATTCTGTCCGCGTCCGCCGCTGATCACCCGCTGCACTCGTGGAGGAAAATCCAGCTCACCGACCAGTTCTGGAGCGAGGGAGCGACCTTCGCCGACCTCAATCAGGACGGGCACAACGACATCATCTCCGGGCCGTATTGGTGGGAGGGGCCGGACTTCAAGCGGCGTCACAAGTTCTACGACGACACGCGCACCTTCACGAAGAAGCGGGCCGACGGCACCGAGGAGAAAATCCCCGGCTTCGAGGGCGGGCTGGGCAGCAAGAACACTTACTCGGACAACTTTTTCGCGTTCACGCACGACTTCAACGGCGACGGCTTCCCGGACATTCTCATCTACGGGTTCCCCGGACTGGACGCCTCGTGGTTTGAGAATCCCGGCAAGGCCGGCCTCGCGACGGACACGCCGT
>Ga0172379_10005380_pt1 | contig 17966 bp, 20 predicted proteins | sample GrowelOW334metaG_FD_119756 | JGI IMG/M metagenome (GOLD analysis project Ga0172379, IMG submission 119756) | Groundwater microbial communities from an aquifer near a municipal landfill in Southern Ontario, Canada - Groundwater well OW334 metaG | ecosystem: Environmental > Aquatic > Deep... | reverse complement strand
TAATACTTATATTATGGAAAGATATTTATAGATATGGAAAATAATAATTATACTATATTTCAAAAATTAACCAAAATGTTTGGATATCCTGGCCAATCTAAGCCAGATGAAAAACCAAACTTCAATTTTAACAAGGAACAAATACTAAAAACTGATAGTAAAGAAGAATACGAAAAAGCTATTCTTCAGGCACAACAATCACAATACATTGCAGATAAATGGTCTAAGCTTGATCAATCTTTATATAATCAGTCTGTTTATTATGAACCGAACAGGCTAGCGGCTTATTATGATTATGAATCTATGGAATTTACACCAGAAATATCTGCTGCGCTAGACATTTATGCTGAAGAATCAACCACAATGTCAGAAAAGGGTAAAATTTTAACAATTTATTCGGAATCGGATAGAGTAAGGACAATATTAGAGGATTTGTTTGACAACAAATTGGATGTGAATACTAACTTACAAATGTGGGCTAGAGGTGTTTGTAAATATGGGGATGATTTTGTTTATTTGAAACTTAATCAAGAAAAGGGGATAATAGGTTGTCAACAATTACCTAACATTGAAATTGAACGTATCGAAGGAGCGTCATCTAAAACCCCAATTTCAGGTAACGAAATAAAATTGCCGTCAAGAGAATTAAGGTTCACTTGGAAAAATAAAGATATGGAGTTTCAATCATGGGAAGTTGCCCATTTTAGATTATTAGGCGATGATAGAAAACTTCCATACGGAACTTCAATGTTAGATAAAATTAGGCGTATTTGGAAACAACTTTTACTTGCTGAGGACGCTATGTTGATTTATAGAACATCAAGGGCGCCTGAAAGACGTGTATTTAAAGTATTTGTTGGTAATATGAATGATAATGATATAGAGCCTTATGTTCAACGTGTGGCCAACAAATTCAAACGTGACGTTATTTCTGACGCAAGAAACGGGCAAGTCGATATGAGGTATAATCAAATGGCGGTTGATCAAGACTACTTTATTCCTGTACGTGATCCGAATCAAACAATGCCAATCGAAACGTTACCTGGGGCTCAAAATTTAGGTGAAATTGCCGATATTGAATATATTCAAAAAAAATTATTAGCAGCATTACGTATACCAAAGGCGTTTATTGGTTTTGAAGAAGTGGTCGGCGAAGGTAAGACGTTAGCATTAATGGATATTCGTTTTGCAAGAACGATCAATAGAATTCAAAAATCATTAATTCAAGAGTTAAATAAAATTGCAATCTTACATCTTTTTCTTTTAGGATTTGAAGACGAATTAGATAATTTTACATTATCATTAACAAATCCATCGGCACAATCGGATTTATTACGCATTGAACAATGGAAAGAAAAAGTTACATTATATAAGGATGCCACTTCTGACCAATCACAAATGGGTATTTTACCTGTTTCGCATACATGGGCAAAGAAAAATATCCTTGGTATGAGTGATAGTGAAGTTATACTTGATTTACAACAACAACGTATGGAAAGAGCAATGGGATTTGAGTTAACTAACACCAACCTTATTATTAAACGTTCAGGCGTTTTTGATGACGTGGACGCTAAATATGGTATTTCTGAAGAAGAAAGGAAAAAAATTGAGTCTTCGAGTAGTACAGGTGAAGAACCAGGTGGAGGTAGTTCGGATATAAGTGGTGGGATATCTGAGCCCGTAACTACACCTGAACCATCTACGGCGCCAGTATCACCTACTGGTGGTGAAGGCCCATTAAGCGAATCAACAAAAAATAAAAAATTGCTAGGTAAGTTCAATTCTATTGAAAATTTTAATGATTTGTTTGATATTAATAAGGCTCAACGTAATATTTATGAAATGACGAATAAACTTAATAAAATAATTAATAACTAAAATGAACACATTTGGAACAATTAAAAGTAAAATATTAAAAAAACTTACTGAATCATATATTTCAAAAAATAAAACAGAAATTAAAGAAATTCTTAATATTATTAAAACAGATAAGGAATTTAGGAATTTATATTTATTTTATGAGGATATTGAAAACAAATATATAAATGATCAAGATGTGGCAAAATTATACGTTGAAGAATTAGGATATATGTTAAAAAATAAGAAAGTTTTAGTTGAAAATACATGTAAGTTATTGGATTCAAAATTAAACAATATAACCATTGAAGAAAATAAAATTTATGACGCTTTGGATCAATTATTAGACATTGATAACTTAAAAAATATTGAAAAAAAAGTGGTGGCAAAAAAGAAAATTATTGAGATAGTTACTACCGAAAAGAAAAAACCTGTAACCGAATCAATTGGATTTACAAAAAACGAAATTCTATTACATACTATAATGGTAAATAATTTTAACACATATTATGAAGAAGTTTTAACAGAAGAAGAACAAAGTGATTTGAAGATTATATTATCAATGTCAAAAGAAGAGTTAGAAGAAAAGGTTAAAACAATTAAAGAAAATATATTAAATAGAATTGATAATTTATTAAATGAATCACCTGATGATACGTTAAAAATCAAATTAAGTGATGTTAAAAAACAAGTTTATGACGAAGGTTCAACCAAATATAGTTATTATAAACTAAAAAATTTATTAACGGATATTCAATAATATAATAAAGAGCCACTTTTAGAGTGGTTTTTTTATGCTAATTTTTGTAATGTCCATAATTTTTCTTATATTTAGTATACACCATAAAATTGTATTATTTTGAGATAGAAAAATGAAAGTAGGTAAGTATATTCCCTTGGGGGAATATTACAACGTGAAGATTGGTTATGGAACTGTTGATTTCAAAAACCTTAAAACAATTTATATTAAATTAAATTCATGGGTAGAGCCAAGTAGTAATGATATAGATTTTAATAGTTTGATTAGTACATCAAGAAGAAAAATAAAAAATAGAATTACAGGATTAAATAATAAAAAATTTAAACCACAAAGTATTGTAGACCTTGATATTAAAACAAATGGAATTAAATTAAACAAAAGATCGTTTATGAATTTGGAAATAACTTTATATGTAAATGAATTTTTTGATGTTAAATCTGTAAAGACGGAGATTAAAACATTTATCGAGGAGTTAATAAATAATGATTTAATTGATAAAAATCTATTTAACTTCTATGATAAGAAGAAATAACTAAAGTTTAAAGTATTTATAGTAAAATATATTACTATAAATGAAAATTTTAGGTCCGAATGAAGTAGGTACAAGGGGAATCTTGATAGAATATGATGCCGGTCATATATCCCCAGATGAATTACACAACAGGAAGATTATAACAGAGATGAAGGAGATGGACTTTTCGAAAGACCTGATCCTTTTTGCTGTGCTTCAAAAATACGACACTCCAAACAAAAACGGTAGATTTTATCCTAAATCCATTTTAATGCGTGAAAACAACAAATATCAGCAAGTTATTCAAAATGGCGGTGCCTTGAATGAATTAAATCACCCATCGTCCTCATTAATTGACTTGGATAGGGTTTCACATTCCATCTTAGAAACATGGTGGGAAGGAAAAATCTTGATGGGCAAGATAAAATTATTTACTTCTCCTGGATGGAAGAAAATGGGTATTGTAAGTACAAAAGGTGACCAAGCGGCAATGCTTATTATGAATGGGGCAACATTAGGAATATCTTCCCGAGGAGTTGGTTCATTAAAAAGTGTACAAGGACAAAACGTTGTACAAGAAGACTTTGAATTGGTTTGTTTTGATTTGGTTTCATCTCCGTCAACACCAGGAGCATATGTGTTCCATGATCTTGCTGATAGAGGAAAATACGCTGAATCTATTGAAGAATCAAATCCTGAAGATCATAAAATAAAAAAACTAATGAATAAACTTGATAGTTTTTTATATAGATAACACATTTATTTATCTTAAAGTGTTGCTAAAAAGGATTTTTTGAAAAAACATAATATTTATTAAAATAAGAAATAAAAAAAATGAGTAAAATTTCACTATTAGAAAAAGCATTACTTCAAGTTGAAAGCCTTGAAGATGCTGTTAAACAAAATGCAAAAGGTATACTTGAATCTACAATGAAACAAGAGCTAGTTGATTTACTTAAAGAACAATCGGATGAAGAAGAGGAATTAAATAATCCTGAAGAAGAAGAAGAAGTTAGTACAGATGACGCTGAACTTGATACCGATAATGAAGATGAAACCGCTGATGATGAATTCGGAATTGATGATACGGAAGCCGATTCTGACATAGATGACGAAGGATTTGATTCTGATGATTCAGAAGAAGGCGAAGATGATGAAGATATTCTTGATTTAACTGGCGCGTCAGATGGAGAGGTTCTAAAAGTATTTAGAGCCATGAAGCCAGAAGATGGTATTGTTGTTAAGAAAGATGGTAATAAAATCGAAATAAATACAGGCGAAGAAGAATTTATTATTCGTTTAAATGATGAGCCCGAAAGTGTGGAATCAGATGAAAATGAGCCTGATAATGATGATTCAGAAGTTGGTGATGAATTCGGGGCTGAAGATACGAATACCAGTGTAGATAGCGAAGATGAAGATTTGCCAGCTGAACCAGAACTTTCTGATGAACTTGCTGAAGGTGAAGAAGAAGAAAATGTTTATGAAATAGAATTAGGCGAAGATGAATGTGAAGGGAAATTAGAAGAATGTGGCGACTTACCTGAAGAGGAAGTTGAAGAAGCTGCAAGAACTAAATGGAATATTCACGGTGATAAAGGTGGCGCTAACAGAGCAGGATTAAAAAGTAAAAAAATGTTCAAAGCGGGATCTGGAAAAATCAACGAGGAACTTGAAACATTAAGAAAACAAAATATTGAATACAAAAAGGCATTGAATTTATTCAAAGAAAAATTAAATGAAGTAGCTGTTTTCAACGCCAATTTAGCTTATGCTACTCGTCTATTTACTGAACAATCAACAACTAAACAGGAAAAATTGAATATATTAAAGAGATTTGATTCAATTTCTACCCTTACGGAATCGAAAGGTCTGTACAAAACAATTAAGACTGAATTGGAAAACAAAAAACCAATCAACGAAGCTTTAACTAAAATCTCTAAAACCCCATCAACATCATCTTCAAAAGAAGTTGAAGTATTATCAGAGGCTAAAGCCTATGAAAATCCACAATTCGCGAGGATGAAAGAATTGATGAAAAAAGTAAAATAAAAATAAAAATAAAAATAAAACAAAAACATTTATAACAAATGGGAGCATTATTAGAATCAGGTATGGTTGGTAACATCGGTTTAAAACACTTGAGAGTTATCAAAGAAGATACCATTAGAAAATGGGATGACTTAGGTTTCCTAGAAGGCCTTGAAGGTCATCAAAAAGATAACATCGCTCAGTTATATGAAAACCAAGCGTCTTATCTTATCAACGAAGCGGCTGTAGCCGATGCATCAGGTTCTTTCGAAACTGTTGTTTTTCCTATTATCCGTCGTGTATTCTCTAAACTTTTAGCTAACGACATCGTTAGTGTTCAAGCAATGAACTTACCAATTGGTAAATTGTTCTATTTCATTCCTAAAATTCAAGAAAGAAATTCAACTAACCATTGGGCACCTTACGGATATCCAAGTACAGGTTCAACTACTGATGGTTATCCTGAAAATCAAAGAAGTTTGTATGATCGTTTCTACGAAGCAAACGATAACAACGATCAAGGTTTGTTCGATTATTCAAAAGGTAATTATACAAATATCTCTATTACTGGGGCAACTATTGTTACTTTCAGTGCAGGCGTTGAAACAACTGTTGCAGAAGTAACAGGATCAACTTCAAGCGTTATTGTAAAAATTACAGGTTTCACTGCCGCACCAGGTGCTGGCAAACTTTCAGGACCTAACGGTAATGAAATGGATACAGAAGAATTCTTAGCTTCTCTTCAAATTGCTTCTTCTGAAGTACAATCAGGAGCTTATCTTCCTTACCATGTAGTGACTCAAAAATACGGTAAAGGTATTGTAGAATATGGACAAAAATCAACAGGTATTACTGGACAATATAATGACATTTGCGACGCTAATGGAGCTATCTATTTGAGCGTTGACCTTGAATCATATAGTCCAACTGCCGGTTTCAGCCCATTAACAGGTGCGACTCTTAGCGGTTCCGACTTCGTTGTAACTTATCGTCAATACGCATCTTTGGAATTCGAAGAAGAATTAGGTGAAGTATCTTTCGACTTAGCTTCTGTAACTGTATCTGTTACTGAACGTAAATTGAGAGCTTCTTGGTCACCTGAACTTGCACAAGACGTTAGTGCCTTCCACAACATCGATGCCGAAGCTGAATTAACTTCATTGTTATCAGAACAAATCGCAGCTGAGGTTGACCGTGAAATCCTACGTGACCTTCGTAAAGGTGCTGCTTGGTCAGCTAAATGGGATTATAATGAATGGAAATATGGTAACGGTGGCTCATCATATGTAGGTTACACTCAAAAAGACTGGAATCAAACATTGGTAACTAAAATCAACCAATTATCAGCTCAAATTCATAAAACAACTCTTCGTGGTGGAGCAAACTGGATCGTAGTATCTTCTGAAGTTTCTGCTGTATTCGATGACCTTGAATATTTCCACGTAAGTAACGCCGGCCCAGAACAAGACCAATACAATATGGGTATCGAAAAAATCGGAACTCTATCAGGTCGTTATGAAGTTTATCGTGACCCTTACTTCCCACCGAACAAAGTCCTTATTGGACATAAAGGAAAATCATTGTTAGACGCAGGTTACATTTATGCACCTTACGTACCACTACAATTGACTCCTACAATGTACAATCCATTTAACTTCACTCCTATCAAGGGTATTATGACACGTTACGCTAAGAAACTCGTGAACAACAGGTACTACGCAACGATTGACGTAAAAGGTATCTTTGTAATAGGTATAGACTCTTTAAGATAATAAAAATTATCAATTATAAATAAAGGGGATAAGAAATTATCCCTTTTTTTATTTATTTAATTTCAAAACAATTAATGATGAGGAATTCAAAAAATGTTGGTCTTTACATAACTTACAACCTATGTGGGAAAATGAAAATATAAGTAAATCAGACCATTAGATTTTGTGAGGTTTGTTTTGTCAAAAAAAATGTGTATATTTGCATATAAATTGAATAAAAACATAGATATGACAGGAAAAAAATTAAAACATATATTATTAAAAACACTTATAACATTAACCTTTTTATTTTTATTATCGAACAGTATTAGTGAAGAAAATTATAACAAGCCTAAACCACAGATAATTGAAACTGAAGAAATTATGAGTCTCACTCCCGTAAATGTATATAAAAAAATTATTGAATATAAAATAGAATATCCTAAAATTGTATTCAGTCAAGTTATGGTTGAAACAGGCCAATTAAAATCACAAGGGGCTAGAATCAAAAATAACTTATTTGGGTTCAATAATAAAACAGGACACATGGAATTCGATACTTGGGAACAAAGTATTGCTTATTATAAAGAATGGCAAGATAAGAAATATTTCGGTGGAAACTATCATAATTTCTTAAAAAAAGTTGGTTATGCAAAAGATTCTATGTATATTAGTAAATTGATATTAATGGAATCTAAATTATTTAAAAATTCAATATATGGAGTGGACTGATTATTTTTTAAACATTGCAGAGTGTGTAAAGACGAAATCGAAAGACGAATCCACACAGATAGGTGCAATCATCGTTGGGAAAGACAAAGAGATACTTTCTACGGGTTATAATTCGTTTCCGAGGGGGTTGAATGATAATTTACCTGAACGTCAGGAAAGACCTGAAAAGTACTTTTGGATGGAACACGCTGAAAGAAACGCAATTTATAACGCCGCAAGAGTGGGTACACCAATCGATAAATCGGAAATTTATTTAACATCCGGATTACCATGTTGTGATTGTGCTCGTGGTATAATTAATGCAGGAATAAAAAAGGTACATTGTAAAAAAGAATGCACCACAAAAAATAAAGATAAATGGGCTGAACAACAATCTAAATCTTTTACTATGCTAAAAGAGTGTGGTGTGGAAATAATTTTTTATTGATATGATTTAAGTTTCGTAATTATATTCATCTTTAAAATGATTCCACATCATATCAGTAAATTTATTTGATAAATCTGTCATAAAATTTCTATGTAATTTAATATTTTTTTTATTACCTATATTAACATTAAATTTTCTGAAGTGTTTTCCATTATTATCCACCCAATTTGATCTGGCGATTACATAAGTATTGTTTCTATTAACATTATTAGCGAATGTTATTTTAGGATCAATAACTAATCTCATTTTTTTAATTACATTTTTCCATTGATTAATAATTGTAATGATACTTGCGGGTGATTTGTCAGCTATACTTTCTGAATTAAGAAAATTCATAAATTCAGATTTAATCTTATCCAATTGTTTTATATAATAAGATTTATAAGGATTATTTAATATTTCAGAACTAAAATTATCATCATTTAAAAATTCTTCAATATTATTATTAGGTAATAAATGATCGGGTAATATTTCAAATTTTTCCTGTAATAAAGTTTTCAACTGATTTTCAGTAATTAAAATTTTTATCATACTAGTAACTATAAATGTATTTTCCCCTACTTATTGGTTCTATTCTGTGACCCGTTAATTTTTCATATAAATCTATTACACCATCGTCACCTCTGTTGTGATATGCTTGTCTAAATAACATAAACCAAATTTCGACACTCATTTCATCGTAACCCATTCTACCCACCATATCGGATAAATCTTTTAACGACATTATCTGTTCAGAATATCCTTCTGGAAGTAATTTAAGTTGTTCTTCAGTTAATTGAATTTTCATTTATAATTATCTTCATATTCTATTATTTTTTTATGTTAACTTCCGATAATATTTCAAATTTAATTTCTTCTTTATAAAACAAATCTTCTGAATTTATTTTTGCTTTGAATTCAAGGATATATTCCCTTGGTATGTAGTATTCGGTGTTTAAAAAAAAGAAGTTTTCATTTGCTTTATCCAATAAAGTCCAGTCATGAACAATAACATTTGTATGTCCTTCTTTTATAAATATTCTATAATAAACTTCATCAAAAAAATAATTTATATTTGAAAGATTTATTGTTCTAAAATTAACCACAATTTTTTTATTTTCTCCTCGTAATATTTTCTCATTTTGTTTTATTCCTGAAATTTGAATTGCATACTTTTTAGTATCTGTTGGATTATCACCTAATGTTAAAGACGAAGAAAAGGGACTTAGAACAAATTTTTGTGTCAGATCGGGTATTGCTACTCCGTTCATAGTTAAATTCTTCCATTTGTCAAAAAAGAACGATTTAACGGGGCATAAACTGCCTGTGATACTTACGTTAACCTTATAAACACCTTTTCTTATCTTGATTGTTGGTAAATTAGACAACCCATTAATTAAATTCGTTGATTTATCTAATATATCGACAGTTGGAGGGGAGTCTAAATCATGAAAATTCGTGCCATTGGTTACGAACAAATATAAACTTTGGATATCATCAGTAACCATATTATATCTATCATCACGAATAACGTCATCAAATGAAGTTTCAACGAATGGTTCATAAAATGTTTGTGTATATTTAGTGAAAAATGCTACCGATTGATCAATTTCGGCAGTTATTGATTCAAATAATACGGGAAAAGCTAAACCTAGACCATAATTGGTCGATCCAGTTAGAATTTGATTAACATAATCAGTGATATTCACATTAATATCTTCATTACCATTATCAAAATGAATTGTTTGTATAATATCGGGAGTTGAATAAATTCCATGAATTGTCCATTCATTTTCTGTTGTTCTGTTATACCAATTTGACGGTCTAACGTCATAAGTTTTATCCCCTCCAATAAAGTCTGCATTTTCATAATCGAATCCAACACCTTCATCCCAAACTTCAGGTATTTTAAATAAAATTAAATCAAAAGATACCGCTCTCTGTCTCCCAGTACCTCTATCTGCCCCAAGAAAAGTCTCATCACCAAAGATAGTGTTAGTAAGATGTAATGAATGAGTTGTTCCAGAAGTTAAAACATAACTACCATTATTGATTTTAGATATCAAATCGTTAAAATCTACTTTAAAAATAAATTTTGAAAAAGTCGAACCATAAAAAATCTCCGTTGTTGGATTCTTAGCTGTGTTAGTTCTTGTGTTTTTTATTATAGTATTATTTTTCTCAAAATACGAACGAAAATATGACATAATTTATTTTATATATAAATATCAATTAATTTAATCTAATTGAATTATTAAGTACATCATTTTCCATAGTTATAACTAAATTTTTTAGTACTTCGAAATCATCGTATCCATTTTGAACAAATTGTTCAGTTGGATTATGTCTATGCGTAATTAAAACCTTAATAACTGCTCTTAACAGTTTTATTAAATTTTCGCCTCTAACAACGGCATATGTATTAGGCGTTATTTTTTTAATATAATCTTCTTGAGTTAATGAATATAGATCAAGATTATTGAAATCGATGAACTTATCGGTATTATTGGTATCAGTTGATAATAAAAATATGTTATCTGAAGTTAAAGCTGAAAATGTCTGTTCCGACGAACTGTCATGTTTTTTTAATGTTTGTTGTTTAGTTACTTTAATTTTAGATGGTGGCTTTACATTTAAAATTGACCAAATTAACCCTGATTGTATATTTGAATATACAGATACATTAGTTAGAATTTCATGTTTTAAATTCTTTTCATTTTCATCATCTATAACACTTGTGGAAAACGATAAAGCGGGTCTAAAATAAAATGGATGTAAATCTTCATCACTATATAAAGAATTTAACTTTTTTAATGATGACTCATGTAATTTATAAATTATGTTTCGTATCTCTTGAGCAATGTTTCTACCTATTACACTACTATGATTAATAATATGTGTTGGACTTGTTACGTCATTTTCAATATTAATAAGTTTTTTCTCGGGTGGAAGCGGCGTTGATGAATTGAAAAAATTAGTTCTTGTTATTTCACCGTAATTTTTTAAAACTTTATAAACATAGAAATTAATTTTTGTGGGAGAAGATAAATTATCAACATCGTACTCAATAATGTATTTTAAATTAGATGATGAAGTTTCAATAGTTTCAGTATTAGTTTCTTCTAGCGTCATTTTTCTAGCAAACTTTCTTAGATATAAGGTAGAAGCTTTCTTTGATACTATAGGATAATTTAATAATTTCTTTCTATTTGAATTATTTGCAGCTTCTTTTGATATAAATTTTCCCCCTCTTATTTGTATTCCGTTTTCACTAAAAATAATATCAGACCCATACTTTCCGGACACCGAAAAATCCTCAGGTTTTGCAAAGGCGTTTTTTGATTTATTATCAACATAATTACCATTTATATCAAAAATATCTACATTTTCTTTATTGGAAGTTCCATAAGTTGTATAACGTAATTGTTGATTAAATGTTTGATTTCTAGAATCATAAACATTAGTAAATGGCCCGGCAATATATTCAACGTTAACATTGTCTTTTTGATTATTATATTGAATTATCTTAACCGCTTGGCCCACTTCTGGAATATAATTGATATTGAAAGGTAAGAATGGTGACGCCATATAAGGGTCGTCATCACCCCAAACGGTGAATTTTCGAAAATCCTTTTCCCCAACGTTATATTCGTTGTATCTAATACATCTAATTCTACCTAATCCTTTAGGGTCGATGTTTTCGGTACATATGGCAATGTCAATTATTTTCATTATTTTTTAAGTCTTTTGTTTAATTCAGTATTAACTTTTTCGTACATTTCAGACACAACATCTAAATGTCTTGTTAGACTAACAATTAAATCTTTAGTTTTTTCAAATTCAGTTGTTAGTTCAGTTAACGTATTTACTAAATCCTTATTTGATTTATTTTTTGCGTCTTTTGCTATTTCAATTAATTTATCCTTATCCATATTAAAACGTTTTTCCTGCACTATTTAACACGCCAGGCGGAATAACAATCGGCCCGACTGGTGTTGGTACTATAATTTCCTTATTTGAAACTGCGACATATGAATTAGTGTCAATTTCTTCTGAATTACCTTTAACAATTGAAGCAATTAAATCCACTAGTTTATTTGAATCTCCGTATATTGGGGCTAATCCTATACCCGAAGCTTCCATCCTTTCCATAATATTTAATGTTGCTCTATCTTCACTATAACCAGGTAATTTATCTGCAAAACCTAATAATAATCCTGGTACATTAAACGGTGACGAAACGGATAAAGCGGTATTAATCGTATTTAAAACTGAACCGAATAAATCTTCACAACTAGGAAGACCTTCTTCTAAAATTCTTGTTAATAACGAAATCAATGATTTAATAATGATAACATATCTTTTATTTTTATTTTTAATTATGTTCATAACTAAAACTTCCAAAAACTTCACTAAATCAGGTTTTGTTAATCTCCAAAATTCAGTAAGAAATGACCAAAATAAATCTTTGATAATTGAATAGAATAATTTTGAAAGGATTTTCATTAACGCTTCTAAATCGACTTCAACATTATTAAAAACCTTATAAACTGTAACAATCGGTACAAAAATTTTTGGCGTCAAAACCGATGATATTAATGCTTTCGGTAAATTTAAAATGAATAAGTTCAATAAAGAAAGTTTGAAGTTATCCAAATATATTGAACTGTCTGATTGTTCGTATGCGTCTGAAGCCACTCTATTTAAAATATCGTCAGTTAGTTTATGAATATTTTCTGTACCACTAAAATAGATGAAATCTTCCATCATAGTTGTGTTCTTTGGTAATTCGAAATTGTTACAATCTTTGAATTTTAAAACACCCCTGGTCCTAGCATCTTCATCATCTAAATCAATTCCTTCAACATCATCAAAGTTAAAATAATATTCAATATCTTCATCAGTTTCATCAAATAAATCAATAGGGTTTTGATTTTTTAATTCGTCCCTTTTTGTTGAATTACCGCATACCGTCATTAACTTTTGTAATAATCTTTCAACTTTATCTAAAGATTGATTAAATGATGAAGTTTCTGAACCGTCACCTTGAATCGTTAATAACATTGATGTTTTAATGATATGGTCAAGATCTGGATAAACAATTGAACCATAATAATCGGTAATAAAATCACCTATACTATTATTTTCCATCAAACCTGATAATTCAAATCTTTGATTGGGGGTGTCCCAATCTAAATCAAATAAATCGTTACCATTTAAACTATTAAAAGTAAATGGGGATACTGAAGTAAATTGAGAATATAATTGTCTATCAAATTTAATTTTTGGCGTTACCAAATTTGGGTCTTCATAAATTATTTTACCTATTCCGTTATCTGGATTAATAGTTAAAATATTAAGAAGGTCAATTTCTTTAGGTTTAAACGTAATAGAATCAATAGGAAACTGTTTGTCTGACCCACAAATACCATCACCAGCAAAAAAAAATTTAGTTACATTGTCCGTAATAATTACACGACTTTTTTCTAATACTTTACTAACCGCATTTAACCCATTTTGTTTTATTTTATTTTCGGTACTATTTGTTGCCTCTTTGAAGGATTTACTTGCACCAATATTTGTATTTTTAGGATTACCTGATCTATTAGTAAATGTTGATGCAAGGTCAACTATTTGACCAAAAATATCTGTTCTATTTTCCTTTTTAGAATTTCTTTTTAGTAAAAAATCATCGACTTTTTTTCCTAGTAATTCTTGGCTAGTTGGAAGGTCGGAAAGATATTTATCGGCAACCTTATCAGTAATAATTTTAGGATTATCATTAATCTTCTTAATGGCCGTAATTTTACTTTTAATTTTACCTGTTGTATCTTTTACTTTACTCATTATGTTGTATAACTTGTTGATTGATTATCCTCATTAACTAACTTATCTAACATTTCTCTATCTTCATCTGTTAATGTTAATTTACCAAATCCAGCCCCTTTATTACCTTCGGTTTGTTTAAGTAATATACTTTGTAACTTAACTAAAGATATTTTTTTTTCAGTACACATATAAAGGATTTTTTGTTGTTCCTTAATTACTGGACCGATAATACTCATATCTTCAGATTCTTTCATAAATGATAACATTTTTTTCATTATCATAGATGCAGTGTTTTTTTGTTCCACAATATCGTTATATATCTCTTGCATTAAAACAAGTGCGGAATCAACGTCTAATGTTATTATATTTCTACGTGGTTTCATATCTATAAATATTTTAATTTAAAATATCTCCAAGTATATCTCCATAAGCTTTTCTATATTTTTTAAGAGACAATCTTATTTCCTTAGTGGATAATGATGTCATTTCACGTAATGATAGTAAAATTAAATTTTTGTTGAACTTATTTCCATCACCAATTTGAAATATTTTTTCAAAATTATAGAAAATATCTAATAAAGCGTATCCCAATTTTTTTTCATTATCGTTGAGTTCCTCATTTTCAATGATTTTCTCAATGGATTTTGTTAAATTTTTAATAATTTCTTGATAGTCAATAATGATATCATCCATCGAATATGAATAATCAGCGTTATCGTCGATATTAGTGGAAATATCTTCATAAGAAATTTTTTTGTTAAGCTCTTTTGCGTCTTTCTGAATGGTACCCATCAAATAGTTTTTACATATTGTACCAAAATAAGAATAAGCCCTGTGATTTTTCACAGGGTCAAACTTATCTACTTTAGTAATTAGAAATGAAATCGTGTCGGTATGATTTTCGTCAAAAGTAAATCCTTTTCTATGTAACTTATAACGGCGAATAATTGATTCAACCATTATAATCAGTGGAGCTCTTAAATATTCATTGAATATCTTGTTTTTTTCTTCCTCGGATTCAGATAACAAATATCTTATTACCGCTTCTTCTTGCTCTTCACCAAAATAAAATTTCGTAGTTCTTTTTTTTGGCATTAAGATTCTACATACGTGACATCCCTTTTAGTTTTGAAAAAAAATTCTTTCTTTGCAGTTTCTACCCAAAATTTGACTTCTTTTTCGGATAGTTTAGTGTCATCATTGTTTTTATAAAGCCAAAACAATGAATCTTCTCTGAAGTTAACATGTTGATATCCAATTTTCGGTACGGTAAGGATTTTAACGTTATTTTGGGTCAATCTTAATAAAAATTCATACCCGAACGTTAATTTAATATTTTCCTTCAACATTCCATTATCTTTAATTACTTGTGTTCTATATAGGCCACCACTAATTTGATAATTTTGAAAATCCATTAAAACTTCATTGTCAAGATAACCTTGTTCGTTGGTAAATCCGTATGCCCATGTTGACTCATTAGTAAAACTTAAAAATTTACCTTCAACGTTAACATCCTTAACTATTGGCAAGAATACGTCAACATCCTTAACAAAGTTCATATATTCATTCATCGAAGTGAACCACGAATGTTTAAATTCATCATCCATTTCAAGAATAGTAAACCATTCTGTTTTTGTTTTTGTAATTCCTAAATTTACTTGTGAACAAAAATCCGTATTTCCGTTATTAACAATAACTTCTTCTTTATGTAATGTAGGAGCATTAGTTAATATTTCGTTTTTAATTTGTGGTGGACAAATAACTAAAAGATTAATATCATCATGAAATTCTCCAATCGAATTGATTGCGTTTTTTAACATTTCACTATAATTTCCTTCAATTTTATGTACTGGCACTATTACTGTAATTTTTCTCATATTGTTTCTTCTTTTGTTAATTTATCTAAAGTTTTTTGTAAAAGTTCAAGACGTTTATTCCTTAAAGAATTAAAGATAGAAACAATAGCATTTTCTGTAATTGTTTTATCATAAGGTAATAAAGTATCTTTCATTTTTAGTTTAACTTCATCGGTTAGTTCTATACTTTCTAACCATGATAATGTATATGTTCCTATAATTTCAACGATTTTATTTAAATCGTAAGTCCACATACCATTTTCACCTAGCCAGTCTGGTTCGGTGTCAGGAATCTTACCAATAACCGGAACGCCACATTTCAAAGATTCTAACGGAAAAGTACCAAATGTTGATTCATCATCTACCCACACTGAAACGAAACATTCCTTTAATGTTTCAGCAAAATCAATATAAGTCATCTGTACCATATCCCTAAACGTAATCCATCTTAATTGTGGAAATTTCAAATAGAATTCAGATATAAGTCTTTTATGAATATTTCGATCTCTACAACTTATTGATATATAAGGTTTTACTGGTCTTTCAGTTGGTTTGAAATTATCCCCAATAATAGGTGGAATAACAAATACCAATGATTCTGGAAAAAGTTCTAAAATATACTTTTTAGATGATTCTGTTGTTGTTACAACTTTATCAAATCCAAAATCACCCCATTTACTACCAATTGGTAATGTATCAAAAATATAATCCTTTTGTTGAATTAACATAACCTTAACACATTTCATATTAGCAACTTGTTCAAGCACATTAGAATAGAATTCAGGAACAACAAGAATATCATCAATATTCAGCTCAACATTCCCTCCCCTGATTGGTATTCTTTGAATGTCATTATATTCGTCCCCTAACCATTGTCCAACACCTGTATATGAATCATCTTCGACTAATAATTTTGCCACAATTCCATTTTTATTCAAATATAATGCCAGGTCGTAAATATATTTAACTGCCGCCCTTGGATTATTTTTTGTATCATAAGTCAGAAAATAAACCACGCTGGTTTTATTTTCAATTCTGTTTAAAGCATCATAAAGTTTATTTATGGTTTCTTCATTCTTCATCTTCATATTCAAGAATTATTTTATTTTTTATTAGAGTATGTAAAGCCATTCTAAATGAAATAGATTGAGAATTTAAACTAAAAGACCCAATACCTCCATTATCATCATCATCATATCCATCTTCAATTATTCGTTGTAAACACATTTTAATAATTTCGTATTTAAATACATTTATTTCAAGTCCTTCCCCCTCTTCATTTTTCTTTATTTCACATTCTTCAATGATTCGGTCAAAATCTATATAATAATTTTTTCCAAAGTAGTTACCCATGTTTCTTCAATTTTTTCAAGTTTATTTATTTCGTATAGATGACTAAAATAGTCATTGTAAGTTGTGTTGAATTTCACTGCGGTTTTGTTTTTCGGACACGCATCAATAACTTTTTTATTGTCGGTTATCCAAATATCACAATTATTCCACAAATTGTCAATCTTTTCTTGCGGAATAAACTTAATATTATGTACAAGACACCCGTTTTTAGATAAAAAGAATAATGTTGATGGTTTTGCTTTACCTAGATTATCAATACCGACTAAAGTAAAGTTGTGGTTTAAGTTATCGTAAATTAACTTATTTAAATCGGACATAGCGGTGGGATAACTCACACCGGCATGTCCGAATATTTCAATAGGGAATTCTATGTAAGCAAAATTGTTAAATTCCCCAACCGATTGAAAACGATAGTATTTTTGTAAATCATCATTCTTTACATTTCCATCTATTCCGTATTCAAACGGGTCAATAATAATTTCTTCACCTTCGGCGCCATCATCATTGATGGATGTCTTGGTTGGTAACTCTTCTCTTTCTAAAAAGAACTCCTTATAGTGATAATCAAACTTTTGTATAGTGTTTCTTAAAACACCGTCAATGTTAATGTATATTTCCATAAAGAAAATATAACATTAAAAAATACAGAAGTAAATATTAATTATATTTTTTAATATTGGCAATTTTGGATTTATTTATACATTTATAAGAAAAGTGATTATATGAATAATAAATGGTCTGACGATGATGTAAAATATTTAATTGAAGAATTAAAATTTGAAATACATAAATATGAATATCTTTTGGACTTTATAAAAAATTCCAAAAGATATTACATTTATATACATAAATTACGATATATGTTAGAACAACTTAAACG
>Ga0172379_10005379_pt1 | contig 17967 bp, 27 predicted proteins | sample GrowelOW334metaG_FD_119756 | JGI IMG/M metagenome (GOLD analysis project Ga0172379, IMG submission 119756) | Groundwater microbial communities from an aquifer near a municipal landfill in Southern Ontario, Canada - Groundwater well OW334 metaG | ecosystem: Environmental > Aquatic > Deep... | reverse complement strand
TGCGCGATTCAGGAAGCTCTAGGAGAGAATGAAAGAGATGAAGATCAAGATCACGAAGATGAGTCGCGACGCTTCCGGGGTGCTTGTCAACTGGAGTGACGGGTCCGGCGTGGAAAACCAGGTGCTCATTTCGAGCGCGTCTGACGCTACGCTGGTGAAGCCGGGGAGGCTGCGCGAGATCGTCATCAAGGCGATCAAGATCAGTGTCGCGAAGCAAGCACGCGATAGCGCGCTCGACGCGATGGTCAAGGACCTCGTAGGTGAGGTGATCGAAATCGGCGTGGACGAGGCGTTGCCCCCGTCGTCTGATTGCTGAGTTCGAGGAGCGCTGTCACGGCCGCAGGAGATCACGATGCCCAAGGACCTGAAGATCAAGCAGCCGAACCCGAAGATTCGAATCACCGACGCGCACGAGATGGACGATCAGAGCTTTTCGGTTGCCTGGGACGCATCGGAAGACGGGAGGTTCGACGACAAGTCGAAAAGCTCGATCGAGCTGCGTCTGTACATCGAGAACTTCGACGAGAAGCCGACGCCCGAGGAGGTCCGCGAGCGCGTCGCGTGGTGCGCTAAGCAGCACTTCGAGATCCGTCGCGCCGATCGTGCCGCGGCGATTGCGAGGGAGATCGAGCGCAACCGTTACATCGGAGCGTTCGACCTCGACTGAGCTACGGCTTTGCTGTCGTCGCCAGATCCGAAGCGGCCGGATCGCCGTTGTCGTCGACCTACCTACTCCACGAGGTCTACGATCACCGCCTCGGCACGAGGGTCTGCCAGGAACCATCGTACCATCGCGGCGAGGAAGATTGGCCTGATCTCGACGAGGTTCATCAGACAGCACGTTCGGACCGAGTCGAGTCTGGACTCCTGGAAGTCCACGCAGCTCTCCCTCCTCTCGCGCACTCTCAGCGACGCGCGACCATACGAGCCGAAGGTCCCATCGAAAACAGAATCACCAACCGTGAACACGATGCGTCTGGGCGTCATCGCTCGATGCTAGCTCACTCGCGGCGAATCGGTCTCGTCGGCTCGCTCTCGTCGTCAGGGTGCGCTTCGAGGAGGCGTCGGCTGACTTCGACGACTTTCGCGCGCCGCGTTCGTGACGGCTTGGGAGGCGGCGACGGCTTGGGAGGCGGCGACCGTGGCGACTCGACAGGGCTCAGCTCTGGAGCGCCCAGAAGCCCGCGCACCAGCTGGTCCTCCCATGCCCGTACTGCCTGTGCCAGCGTCGCCATCTTGGCCTCTGGGACACCGATGGGCGTGCGATTGCTCGATCCGAACGACGGCTGCGGCAGTAGCCGATGGGCGTCGCAGACGTCGCGCGCCGCCTCGAAGAGCTGTCGAGCGATCTCATCGCTATCCATCACCGTCCTCCGGCTCGGGCCTACGCATCGTCGTCCTCGTCCGGCTCGTCGAGACTGCGAACGTAGTCGATCAGCAGCTTGAGCATGACACGCAGGTCGGGCGTCCTCGATTCGTCGTCCAGCTCGCGGTAGAGGTTCGCGAGCGTCCGAAGCGACCCACGGAGCAGTACCTCGGGGTCGCTCTCCGGCTCGTCCTCATCGCTGAGCTTGCGCCCGGTCGTCTGCGAGAGGAAGAACGCCAGGCGCCGGCAGCGCTCCTCGTCGAGCGGCGTAAGCCGGTGCTCGATGTCGCTGGCGCGCTTGATCGCAGCGTTCTCCATCTGCGTCAGCGGGCGGGCAGGGACCCGCTTGCCGTCCGCGTAGCCCTGGTGCACCGGGCCGATCGCGCCGAGGAGCTTCTTGCGCTGCGCCTCCAGATCGGCGATCTGCTTGTTCAGCGCCAGGATGCGCTCCGCGGCCGACTCGCTCATGCGAACCCGGTGGAGTTCTGGCGAATCTCATTGCGAGATCTGCACGCGAGACACGGTCGCTCTTCCGATGGAATCTCCACGCAGACGCACGGACTGTGGCCCATCCTCCAGCAGAATCGCACGAAGAGCGCGTCCCCATGCGCTCGCGGCGCCGGCTTGCTCTTCATCGCGGTGACCTACCCGTCATGACCGAGAGTCGCGGCGACGTCCTCGGTCTCCACGCGATTCTGCGGATCGGCCTCACGCTGTTCCGGAGGCGAATGCGAAGGTCGGCGATCTCGCACTTGTGCAGATCGTGGCTGATCTCGCCGAGCGTCAGCTTCATCTCGCCGAGCGTCAGCATCATCTCCTGGCTCCGGGCAAGGGCGTTGGAGTTCGCCTCCTGGAGCGCCTGAAGGGTGATGAGAATGTCGTCCATCTACAGTGCCTCGTAGCTCACGTGTTCGTAGAAGTAGCTCGGGGTCTTCGCGCCGCCGCATCGCACGTCTTCGAGGTGCGGGCAGCGCCATCCGCTACCTGCGATCGTGTCGCATCGCATCGGCCGCAGGTCAGCTGTCTGCTCCCATTTCCGGTCGGTCTCGCGCGCCTCGTATCGCCGGTCGAGCTGGCTGATGCTGTGGAACGCGCGTCGGCCGTCCTCGCCCCATCGATGAAGCTGCGAGGCCAGCGCGACCCACAGGTGGTACGGCTGATCGTGACCGCTCGCCATGAACTTCATGAACTCGCAGAACTTCAGCGTGAAGTCGAGGTACGCGTTGTCTCCCTGTAGGACCGGGAGGTTGATCTTCGACGCGCCGCCACCTGCTGCCACGTGCGTCGACGACGGCGGGTTCAGGTCTGGTGTCCCAGGCGAATCGATGAGCGCATCCATCAGTTCGCTGCGGCCCCACGATCTGGAGTCGAGCGCGTGGATCGTGTGCTCCCAGTGCTTGCCGTCGGGGCGGTAGTCGCCGTCGAGCACGGCCTCGATGCTGAGCGGCAGCGTCGCTCCGTTGTTCCCGTTCGCCCGAGCTGCGTTCAGCGGGCTGCCGACGAGGTTGCCTGGTCGACGCTGGTTGTTCTTCGTCAGGCCGGTGAGCAGGGTGTCCTGCGGCGGGATCAGCCGATCGAAGCTCGTCGGCATGTCCAGCTCGGTGTTGTCGACGGCATGCGCGACGCCGGCTTCTTCGAGCCACGCCTGCATCCACCGCCGTGCGAGCCATGCGGGGACAGCTTCCTTGAAGAGGACGCGCACGTGAGCGCCGAACGCCGAGCGCGAGAGGTTCACCAGCATCGTGCAGCCGGTCTCGTGGAGGAACGAGACGGTGCGCTGGACGTCGCGCTCCCAGTCGCAGCCAGGACGCTTCCCGTCGAAGTCGGCGGCGATCCAGTGGATCTGCGGGAAGTCCCGATCGACCGGGATCATCGGGTAGCTGCCGATCTCGACCTGCCCCGCCAGATGCAGCTCGATGATGCTGTCACGGACGGGCGAGTAGACAGGGCGCCACGAGTCGTCGCTGTCCTCGGGGCGCAGCTTGTTGAAGTTCTCTCCGCGCATCGCGAACACGTCAGGCGCGCCGAGCGTCAGCTCGCGGAGGAGGCGGACCTTGTCGGCGCGAGAGAGCGTCGTCATGCGAGCATCCGCCGCGCGTGCTCGTCGTTGTCCCATTCCAGACACTCGGGCGAGCAGTAGCGACTGGTCATGGTGACGGGGCCATTGCTCGCCGGCCAGCCGGCGTCGAAGCCTTCTTCGTCGGCGAAGTTGATGTCGTCCATCGAGACGCTGGCGATCGTCGTGGCCATGTGTGAGCACCGATCGTCGGCGTCCACGAGCACAGAACGACTGCACCAGCAGCAGGTCCGAGACTTGGCTCCGAGGTGAAGCAGGGCACCGATTCGCGCTTCATCGTACGCCGATCGCATGTCGACTACGATGAAGCACGCAAGCGTCGCGGGGCCGATGTGGAAGCCGCGAATACTGAGGATCGGCGCGGCAATCACGATCCAAGCTCCTTGTCGAGCTGCCTGCACCACAGCGAGCAGTAGCGAACCACGACCATATGGACCCGCGGCACAGTCTGCGTGACCTTCGTGTCCATGTGCGAGCAGGTGTCTTCCTTTCCGAGTACGAGTACGGGCCGGCGACACCACCCGCATGGCCTCCACTTGGCCCCCAGTTTGACCAGCGCGCCGATCAGATTGTCCTCGTACGGCGGCTTGCCGTCGACCACGACGAACCGCGCGATCTCGTCGGAGGTATGAGCGGATCGTCGACGGTGGTGGACCGAGCTGACGGCGAGGATCGGCGCGGCAATCACGATCCGCTCGCCTTCTTCTTCTGGTCCGCCCAGCGTCTCGCGCCGTCTCGCTGCAGCAGCAGCAGTTGCGTCACGGTCATGTGACCGATGCGGCGTGACAGCTCAAGCGTCAGGATGGCCGTAGCCTCTGCGTCGTCCAGAGCCCGGTGAGCGTTCTTCAGCTCGATCCCACGTCGTGTGCACGCCGCCGTGAGCGTATTCCGCTGCCGGTCCGCCGGCTGTCCGTCGAAATCGCGGACCCAGATGAGCGGATCGATCCACGGCCACTGCGGATCGAATGTGAGATGCGTGTAGCCGCGGACGTGGCCCAGGCCGGCGCGATCCATCTCGCCCGCCAACATCCGCCGGTCGAACTCGGAGCTGTAGGCGACGGGGAATGCGCCACGCGTCAAGCTGATGAGCTTCGAAGCGACGTGCAGGAAGCGCGGCTTCATGTAGACGTCGTGGTCAGAGATGCCGTGAGCCTTCTGAGCACTCCGCGGGATGAGCCGACATGGATCGATCAGCGTGCTCCATCCGTCGAGCACGCGACCACGCTCGACGCGTACCGCCGCGACCTCGACGACCCGATCGTACTCCGGAGAGAAGCCAGTGGTCTCGACGTCGATGACGACGAGCGGCTGCTCGAACCAGTTGCCGAGGAGGCGATTGATCATCGCCCGCAGCGTTCGTACGGCTTGGCGTTGCACGTGTCGCAGGCGTCGCTTCTGTGTTCACGCCCAGGGCAGGTGGGAGGCTGGTCGTAGAAGCGCACGAAGAAGTCGTCGGGCAGCGCAGACGGATCGCAAGTCCTGTCGGACTTGAAGGTGTCGAGGACACGGATTCCGATGATGCAGTAGCCCGGCTGCAGCTTCCAGTGCGAGTGCCGCATGACGAACGTGGCCCGCGCCATGATGACCCGGTTCAGGTAGCCCTCCGGCGTGCAGCCGTCATCGCACGTGCCAGGGCTCGCGGAGCCGCATGTGACACATACGGGGCTGTACTCGCGGAGCAGCAGCAGGTCGCCGACCTGATAGTCGCGATCGTCCTGGCGGTACTCGAACGGCTTGGCACCGGTCCAGACGTGCTGGAACATCTCGGGCCACGTCTTCAGTGAGTGGACCGACGGCATGCGTTGCTCCCGCTCTTCTTGGCGCCTGTCGTCGCAGCGCTGCTTGAACTGTTCGGCGATCTGATGCCCGATATGCTTCTCTGACATTGCTCAGATGATCCGTTGCTCGACGCGGTAGCGATCTCGTCCGCCCATGCCCATCACATCCTCCCGGTCGCACGCCGGTGCTGCACGATGAGCCGCGCTGCCCCCTGCTTAGTCAGGTCTCGCGTGAACTTGATCTGGTGCACGCGCAGGTAGCCGAGCTGCTTGTCGGTCGGCGGCAGTCGCATCTTGAAGTCGTGCTCGACCTGCAGGACGGTGATCAGGTCGGCCGCCTCGCCGGCCGTCTCGGGCAGCGTCTTGATGCGCGCGCCGTAGCGCTTGAGAAGGGTCTCCTGCTTCGCCGTGCGCGGACGACGGCGCCAGCCGGCGCTGTTCATCATCATCGACTCGGAGGCCGCGATGTCGTCGGACAGTCCATCGCTGAGATCGATCCAGGCGAAAATGCTCGCGGGCGTGCTCGAATCTTCTTCCTCCTCACCGCTCGACGAGTCGTCGCGTTCGCTGCCGCGGTTGCCCCACGTGGGGTTCTCGCGGGAAGCGCGGGCGCGCATGAAGCGCTCCATCTCGCCCTCGACCATGCCGTACGCCAGGTCGAAGTCGACCGGCGTGCTCAGCACGTGGGTGGGCGGGGAGTCTCTGCGGCCCTCGCGCAGATCGTAGAAGTGGACGGTGCACTTCGTGTGCGCCAGGTCGGCCCAGGCGACGAGGAAGTAGCCGACCCTCGGGATCTGCAGCGTCCATCCGACGGTCGTCTCGCGCCACGAGTAGCGAAGCTCACGACGACGTGCAAGACGCTGGAAGTCGAGCGAGCGCACGCTGCGTTCGTTCACTTCGTCGAGCTGGACGATGCCATCGCCATCCAGACCGATCTCCTCGTCTTCTTCGCCGGTGCGCTCCTTCTCCCCGTCGCTTGCCTCGGGGCCGACGGGATCGAGGCCAGCCAGCGAGGCGAGCGAGGCGAGCGAGTGCTTCTCGCTGTTGCCGACGACGTCGATGACGACGCACTCGGTCTTGCCTGGGTAGAGGCGCAGCCCGCGACCCGTCGCCTGTGCGAACAGGCTGCGCGACTGCGTGGGCCTTGCGAAGATGATCCCTTCGCAGCTGGGATCATCGTAGCCCTCCACGAGGATCTCGCAGTTGGCGAGCAGCTTGATCGTGCCCTTCCGGAAGTCGTCGAGGACGCGCTCGCGATCTTTCTTCGCCATCTCACCGTGTACCGCGGCAGACGTGTATCCAGCGTCGCGGAACGCTTCTGCGAGCGCCTCGGCATGAGCGACGTCGACGCAGAAGGCGAGCATCTTCTTGTCGAACCCGTGTTGTTGCCACGCACGTACGACTGCGAAGTTGACGGCCGGCTGGTTCATCACCTTGCTGAGCTGCGTCTGCACGAAGTCGCCGTCACGCGTCGCGATGGCGTTCAAATCGATGTCGAGCTTCACGGTCACGCCTGTCGGCGGTACGAGGTAGCCATGCTCGATCATCCAGAAGATGTCGCGATGGAATGCGACCTTGTCGAAGACAGCGTCGAGCGCGGTGCCATCGGCGCGATCTGGCGTCGCCGTGAGCCCCATGATGACGAGGTTCGGCTCGTCTTCGCGGAGTCGTGCGATCACGCGTGCGTACGCGGATCCGGCGACCGCGTGATGGGCCTCGTCTACGATCAGCAGGCCGATCTTGCCGGACTCCATCACTGCTTCGAGGCGTCGCCCCGAGTGATGGCCGACGGTCTGAACGCTGGCGACGGTGACGCGTCGCCCGAGCTGATTCGACGTGCCCTGAACGATGCCGACGCTGATCGAGTCGCTGACGACCATCAGCTTGCTGCGGGTCTGCGTGAGCAACTCCTCGCGGTGTGCGATGAACATGGCCTTGCGCGTCGGGTTTGCGGCGCAGTAGCGATGGATCGCCTCGGCGGCGACGATCGTCTTCCCGCTGTTGTGCGTGACGCAGCCGTCTGGGAGAACGTAGAGGTGGTCGCCGTCGAGCTGGAATCCGTAGAACGGTTCTGTCGTCTTGGTCGCCCGGATGCTGTACGTCGAATAGCCACGCACCAGACCGTTCGGTCCCAGGTAGGCGAGCCAGCCGCGTCCGTGACCTGTCTTTTTTCTAGCCTCCCGAACCGTCAGATTTCTGCAGATGGGCGGCAGATGATCGACGCCGCCGAGGTGACCGCCGAGGTGCTTGGATTCGTACGTCGGAAGTACATGATCTCCGTTGACCACGAACGACTTGGGCGCGAGGCCGGAGCCGGTGAAGTGTTGCGGGCAGATCTCGAACATCTCGTCCGTGCCACGGCACAGTTGAAGAACCCGCCGCGGAGTGCGATGCGGACCCATGATCAAGTCGCCGACCACGACGTCTTCCACGCGCTTCGTCGTGCCGTCGAGCATGAGGATTAGCTGGCCAGCGCGGTGACAGCCCGTAGGCATCACGACGAGTGGCGAACGCTTCCCGTCTTCCCATGCTGCTTGGACAGCCTCGACGGCCTCGACCTGGTAGTCGCGCAGGCGGATCGGGCCGCCTCGTGCAGCGGACCCCATCGGGACGTCTCGCAGCCTCTCCCTCTCGGCGTTCTCCCGGGCTGCTCCAGTGATGATCTCGGAGGCCACCTCAGCAGCTGCGACGGGCTCGACGTCGAGCGAGTAGACGTTGCCGTCAGGCTGAGCCGTGTACGCGCGAGGTGTCAGTTCGACGAGCATGTCGGGCACGTGAACGATCCGCGGCATCCGAATCCACATTTCTCAGCCTCCATCGCTGCCGGCCACCGCGTTCGTGGTCCGGCAGCGATCTCTCACACATCATCGAGATCAGATGATCGAGTCCTTCACGTCGAGATCAGATGATCGAGTCCTTGTTGATCTCCTCGGCCGTGTCGACCATCACGACGTTCGAGAAGACGATCGTCTCGCCAGTCATCTGATCCTTCTCCTTGCCCGCCTTCGAGCGAATCGTGATCCGGCAGGGCTTGTTCTTCAGGTCGTCGTCGTCGAAGCCGGCGTCGTCGTACTGTGTGCCGGTCGCGTCGAGAAGCTGCACGAGCTGAGCGCGACGCAGGAGGTTCGTCTCGTCGTTCGCGCCGGGCTCCAGGACGTAATCCTGGAAGACGCGCCGGTTCTTGAACCCCTCGTCATGCGTCTCCGACTGGTACAGGATCTGGAACTCCACCGTCAGCTTGTTGAGCGACGGTGTCGTCTTCGTGAGGCCGCCCTGAACGTTGACGATCAGGGAGTTGTAGACGCCGTTCGGAATCGGGGTCCGAGGCGGCATCTTCTTCGACTCGGGATTCGTGAGACCCTGGTGCTTGACATCGACTCGTGCCATTTCCTTACTCGCCTCCGTTGATCGCGTTGAGCTTCCTGAGCGCATCTTCGTACGCCGACGGCGGCATCTTCGCCGTGCTGTCGATGCTGAAGCTCTCCTTCAGCCACGCGATGGCCTTGTCCTTCGTTCCGAGCTTCTTGATGAGCAGCTCCGTCAGCTTCACCTTCTGAGCGTCGCTGATCACCGCCGGCAGCTGGTCGTGCGACGGGCCGCCGTTCGTCTGGGGCTGCGTCTGCGGCCGAGCTGCTTGCGTCTGCGGCGCCGACTGCGTCTGGGGCTGCGCGGCCGGCTTCGTCGCCGAGGTGGCCGCGGCAGCCGCGGTGTCGACGCGCTCCATGTCTTCGGGGCTCACGGGCGAGTTGTCGACGTAGAAGCCCTCGTACTCCGGCCCGTCGCTGGCGTTGCCCGACCAGCGCAGGCCGTTGCGACCGAGACCCTGAGCCGACGTTACGTCGCCTCGCCTCGCCTTCGCTCGGACCATCGGCCAGTTGCCTCGGTCCTGCGCTGCCGCGTCGGCGTAGCGCGACGCCGGAGCGCGCTGGCTGATCTCACTCGCCCATGTCCGAGCGGCCGTCATGACGTCGACGTCGTCGAGCGGCGGAAGCGGCTGCGAGATCCTCTTCTGCGGCGCGTCGACGATGGCGATCCCATCGGGTGATCCGCCCGTGGTGATCATGTCGCCCGCGATGATCTCGTCGGCGGAGACATCGCCCAGGCCCGCGAGGCGAAGGACAGCGCGACAGTAGGCTCGCGTGTCGGCCATCGCGATCAGGTCGTGCGTGCTGCGTCCACCGCGCTCGACCTTGTCGCACCAGCCGACGCCCTCTGCCCAGGCGCCTGACTTCGTGTGCGTGGCCTTGTAGACGCAGTACGCGTAGCTCGCGTCTGGAACGTCCGGCAGGCCGGACGTCTTCATGCGCTCGGCCGTGATGCCGAGAGCGACGGCGATCTTCACGACGCCCGATTTCTTCGGGTTCGCCTTCCATTCGGTCCCGTACTTCTCGGACCACTTCCTGGCTTCTTCGAGAGTCTGGCAGACCTGCTGCTTCGGTCGCCCTTGCTCGACGTACGGGACCGTGTACATGAAGTCGCGTGGATCGAGGATCGCCGCGATCATCTTCTGCCGCGAGTCGAACGCGGCTCGCAGCACCGCCGCCGAGGCGACCGGCGCGATGAAGCCGAGATCGGCGAGCTGGCTGAGAGAGATCTCCGTCAGCTCCGGCTCCTTCGTCGTCGTGAGCGACGTCTCCTCGGTCTTCACACCTTCGAGCGGGTTCTGGACGACGGTTCCGGTGTACGTCTTGGTCTCGTTCACTTCTTCTTCCTCTTGGTCGTGGCGCCGCGCGCCTTCTTCGTCTTCTCGGACGACGCAGGCTTGACGGAACTGACGCCGACGCTGACGTCCTGGACGTAGATCTTCTCGAACCTCTCCAGGTCGTCGGGGTCGACGCCCATGTAGCGCTGGCCGACCCGCTTTGCAGGCAAAGCACCGGTGTTGATCCACTGCCAGACCGTGGACCTGTGGACGTTCAGCTTTTCTGCGACCTGTCCGGTGGACAAGAGGCCGCGCTCCTTGATCGCACCGGGTGCGGTCATATCTGTGCCTCCTAGGGCTGGGGACGGTATGGTTATCAGTGTCGTGTATGTCGTGTCAAGCGGATTGGTCGAAAGTAGCAGGTGTCCGGGCGGCCCGCTATCCTGACCGCCATGAAGGTCACAACGCGCAAGGGATACCTCAAGGCAACGAGCAACGGCGAGAGCGTCGTGGCGAAGCAGGTCGGCGGCCGAGTGCACGTGCAGCTCGGCGGCATGACAGCGATGCCGGATGCGTCGCAGGCGATCGGGCTCCTACGAAGCCAGGTGGGCGTGGGAAAGGCGGACTTCGACGCCGCCTTCGGCCACATGCTGCCTCGGACGAAGAAGGGCACGCCACTGCGGCGAAATGCGCGAAGCAAGACCGTCAAGATTACGGTCAGCAAAGGCCACATCGACGCCGTCGATCGGAAGACGGACGAGTTGCTCGTTCTGATGGACGAAGATCGGCATCCCGAGACGGGAAAGCCGTGTGTGCTCATCATGCACGATCCGGATGGCAAGCCGCCGCGGTGGAGATCGGCGACGGCTGCCCTGAAGCTCTGGACGGACATGGAGTACGACGAGCAGACCTTCGGCGTGGCGTTCGGGAAGATCCTCGCGAGCGAGCGGTCGGATCGCTCGCGCAAGGCGAAGCGTCGGACGAGCCGCCGGTAAGTCGGCGCCTGGCAACAGCCCCGAGTTCATACGGCCTCGGGTAGCCTCTGCATCGGCCCACGTCTCAACTTCATGGCGTTGAGCAACCGCTGATCAAGATGGATCAAGCGAGCCCCATCTCGCGCGCGTCGATGATGGTCACTCGTCGCCGCCGCAGTCGGCACCGGCGCATCGCCGGTCGATCTCAGCGAGGCTGTCCAGCAGGCTTTTCCCCATCACCATCGGGACGGCGGTTGCTCCCTTGATGATGAAGCCCTGTCGCGGAACCGGCGCGTGGGTCACTCCGAGGTCGTCGAGGATGGCAAGGATACCGGGCTCGACCTTGATGGGATCAGTCACCTGCTCTTGCGCTCCCGAAGCACCCACACGGAGGCGATCTCTTCCTCGACCATCCGCGTCACGCCGTCGTCCTCGATGAAGCGATACCGCCAGCGGTACCCATCCTCGCCGGCCATCTCGATCATGGACCCGGGCTCGACATACGGCGCGAGAACGCCGAAGGCGACGTGCTCCTCACCATGAGAGTACTCGCCGGTGAAGTACTGGATGACGAGGTCGCCGCTCTCCTCGTAGACCGCCTCCCATCTCAGCTTGTCGAGAGCGGCACGCAGGTCGAGCTGCGAGGCGACATCCTTCCAGTCCGTGTACGCTGTCGCTTCCTGCTTGGAGGCGTGGCGCTGGAGTGCGCGGAACGCCGTCTTGACGCGGCTCCGGTAGATTCGGAAGTGGACCTTCTGGCTGCTTGCGTTGTAGCCCATTAGCGGATCTCCATGCGTCGCAGGACGACGCCACGCGAGCGCCACTTCCGACGTTGATTCGAGCTGAGCCGGATCGTCTTGATGAGCTGCCATCCGACCCAGCCCATGCCGTCGATGTACGACTCGTACACCTCGGCGCGTGTGTACGGATCATCGCCGCCGCCCAGCTCGCTGAGCTTGAGCGCGCGACGAGCGAACACGTACGGATCGGTGGACGTCGTGTGCGCCTCGGTGCACAGGCCGCGTGCCGAGTACTCGTAGAGGCGGATCTGGTGCAGCGCGGGCGGCATCAGGAGTCGAGATCGGCGATCCGCTTCTTCAGCTCCTTCTCCGACAGCTCGGAGAGCTTGCCGTCCTGCTTCTCGGCGAGGATCTCCAGGAGCTTCTCCCTCTCCTTCTTGTTCTCCGCGCGACGCTTCGCATCGGCCTCGTCGGCGAGCTTGACCTCGATGATGCGCTTCACGACTTCGAGCGCCATCTCCATCCGGACGATGGCCGGGGTCTTGGTCGTCGACACGAAGCTCTCCTCGGTCGCCTCCTTGAGGGCCTTGTTGGCGGCGCGAGCGATGGCGTCGAGGTTGAAGCCGTCGCCCGAGCGCAGCGGGACGTCCCAGAGCACCTCGGCGGAAAGCTCGCCCTTCATGGACGTGAGGCGGAGCTTGTTGCGGGTGGCGTACTCGAAGAGATTGATGTCGTTCACGTGCTTTTTCCTTGCCTGTCGTAGCGATAGATCAGCCGGCGTAGATCAGCCGACGTGGACGTTGAAGATGCGCTGCTTCTTGCCCTGCTGAGCGCGAACGATGAACGTGTCCTTCTTGGTGGACGAGAAGCCCAGACCAGCCAGATGTCCATCCGTGGGACGGCACTTGGTCTTGTCGCCGATGACCTCGAACACCTTCCGGTGCTCTTCGAGTCGCGGATGGAGGAACTCGTTGTAGAAACCGCGCATGTCCTCGTCGCTCTTCGCCCCATCCAGGACGAAGAACGTATGCTTGTTCCCCACGGCGTCGCTGCCCCAGTAGTTCGGGCTGAGCATCACCGTGCTGACCTTGACGTAGCGCTCGGTCGTGAGGCCCCACTTCTCCTGAGAGATGTTCGCGGCCGTGACGCCGGGAGCGCCCGGCTCGACGCGTTCGATGGCGCCATCCTTCATGTGCAGCGTTGCGATGGCGATGTCCTGCTGGCCGCGGACCTGCTTGTTGTACGAGTAGTGCGTGAGCTTGCCGCCGCTCTCCACCTCGATGACGAACCCGGGGTTGCTGCTCTCACGATGCGCGTAGTTGTTCACGACGATCCGGTACGGTCCGTCCGGCGGATTGGCCGCCCAGACGACGTTCTCGACGGGCTCACGCGTCTGACCGACGCCAGCGTTCATGTCGACGTCGAGGGTGCCTCCGGTCGCTCCCCGCTTGTTTCCGAAGAAGATGTGGTCGTGCAGACTGCGCACCCCGCGCCCCGGAGGCTCGTGGATGTGCAGGTCGAGGTCGTCGTAGTTGAACCACGACAGCGAGATCCGCAGGATTGCACCATCCACCTTGCCGCCGGCCTTCTTCACGCGCTCCTTGATGGAGTCGGCGACGTTGCCCCCGTAGGACCACGCGAAGTCGTTGTCCCAACGGAAGAGCTGCTTCGGCTCCGGATGCACGGGCGCCGTCAGGGCCATGAGATTCCCGAGGTGCTTGCCGGTGAAGAACAGCTCCATGGCCTGCACCTCGGGGAGCACACGGGTCATGAAGCCTTCGAGCGAGATGTCCTCCGCGCGTTCTTCATCCTTCGCGTGGTTCTGCGTGCTCGCCGTGGCGTGCTGCATGAGCACGTCGCCGATGCCGCCCTTCATCAGAGGACGAGCGGCGCCATCAACCCACTTCACGTCGTTCACCGACACGTCGCCGATGACAGCGAACCGACGCTCCAGGGCCTGTTCGAGGTCCAGCGCCTCGATCGTCACCATCGCCTTCTTGACCATCCCGGGCGTGATGAGGGCCGTCGTCCGCTTGTAGTTCTGCGGAGCGACCTTCGCCTCGAAGCTGCGCACCGCACGTTCGATGTCCTGTTCCTCGGAGAGATCCTGGACCAGGGTGCCGATGACGGTGTTGCGGAATCGAGCAGCAGGGCTGCCCGCGTTCGCCCACGCGAAGAGCGATCGTTCACCCTTCTCCTTCGGGAGGAAGTCCCACTGCATCTTCTGGAACTCGACGACGGCTCGCTTGTGCTCCTCGCCTCGGTACAGGCTGTTGCCCTCGATGAGGGAGAGGACGGTCCCGACGGCGTCAGAAGACAGCTCGACGAGCCCGCGCTCGAAGACCTGGACCGTCGTCCGGTAGTTCCCGCGATCGGTGTCCGGCAGGGCGGAGCGGAAGCCGCGGGGGATCTCTCCCGTGTAGAAGTGATCCCAGGTCAGAGCCTTCTGCGACGCCTCGTCGAGTGAGCGCGTCTGCTGCGCACCGAACTGCACCTCGCTCTTCCCGACGCGGAAGATGTCGCGGATGCCAGCTGAGCCTACGGCCTGTTGAAGCGCAGCCGCGACGATAGCGTGGGGACCCTCGGCCCGCTCGGCGGCGTGATCCCAGACCGTGCGCACCCCCGCGTTCGAGATGGCGACCACGCAGCCCGCTCGACGGACGAACTGCTTGCAGCATGAGCAGTCGTGCTCGCTGCGCTTCTTGAAGATCGGATTGGTGCCTTCCGGGAAGGAGGCCAGGTACATCGTCCAGAGATCATCTCCGTCGATGTCTGCGACGAAGACCTGGCTGTTCTTCGTGATGTCCTGGAAGGCGTCGGCGACCAAGCGGGCAAACGTGGAGAAAAGAGTCATAGTCACTGTCACACCGAGGGGGTGTGCTCCGGTTCGGTTATTGACGGCGAATGGTCGTAGAGGCAGAGGCGGATCTGACGCAGCGCGAGCGCTACTTGTCGCACCGATCACTGGTCGCGAATCTGTAGAGGTCGGGAGCGTGGGCGATCGCGCCTTCGAGCGACGTCCAGCTGTCGTCGTCTGAAACCTTCCCGTCCTGTATCGTCGTCCGGTAGCTGTACTTGCCACCGGGCACGTCGCAGCGGTGGCTCATGCCGACGATCTCGACGGCCAGCACGAGCCCATCGAACGGACCACCGCCGAGACGCTCGCCTATCGAGCGCTGAGTGCCCGGCGCGAGGAAGTAGAAGAGCGGGGCGCTGGAACAGTTCCCGAGGAGCTGATGGAAGCGCCCCTCGGGAGCGTCGCGGATCGACGCCGAGACGTTGTACCAGTGCCCGGAGATTTCCATCTCTCGGCCCGAACTCATGCGAACGAGTGGACCACCCCACTCGAACATGTCGAGCGAACCGGGCGACCCTTCATGAGGGAGCCTCGTCAGATCGAGGCGGTGAACATACTCATCGAGGTCGGCCCCGCTGACTCGGAGCCGGTATGCGAATCGATCGCCCATCGCGCTCAGGCTCCTTCACACTTGCAAGTGCAGGGATAGCAGGCGAGGCAGCGCTGGTCGTTCTCTTCGCAGTCGCAGCCGACATCGATCGGCGACTCGGCTGCGCGCCGGAGGTGGCACTTGGCGGAGTGCACCTTGCGGATCTCGCAGACGCAGTGATCGAAGACGACGCGGGCGTCGTCCTTGCCGCGCATCGAGAGGAAGCCGCAGGCATCGCACCCAGATACCACGCCAACGCGCGGCTCGTGGCCGATCGAGATGAGGCGGGCCGCCATCTCCTCGTCCCACGGATCGAGGTACACCCACAGCTTCTTGGGCTTGTGGTCTTCTTCAGCCACCGTTCGATCGTCCATCGTCAGCGCCTCTTCTGAAGGTGAGCGCGGACTCGCGCCTTGGTCTGGAGCGTCTTGCGGCGACGGATCTCGCGACCGATGACTAGCGCGGCGACGCGAGCACCAGCAGCCTCGATGGGGTATCTGGCGCTGAGCTGAGCCGCTTCCAGCTGCGCTTGCTTGCGACGCCATTCGAGCTGGGCAAGAAGCTCGTCGCTGGTGACCCGTCGCTTCATCTGTTGATTGGTAGCGTATGTCGAAGGAACCGTCAAGGCTGCCGGGTGAGCCGCTTAGACGGCGGCCCTTTCGATCCGGTCCACCTCGGGACCCGGTGCTCCGTGGTGTTCGCTGCCGCTTACGGGCGGCGTCGGTCGTTGATTGTAGGAATCTGACTCGGCGAAACGTACTTCGCCGAGTCAGGCGCTTTCGCGCGATGGTGATTCTAGGCTCGCGACGAACTTCTCGACCAGAAGCCGTGCAGCTCGCGTCTGCTTGATCTCGACCTCGAAGACGATGGGCACGACCTCTTCGCAGAGGCGGCACACGTAGCCGAGGCCCTCGATCTTGATGGCGTCCGCCAGCGGGAGAGGCTCCTCGCATCCGACGCACTGCTTCAGTTTCAGATGCTTCATCGCCGGGTCAGGCAGGGCGCGGAGCGAAGATGATGGAGCGCTGCTCCTCCGTGAGCGGTCCGGGGCGTTGCGAGCACAGGAAGGACGCCGAATCGCAGCCTTGCGTGCCGTTCCACCGATCAGTCACCTGCAGTCCCGCAGCGTTGATCCGCTGCTCCAGGAGTGCGAGGTCGCCGTCGACGAAGGTGTTGCCGAACGAAGCCCTGAGCACCAGGACCTGTCGCGGCTTTGCGAGGTCGTACCAGTCGCCAGAGACCCAAGGTTCGCTGGTCTGACGCACATCGTCGATCTGCAGCCAGTAGCCCTCGGGGACCTCTGCAGAGAGCGCCCTGCGCACGTCATTGTAGCTGTCGACGGTGACCTCCTTGCTGCAGGTCTTGACCAGGCGGTACTGCACTTCGTAGGTGATCGTCATCGCGGCTTCTTCTTTGCGCGTGCCACGTACTGAGCTTCCAGCTCGGCATCGTCGAACGGAACGAGCACGCCGTTCGCTGGTCGCCAGCGGATCTCGTGGAACCACTGGTCGCAGAGGAAGGCGAACGTCGCCTCCTTCCTCTCATGCGGGATCGCGTATGTCCCGCAAAGCTGCTGGAGCGCTCGCCACGCGAGCTTCGGATCGACGTTCTCCCTCGGCAGGAGACCCATCTCGACGACGCCGACGTAGAACAGCGAGGCGAAGAAGCGCTGCTGCTTGGAAAACCCACCGACGTGCCACTTCTCCGGGACCTCGCTCAGCAGCGGGAGCCAGCCCAGCTTCGCAGGGAAAGCGAAGTCGACGTCGCTGATGATGGGGATGGGGAAATGGCTCATCGGCGAACGAGCCTCACGGTACAGGTGGCGGCGTTGGTGCCCGACTCCTTGAACGAGCCCTCGGGCAGCGGCTTGATCTCTCCGTCGAGGCTGGTGACGAAATCGCGAAACTCGCGATGCGGCCGATCGTTGCGGAACGTGACGCCGTTCGGAAGCACCGACACGAGCACGCCGCGGGGTCGGAGCATCGAGAACGCCTTCTCGACGTGCTGGATGTACCCAGGGAGAAACGGCGGGTTCATCACCACGCGATCGAAGGGCTTGTTCGGCGCGGCCGTCAGGACGATCGGCTTGAGGAAGTCCTGCTGCACGCTGTGCAGGCAGAAGCTCGCCTTATCGGTTTCGCCGTAGGCCGCGACGGAGCGCCCCAGCATTGCGTTCAGGCGAGCGCCGTCGACCTCGACGGCCAGGACGTAGCCGGCGCCAGCTTCGAGCATCGCCATGACGATGCGACCGTCGCCGCACGATGGCTCCAAGCAGCGGTCGCCCTTCTGCACGCCCGCGAGCTTGACGAGCTTCGCCGCGAGCGATGTCGGCGTCGGAAAGTAGCCGAGGTCCTTCGCGGTCGTGACCTCGCCAAGCAGCAGCGCGTTCTCGACGGCGGCGATCGGGTCGCACTCGAACACGTGCGCCTTCGCCTTGCGGTTCCACTTGCCGCCGAGGGCTTCGAGCACCTCGTTCGTCCTGACGTAGAGCTTGCGTTCGATCTGCTCGGAGATCATGACGTTCTGACCCGTGAACACGAGGGTCGAGAGGATCGGCAGGACGGACTCGTGGATCTTCATGGCCCCTCGGAATCGATGACGAAGTGAAACGGGTCGAAGGTCTCTAGGGAGACCCAGAATGCCCATGTCGGCTTGCAGACGAAGCCGTCTGGCGATTCGATCTTGATGGCCTCGGGCAGACGAATCATCGCGCTGCCGATCTTCGGTACGAAGACCGGGTGCTCGACGTCGGTGGGACCGCAGATGATGAGGACACGGTCCTTGCCGCGACGAACCGCCTCGACGGTGGCAGCTGCGCGCTTGCCACCGGACACGCGACGCGCTTCGCTGTCCAGTTCTTTCTTGGTGAGGAAGTGCATCAGTCCTGGACTTCTGCGCAGGCGCTCATCTCGTAGAGTCCCGGGCACTGGTACATGAACTCTTC
>Ga0172379_10005378_pt1 | contig 17970 bp, 22 predicted proteins | sample GrowelOW334metaG_FD_119756 | JGI IMG/M metagenome (GOLD analysis project Ga0172379, IMG submission 119756) | Groundwater microbial communities from an aquifer near a municipal landfill in Southern Ontario, Canada - Groundwater well OW334 metaG | ecosystem: Environmental > Aquatic > Deep... | reverse complement strand
TTCCATGATATTATTTTTCATGAAAAAGGCGTGTTAATTATGGCTTGTAATCGCAAAACTACATTCCATAGCTTAACACCGCCTTTTTCGCTAGTTATCCACAACACTCTTTCTTAGAGAACCGTTTGCGCTTGACTAAATCGCTTTACTTTACTAAAGTGGTGGTAATGTTCGAAGAAATCACACAACTCAGTGGTAAAGAAAAAGGAACGACGAGTATCGTTCTTGTTGGTGTGCATGGCGACGAAAACTGTGGAGTGGAGGCATTGGAAAATATTTTACCTACTCTCGAAATTGAGCGCGGGACTATTTTGTTTGGTTATGGAAATCCACGCGCGATAGAGGTGAATAAACGCTTTACAGAAGTTAATTTGAACAGGATGTTCAAAAATGATGACTTACTCTCAATAAATGATAAGAACAGTTATGAATATGGCCGCGCTCAATTTCTAAAAAACTATTTGAACAAAGCGGACGTGCTTTTGGATATTCACGCGAGCTCTATTCCAAATAGTAAAACTTTTGTTATTTGTGAGGCTAATGCTAAGGAAATTGTAAAATACTTTCCAATTGATCTTGTTGTTTCCGGCTTCGACAAAGTAGAACCTGGTGGAACCGATTATTACATGAACAGTATTGGTAAAATCGGAACATGTTTGGAGTGTGGATATATGAAAGACCCACAATCTATAAAAGTAGCCGAGGAAAGTATTTTTGCTTTTCTAAAAGCACAAGGCCATATAACAAATAATCTTGTCTCGCAAAATCAATCCTATGTTCAGATGTTTGAAAAATATTTTGCAAAAACTGATAAATTCACTTTGTGGAAGCCATTTGAGAATTTTGAGGTGTTACGAGAAAATCAAATCATCGGAATTGACGGACAAGAAGAAGTAAAAACTTCAAAGCGAAGTCTAATACTTTTTGCTCACAATAGCACAAAAGTTGGCGACGAAGTTTTTCTTTTAGGCGTAGAAAAAGAAAACCTTGTGTAGTCGTTAGACCACACAAGGTTTTTGCGCTACGCGCAGACGATTGCCAACACCTTATCTAGTTGCTGTTGGAATTGTTCGTCTGCCCTACGAGCCATGGGACGAACTTCAATGCACAAGGTGTTGCCATAACGCTTTAGCCTGAAGTGCCACCAAATACTGCGTAGGTAGAGAGACACCTCCAGATTGCTGACATCCTGAAACGGCACGAGACGCACTCCTTGCACGACATCGTGTCGAGCAAGAGCTCGGCAGTAATCCTCCAACGATTCAAACGCTAGAGGACCTCCGTAGCGGTTGGAAAGATATTTTGCGGACGAGTCCACGATGTATCGCTTCCAAACCGCATCTTGCGGAAAATCCGCCAAGAACAAACCGATGTGCTCCCCGAACCTGTTCAAGATTCCCATTGCATCCTTTGGAGCAACCGAGATTGTGAACTGAACCGATGATGTGCGCGCGAGCGGAGCAAGTGCGTCTCGTCCGTCCAACTTCAACCAGATTGCATCTCTCTCGTCGGGAATGATCAGTAGATCTTCTTCGCCGTGTAATATCGGTGCAAAGTATGGCTCCGCGCCAACCATACGAGCGGACTCGTAGAGTTGAGCAAGGCATTTCCGCGTGACATCAAGGACGCAAGCGGGAGTTGAGGTCGTCGTTGAAACCTCTATGTTGTGACGGCCGAGCTCGTAGAAAATCTTGTTATCGTCCTGATCAACAAGGGTTGTTATTAGATTGCCTTTACGACAATCTACTGTCCAACCATTTTCGGCGAGGTAGTCCAACATTTGTTGGGACGTTTGGGTTTGGACGGCTTTGCCGTCCTTATCCACAAACTGGGTTTCGACTTCGGCTCCAATTGTTTGGAGCGTCTCCGACGAAATTCCGTCCGTGAAGTAACTGATGAGCTTCTGCATAGTTTTCTCCTTTTCAACTTTTCTGAAGCATTCTTCGGGATACGCCCAGTTGCCAGTCTCTCCGAATGAAACCCAGTAGGGTTCATCGCAACTTGTCTTCCATCGGTTTTTTATTGTAACACCTCCAGAATTTATTTGAAGGGCACGTTTAAGACAAAGACTTCCTTCGTCCCGTGCTTCCTTCAGGACTGTAACGGCATCATCTTTCAGAACCACTCTTTCTCCGATTTTCATATCTCTACCTTTCAATGAACATGTTTACCATTTTGTAATAGGTAGGTAAACGATAAACCCCCTCCAATTACGGAGGGGGTTAGCTTCATGCGAGATAAAATTTATATCAAGACAACCCTCTCCGTGATTGGATAGAGTTATGATGATGAAGTCTGTTGATAATTGTTTTGTAGCCACCGCCTTTACCATTTAGCCACTTCGCAACACGGGCAACGGTGGTCGAACTTAAGCCGGTTTCTTTTTCAATTATTGAATATGGTATTTTCTCTGTAAGCATCTCCGCCACTTTTAGTCGCTTTGCAAACTCTTTGATTTCTTTTTCTGTCATCAAATCACGTAAAAATCGCCCGGTTTCGTTCTCTGTTTTAAGAGCCAAGATTGCTTGAATTAACCTTTGATTTCCTTTGCTTTTCCAGTCCATACTGCTACTTTAGCAAAGTAAAGCGATTTAGTCAAGTGTGTTAATTATCAAAATATTATTTTGATAATCATATTAAATATAGACAAATCAGCAAACAACTAGAAAGGATTCTTTGCACCTCGGATTTCGAAGTGTACATGGGGTCCCGTGGTGCGTCCTGTCATGCCAATATAGCCAATTGTTTCTCCTTGTGCGACTTGTTCACCGACAGATACTGCAACAGTACTCATATGAGAATATAGGGTTTGTGTTTTATTTGGGTGAGATATAACTACATAGTTGCCATATCCACCATTCCAACTGCTAGACTTGCTTATTATTACAGTACCTTGAGCTGAAGCCACGATAGGAGTACCAATAGGTGCCGCCAAATCAACTCCATTGTTACCATGAAGACCCTGACTCTTTCTTCCACCAGAAATGGGTCTTGTATAATATCCAGAATATGATGGATAACTATTCTTTGAAACTTGGCTAGAAGAATTTGATCCTGCAATGTCAGAAGCAGAAAGTTCTGCATCTGGTATAAGTATTGTTTCTCCAACAGTCAATGGACTTGAAATCGTAATATCATTGTAATTCAAAATATCATTTACATCTGTTTTGTATTTCTTTGCAATTGTGCTTATAGAGTCACCTTTTTTTATGGTGTATGAAATCCCAGATACAGGAAGAATTATCAAATTATTTCCTGATTTTAAGACCGATTTACTGGCAAGATTATTGGCCCATAACACTGTATTTACTGATACATTGAACATCTTTGCAATACTTGAAACAGTATCTCCTTCACGGACAATATATGTACTTATTTGAGTATTATAATCATTGAAATTATCTATTTCTGAACTCGCAATATCTGCGATCAAGATATCACCTTTATTGAGTGGTATTATCTCTGCAACCTTATTTGGATTTGGATCTATATTTGTTGCAGCTTGTAAAAGGGCAAGATTTTGTAAATTATATATTTTATTTGTATTTGATTGTTTTGTTGCAACTTGTGATTCTCCGAGCATAGGTTTCACAAAAGAAAAAAGACCTGCATGGGCGGTCTCTATGAAAACACCAAAAGCGAGTATAGACATAGTCAAAACGGTCATCCATATAGGAGATGATCTTTTCTGACCTTTTGGAGAATTGTATGAGTGTGGCTTATATTGCATATGTAGAGTTTCGTACCGAATTCAACCGTAACTATCTATCTAGAATACTGTATTGTTCCCAAATGAATAATGGCTCTATTGAGCCGTATTTTTTCTTTATCCATAAAGGGACTACCAATAGGGTATCAAGCGAGGCAGAATTGTCAAATAGAGTTGTGCACAGCATAAAGGGTGACTAACCTCACATACATATTGCACCCATTAAACATTTTAGCGCAAAATGGGTGGGGTTATTCAATAGATTGACTAATTACATTGATATCTGCTAGTATGCATTTACCTCATAGGGATGATTTTGGGGAAATGATTGGAAGTATGTCCTACGTTATATTGGCAAACGATAAAGTCGTATGCCAAAGACAAAGGAAAACTAACCAATCTCATTTTAATTGTCAATTTCAATAAATATCTTCATTTATGGCAACAAAAGCAATGATTGCAAGGTCGAAGAGGAAGCCGAAATTCAAGTCGAGAGTCGTGCGACGTTGTTTTCGTTGTGGCCGTAAACGAGGATATTTGAGAGATTTCGATATGTGTAGGATCTGTTTTAGAGAATTTGCAAATGAAGGTATGATACCAGGTATAAAGAAGTCTTCATGGTAATGATAGATAGTAATATATTCCAATAAAATGATTACCGATCAAATTTCAGATTTAATAATAAAGATAAAGAATGCAAGCGCAGTTGGCAAAGCAACTGTTATTGTAAAGCAATCCAAATTCATCGAGAATGTTGTCCATGCTCTGAAAAAAGCAGGATATTTATCATCTGTAGAAAAGGTCAAAGACACTAGAGATATTTTACTAGGTCTTGTTTATTTCGAAGGAGAACCAAGAGTTCATGGCGTAGAGAGGATATCCAAGCCTTCGAGAAGAATATATCAAAAATCCATAGATATTCGTACATATAGAAGTGGTTTTGGTAATACCATCATTTCAACACCAAAAGGTATTATGACCGATATTGATGCAAGGAAACTGAAAGTGGGAGGGGAAATATTGTTCAAAATATGGTAATGTCAAAAACTAGATTTATATAAATATATGTCAAGAATTGCAAAAAAACCAATAACATTGCCCCCAAAAACAGAAGCGTCATTTGTAGATGGCATATTCACTGTCAAAGGACCACTGGGCGAAATAAAAAAAGAATTTCGAGATGAAGTTTCTATCAAGATTGATAACAATACAGTTATATTTGAACCAGCCAAAGACACTTTGCTAGCCAAATCTCTGTGGGGTAGTTATGCTTCACATGCCAAAAATATGATTGCTGGAGTAAATAAATTGTATGAAAAGAAGTTAATAATCGAAGGTATAGGTTTCAAAGCTGATGTCAAAGGCAAAGATCTTGTTTTGAATGTTGGTTTTTCACATCCTGTAAATATCCCAATACCAACAGATTTGAAGATTGTATGTGAAAAGAGCAATATAACCGTGTCTGGTATAGATAGTGAAAAAGTCGGTCAGATGAGCGCTGTTATAAGAGCTACAAAGAAACCGGAACCATATTTGGGCAAAGGTATTCGATATGCAGATGAAATTATAAGGAGAAAACAAGGTAAAAAGACTGCTTAGTCTATATAGATAATGATCCATAAATAACAATATGAAAAGTGCATTAGAAATAAAAAATCAAAAGTTTGAAAGACGCCACAGTAGAGTGAGGGCGAAGATTTCTGGTACAAAAGATAGACCAAGATTATCAGTTTTCAAATCTCATAAGTATATTTATGCTCAAATAATAGATGATGATAAGGGGAATACACTAGTCTCTTTCAATTCTAGAGAAGCAAAAGGTAAAGTGCCAAGAGAAAAGGCCAAAGAAGTTGGTATTGGTATTGCAAAGAAAGCTTTGGCGGCGAAGATAAAAGAAGTAGTTTTTGACAAAGGTGGTTATCTATATGCTGGCAAGATAAAGGCGGTCGCAGAAGGTGCAAGAGAGGGTGGTTTGAAATTTTAAACAAAATGAAAGACAAAAATATACAAATAAATAATGAAGAATCTGGCTCAGAAGATATTGTAGTTATTGCCGATACCGATATAGCTGACGTTGTCGCATTGCCAGTTATAGCAAGAGGCAAGATTACACTTGGCAAACGTATGCGAGACACAGCGAGAAGAGGTGGACATGGTAGTGGCAAAAACACAAGACCTTCTCAAGGACATGGTAAAGGAGGTGAAGGTAGGGAGAGGGTTAAGCCAGAATTCGACTCAAAGACTATTGATGTGAGAAGAGTATCTCGTGTTGTGGCAGGAGGTCGTAGATATAACTTTAGTGTTGCTGTTGTTTCTGGAGACAAGAAGGGTAGAGTAGGAGTGGGTCTAGGCAAAGGCGCCGATACTGCACTCGCTATAGAGAAGGCAACTCGCGAAGCAAAGAAACATATGATAAAAGTTCCTCTTTCGGCACAGATGACTATCCCTCATGCAATCGAGTCAAAGTTTTCAAGCGCTCGCATCAAGATTTTTCCAGCACGCGGCCGTGGTATTGTTGCTGGTAGTTCTGCTAGAGCCGTCATTGAACTTGCAGGTATAAAAGACGTTTGTGCCAAGATAATGTCTGGTTCAAAGAATAAAGTAAATATTGCCAAAGCCACAATTGTAGCACTATCAAAATTGATCAAAAGTTCGAGAGCAACGTTAGTAAATCCCAAATAATAAATACTAAAATGCAGACAAATCAACTAAAAAGGGCATATCCAAATAAAAAGCGCATGATCGTTGCTCGTGGTGGCAAACGTGGCAAGACCGGTGGACGTGGTGGCAAAGGGCAAACAGCGAGAGCCGGCAATAAAAGAAGGCCAGAATGGAGGGACATCATAAAGAGATTACCAAAACTACGTGGTCGTGGTGTCAACCAAAATAAATCAATACAGACAAAGGCTACGGTTGTAAATCTTCAAGTTATAGAAGAAAACTTCATTGCAGGAGAATCGGTTACACCAAATTCACTCTTGGAAAAAGGTATAGTTTCGCATAAGGATGGTAGAATGCCAGTTATAAAGATATTGGGTGATGGAGAATTGACAAAGATAGTGAAGGTTTCTGGTTGCAAGATTTCGGCTATGGCAAAAGAGAAGATTGTAAAGTCAGGAGGTTCGGTCGAGGCTTGATGTTTGTAGTCATGATCGTTGCAAAGATTTAAAATTTTAGTTTTAATATTTGAGATTTATATATGCAGAACTTCTTCGAAAAATTCATGATTGCTCTCAAAGATTCTGTTTTGCGCAAAAGGATCGGTTTTACTGTTGGTATATTAGTATTGTTTAGAGTCCTTGCAACTATACCTGTTCCAAGTGTTGATACAACAGCCCTTGCGAATTTGCTTTCTTCTAGTCAGTTCTTTAGCATATTCAATATTTTTTCTGGTGGAGGTCTCTCAAATCTCTCTATAGTAATGCTTGGCGTTGGTCCATTTATCACAGCGTCTATCGTTATACAGCTCTTGACTATGATGTTCCCGAAGTGGAAAGCATTGATGCATGAAGAAGGTGAAGCGGGGAGAATGAAACTGTCTCAATATTCTCGACTTCTTGCTGTGCCACTATCATTTATATCTGCTATTGGTTTTATGATGCTTTTGCAATCACAAAATGTATTGCCACAGCTCGGTTTCAATTCTCTGGCTTATAATGCAGTCATCATAACTGCTGGATCCATGTTACTCATGTGGTTGGGTGAACTTATATCAGAATTTGGCATAGGTAATGGTGTATCTCTCATCATCTTTGCTGGCATTGTGTCAAGTTTGCCAACAAATATTATTCAATCCTATACAAAGCTTTCTGGGAATCCATCACTCTTGCCAGTTTATTTGGCTTTATTGATTGTTTCAGTTGTGGTTGTTGCTGCAGTTGTCTATATAACAGAAGCCGAACGTTCGGTGCCGGTGACATATGCAAAACAAGTTAGGGGAAATAAAGTTTATGGTGGTGCTTCGACATATTTGCCATTGCGTCTCAATCAAGCAGGTGTTATACCGATCATCTTTGCATTGTCTATACTTATCCTTCCTCAAATGGTAGCAGGACCTCTATCTAAAGTTGCAAATACAACAATTGCTAGCCTGGCTACGTCAATATTCAATTTCTTTAGCAATCAACTAGTATATGGAGTTATGTACTTTGTTTTGGTTGTTGCTTTCACGTATTTTTATACGGCAGTTACTTTCGATCCAAAAATGATTTCCGAAAATCTTCAACGATCTGGAGCATTTATTCCTGGTATTAGGCCTGGTGAACATACACAAAATCATTTAGCGAATATAGTGACCAGGATCACTCTCGTCGGAGCTCTATTTCTAGGTATTATTGCTGTTTTGCCACTCATCATACAAGCATTTTCTTCGGGTGATCAATCTATAGCTATTGGTGGCACAGCCCTTCTCATAGTTGTTTCAGTTGTCATAGATCTTTTGAAGAAAATTGAAGCACAGGTGGCGATGAGGGAGTATTAGGGTTATACTTTGGTAGAATTACTAATTTATTATATTTTATAAATTCTATGAAAAATTTCGTATTGATATCTTTAATTTTGATCGTTGCTGTTGTATTGTGGTCAGTCATTTTGAATAATAAAGAAAAAGAAGATGTACAAGAACAACAAAATATTAATACAAATATATCGACATCAACCGTTGATACATCTAATAATAATCTTATTGCAACGACTTCAGATATAAACGTTTCTCCAATAAAGATTCGTCAGGCAACCCAGTCTGAAATATCTGCTGTAGTAGATGCAAACAATCAATTTGCTATAGATCTGTATTCACGTTATTCATCAATCGAAAAAGGAAACATTTTCTTTTCACCTTATAGCATTACAACGGCATTGGCTATGACTTACGAGGCTGCTCGGGGTCAGACAGCGACTGAAATGGCCAAAGTTCTATATTTTCCAGAGAATACTGATGCTAGAAGGGCTGGAATGGCTTCTATCTACAATAGATTGAATGCCAAGAATAAGCCATATACTTTGAAGACGGCCAATGCTCTTTGGGCTGAAAAAGACTTTGAATTCCTCAATGATTATCTGACAATAGTCAAGAATTACTATGGGGGAGGAGTGACGAACCTTGATTTCAAGAATAACTGGGAAAGTGCCAGAAAGACCATAAACGCATGGGTTGAAAGTCAGACAAACAATAAGATAAAAAACCTTATACCAGTCGGTTTGGTAGACAAGACGACAAGGCTTGTACTTACAAATGCTATATATTTCAAAGGTACCTGGGTATTACAGTTCGATAAGAAAGAGACCAAAGAAGAAGACTTCAATACAGGAACAACTGTTGTAAAGTCAGATATGATGTCTCTTGTAGGAGAAAAAGCAAAATTCAAATACACGGAAACAGATAAAGTTCAGGCCATTGAGTTACCTTATAAAGGAAAAGAATTATCGATGTTTATCATATTGCCCAAAGATAACGATATCAGTGTATTAGAGAAGATTATGAATAAGGCATTCATTGATAAGATGAGAACATCTCTAAATGAGCAAAGAGTAAATGTTTATTTGCCAAAGTTCAAATTTGAGACGAAATACTTTATGGGCAAAGATCTAAAAGATATGGGAATGCCAAGTGCTTTTGATCCAGATTTATCGGATTTCTCTGGAATGTTTGACAGAACAAAGACAGACGAGAATCTGTCTATAAGTGAAGTCATACATCAAGCATTTGTTGAAGTAAATGAAGAAGGAACAGAAGCTGCCGCCGCGACGGCTGTAATTATGGTTAATACAACAAGTGTTGGGCCGGGCAATCCAATACCTGAATTTAGAGCAGATCATCCATTTATATTCATGATACAAGATAGCAGTACAGGAGAGATATTATTTATGGGAAAAGTTGCCAATCCTATTAAATAGATCCTGTCTTTATAACTTGTAATATTACAAATTGAATAATATTAAGTTATAATCAAAACGTGGATCTAAAAACATTTATCTTCGTCGGTCGTTCTGGTTGTGGTAAAGGCACACAAGTAGATCTCTTGGAAGAAGTGCTCAAGCAACAGACACCAGAAATACCTATTGTACACTTGGAGACAGGTGAGCTTTTCCGAGAATTTATCAAAGGTGGCAATTACACTCATGAATTATCCAATAAGATATACAAAAGTGGCGGTTTACAGCCGGAATTCTTGACTATTCACTTGTGGGCAGACTTCTTCATGAAGAATATGAATGAAAAAGTACATATGACTATAGATGGGACCCCGAGACGACTCAATGAAGCAGAAGTTCTCGATACTGCCCTTAATTTTTATAATCGTAAAGATGTAAATGTAATATTGCTTAATGTTTCCAGAAAGTGGTCAGAGGAAAGAATGTTGGCACGCAAGAGGGTTGATGATAATAAAAGGGATATAAATTTGAGATTAGATTGGTTTGATGCTGATGTTGTGCCAGCAATAGAATTTTTCAAAAACAATTCATCATATATATTTCATGATATTGATGGGGAAAGAACTATTGAAGAAATTCATACTGATATTGTGAAAAGGGTGGGGTTGTAGTAGTTTGATTGTAAATGATTACGATAAAAACAAAAGAAGATATAAGTATTCTCCGAGAGGGTGGCAAGAGACATGCCGCTATTTTGAAGGAATTGGCCGAAATGGTGATGCCCGGTATAAGTGCAGGAGATTTGAATAAAAAAGCCGATGAATTGATCGCTATAGGTGGTGATAAGTCGGCCTTTCTAGACTATCAACCGAAAGGAGCAAAGAGACCATATCCAGCATCACTCTGTGTATCTATAAATGATGAAGTCGTGCATGGCATACCAAATGAAAGTAATAAAATTCTGAAAGAAGGAGATATTGTTGGCATAGACCTGGGACTAAATCATAAAGAGCTTTTTACTGATATGGCTGTCACTGTTCCTGTTGGAAATATTGGACCAGAATTGGAACAGCTTTTGCGAGTAACCAAAGAAGCATTGATGGCCGGTATCAAAGTAGCAAAAGCTGGTAAAAAAATCGGTGATATAAGTAATGCAATACAAAATTTTGCCATGGCCCATAATTATGGCATTGTAGAAGAATTGGCTGGTCATGGTGTTGGATACAGTGTTCATGAAATGCCATATGTACCAAATTGGGGCGAAAAGGGAAAGGGAAATATTTTGAAACCAGGAATGGTATTGGCTATAGAACCAATGTTCAATCTAGGCACGAAGAATGTGATTCTTGATACAGATGGTTATACTTATCGCACGGCAGATGGCAAAATGAGTGCTCACTTCGAACACACTGTAGTCATAACCAAGGGCAATGCAGAGATATTGACCGTCTTATCTTGATTGTGCTATGATGACTCACGTACGCACTCTGTGCGTTTTATTAACTTAACAAATTTAACTTTGGCGTTCGCCGCGTTCACGCTCTATAGAGCGGACATGCGATGGAAGCCAAAGCAATAAATAAAATAATATGGCAGCAGAATTCAATCGTTCCAAGCCCCATGTCAATGTAGGTACAATCGGACACATTGACCACGGCAAGTCTACTTTGACAGCCGCTATTTTGGCTGTACAAGCCAAGAAAGGCATGGCCAAAGAAAAGGCTTATGCCGATATTACCAAAGGTGGTACAGTCCGTGATGCTACAAAGACAGTTACGATATCACTTTCACACGTCGAGTATGAAAGCCCAAATCGTCACTATGCTCACATTGATGCTCCTGGTCATGCAGACTATATCAAAAACATGATTACTGGCGCCGCCCAGATGGACGGAGCTATACTCGTGGTTGCAGCAACAGACGGTGTTATGCCACAGACCCGTGAACACATCTTGCTTGCTCGTCAAGTAGGTGTGCCACAGGTACTTGTATTCTTGAATAAATGCGATCTCGTACCAGAGAAAGATCTTATCGATCTAGTCGAAGAAGAGGTACGTGAACTTTTGACCAAGTATCAATTCGACGGTAAAAACGCTCCAGTTATCCGTGGTTCAGCCTTGAAAGCTCTCGAAGGCGATGCAGAATGGACAGCAAAGATAGATGAACTCATGACTGCACTGGACACATTTATCCCAGAGCCAATACGCGAAGTTGATAAGCCATTCCTAATGCCTATAGAAGATATTTTCTCTATAGAAGGTCGTGGTACGGTTGTTACTGGTCGTATCGAACGTGGAAAAGTAAATGTTGGAGATGAAATTGAGATTGTAGGATTCAAGGATACTACAAAGACAACAGTTACTGGTATAGAAATGTTCAATAAATCTCTAAAAGAGGGTATTGCTGGTGATAATGCTGGTATTCTCCTCCGTGGTACTGCAAAAGATGATGTTTCTCGTGGACAAGTACTAGCAAAGCCAGGATCTGTCAAACCACATACAGAATTTGAAGCTGAAGTTTATGTTTTGAAGAAAGAGGAAGGTGGTCGTCATACTCCATTCTTCGCTGGTTATAAGCCACAGTTCTATATCCGTACTACAGATGTAACAGGAGAAGTAACACTTCCAGAAAAAGTCGAAATGGTTATGCCAGGTGATACTGTTAGTTTCAAAGTAAAGCTTGTTGCACCAGTTGCTCTAGAAGCCCAAATGAGATTTGCTATTCGTGAAGGTGGTAAAACTGTTGGATCTGGAGTCGTAACCAAGGTAGTCGCATAAATAACATAGATTGAAGATTGAAAATTGAATGATTGGATATCTTCGTAAATAATAACCATTCAATCATTCAATAAATCAGCAATCAATCAAATGGCAAATACAAAAACAACAATTGGTAAAAAGTCTATTCGTATCAAAAAGGCAAAGATAAATGTTGAAGGAGAGATCCCACATCTAAGGATACGAGTTCGTGCATATGAACATAAAATCCTCGATGCATCTATCCGTCAGATTATGGATACTGCAGCTAGACACGATGCAGAAGTCCATGGACCTGTACCATTGCCTACAGAGATCAAGAAATACACAGTGAATAGATCTTCATTTATAGACAAAGATGCAAGAGAGCAGTTCGAAATGAGAGTTCACAAAAGGTTGATAGATATCATCAGTCCAAATCCAAAGGTTATAGAAGCTTTGCAAAACTTGAGTTTACCCTCTGGGGTCAATATAGACGTAAAGATGATGTGATTATCAGAAATTTCCGCATTCTTATATGAAATTCATTCTTGGTAGAAAATTGAATATGTCCCAGATATATGATAAAGATGGTAAAGCAATACCAGTTACTTTGCTTAGTACACCTCAAAATATAGTGACACAGGTGAGGACGAAAGAAGTAGATGGATATGAAGCAATACAAGTCGGAGAAGGATCGAGAAATCCAAAGCGTATAAATAAAGCACAAAAGGGTCAATTCAAAGACCTTGGCAATTTCTCATCACTCATTGAATTTCGTGATATAGATAATAAAAAGGTTGATCTAAAAGTTGGTGACAAAATCGAATTGTCACAGTTCAAGGTTGGTGATCCAGTAACAATCAGCGCTATTTCCAAAGGAAAGGGTTTCCAAGGTGTAGTAAAACGCCACGGTTTTGCTGGCGGTCCTCGTACACACGGGCAAAAACATTCAGAACGTGAACCAGGTTCTATAGGTGGAGGTCTCCGTACTCGTGTCCCAGTAGGTATGAGAATGGCTGGTAGAATGGGATCCGACAGGATAACTGTGAAAGGATTGAAAGTTGCACATATTGATGCAGATGAAGGTATACTATATATCACTGGTGCTGTACCAGGCAAAAGGGGAACTCTCATTGAGATTGTTGGATAATCCTTGACGCAAATACCTCATTCTGTTAGTATATTTTTACAGCTCTGTGGAGCATTTTTCTTTCATGGAAGCATTATTATACAGCCAAGAAGGTAAAGAAATTGGAAAGACCAAGATTCCAAAAGGCATTTTTGATATTCCTTGGAATGCTGATCTAGTTCATGAAGTTATAAGACTTATGAATTCCAATTCTAGGATGAATATAGCCCATGCAAAGACTCGGGGTGAGGTTCGCGGTGGTGGCAAGAAGCCATGGAAGCAGAAGGGTACAGGTCGTGCTAGACACGGTTCCTCACGTTCACCAATATGGGTTGGTGGTGGTACTACGCATGGACCAAGAAATGACAAAAATTATACACGCAAGATAAATAAAAAGGCTCTAAACAAAGCATTACTAACAATTTTATCAAAAAAGTTCAATGAAGGCGAGCTTCTTTTTGTTGATGCCATGAATATATCCGAACCAAAGACAAAACAAGCAAAACAAATATTGATTTCACTATCGAAAATCAAGGGTTATGATAGATTGGCAACAAAAACCAAGAATGTTGCCATCATTGCTACAAGCACAAAACAACCAATAGTTGAAAAGAGTTTCAATAATATAGGCAGTGTTTCGATAGAAGAATTTCGTAATATAAATCCAGTATCAGTATTGAATCATAAATATCTGATAATCAACGACCCAGAAACAGCATTGAAACTGTTATCATCCAAAGTAAAGCAATCTCAATAAACATTGTTTATACCATCTTTAATTTTTGATTTTTAATCTTTAATCTAATATCATGCCACTCTTCGGATTTAGAACACATAAGAAATATGACAAGGATTTTTCTCAATCCAAGGCCGTGAAGGCAGGTAAAAATAAAGAGTCAAGGTCTAAGAAGGTAGAAAAAGTCATTCCTATAGCAAATAAAGTCGTCAATAAAGCCATTCAAGCACCAGTTATTAGGAATATTATTGATTCATTCGATACTTCAGCCGAGACTATCATACGTCCACATATAACTGAAAAAACAGGTATTTTGAGTCAGGGTGGTGTATATACTTTCCAGGTAAAGAGAGATGCAAATAAACAAACAGTTTCAAAAGCAATAAAAGCTTTGTACAAAGTAAATCCTATAAAAGTTGCAATGATAAATGTTGGTGCAAAAAATATTTTTGTACGTGGCAAGAAAGGAACTGTTTCGGGCATGAGAAAAGCAATTGTAACTCTCAAAAAAGGTGAGAAAATCGACTTTATATAATCATTCGTATCCATTCGTAATTCGCATAATTCGTTAATTCGCACACTTCAATGAAATCATTCAAACCAACAACTGCATCACGTCGACATATGACGGTTTTACCTTTCAAAAAGTATTTGACTGCAAGTGAACCATACAAACCACTAACAAGTGGCCTAAAGAGAGATATGGGACGCAATGGGCATGGTAGGATAACAGTACGCCATAAGGGAGGTGGCAATAAAAAGCTATTTCGAAGTATCGATTTTCTATATGATAAGAAAAATATCCCAGGAATTGTCAAAACCGTAGAATATGATCCATTTCGAACTGGTTATATAGGTTTGATCTTCTACAAAGATGGAGAGAAACGTTATGTTCTACTACCAAAAACAATGAAAGTAGGAGATTCATTCATCGTATCTCCAAATGCCCCTATCGAAGTGGGGAATCGTCTACCACTCAAAAGTATTCCAATTGGAACTTTTGTATACAATGTTGAGATAAAACCTGGAAGTGGTGCAAAATTGGTTCGCTCTGCTGGTTCATTTGCACAGGTGATAGCAAATGATTCTAGTTACTCGGATATAAAGATGCCATCAACAGAAATTAGAAAGATTCATGAAGATTCATGGGCATGTATAGGTGCTGTTTCCAATGAAGAAAATCGTCTAGTTAATATAGGTAAAGCAGGACGATCTCGTTGGATGGGAATAAGGCCGACAGTACGTGGTTCTGCCATGAACCCTGTTGATCATCCATATGGAGGTGGAGAACAAAAGAGTGGACGTGGTTTACGCAGACTAAAAACCATGTGGGGCAAACCATCTGGAAAAGGCCAAAAGACACGTACACCGAAGAAATACTCAAATGTATTTGTTGTTTCCAGGCGTCATGTAGGCAAGAAAGGAACTGATAATGCTTAATCTGTTTATCAAAACTACAAAGAATATTATCGAGAAGATAACATTGTATATTGTGGGGTATTATTGACCTCTGAATTTCTGGAGATTATTCATATAATCATAAATATTATGATATAGAAAAAGTCTAAAGAAAAAATTGTAATAGAGAAATAATAATTCGAAGTATAAATGGAAATTGAATCAAAACAACAAATTTTAGAATGCCGTAAAGAGATCGAAGAAAAGCTCGTAGAAATGCTCAAGGAAACAGAGAGCGATTTTTCATTGCAACATGTTAAGGACACTATCTTTCACGAAGATGAAACTGATGACATGATGAAAGTTGTGGCCATGTTTGATCGCGGTGGAGACGCTTCAGAATTAGATAATATTCTCGAACTGGCTACTGACGCGTGGAATTATTTTCCACATGAGGCTCTAGGTGGAATATCACCAGCTGAAAAAGCATTGGAGTTTCAGAAAGTCGATAACAGAAAATAAAAACGATAAAAAAAGAAAACCGCTCGACGAAAGCCGAAACGGTCTTCGTGAGCGGTAAAGTGATTAGCCGACTTCCCCTCTTTGGTTGAGGTTAAATCCAATCCATGACTGGCGATTTCTTGCGAAACCGATAGACACAGAGCGGAACAGTGATGCAGAAACTTCCGACTGTCATGTAGATTGGCAAAATCAGATTTGCCAGCGTGAAGTCGGAAATAGCGAAGAAGTTCAAGCTATAAGCAGCGGAGAAGAATCCCCACGCAAACGGCCTGTCCTGATCAGGCGACTTCCAAAGAAATGCTATTGTCGGAAGACTTGCGAAGCTGTCGGCCACTATGGCTACATACAGCGCGTATTGAACAAGCTCCTTGTTCTCCTTCATAAACAGCCACATTGCTAGTGCGATGATGCCGAAGATGAGGCAGACAATGTCTAACTTGTTCAGTTTTGTCCGCTCGTACTGCCTTTTGAGGGCAATCAGAGTGACAATGAGTGGGTTCGTAAATCCGAATACAGCAGCCCAGACGTTTGCTTTGGCACCCGAGCTCTTGTAAGTGAGCAAAAGTGCCAGACCGATGAATGTCCACAAACTCCAGCTCGTGATGTTCGGATGAACCTTCCTCTGGTAAGTCCGGATCGAGTAAGGTATTGCACTCACCACGATCAGAATACCGGAAATCAGCCCGATAAGTTCTTTGTTCAAGGGTTACCCCTTTCTTGGATGAAGGTTAGCTGTTCGCGGTGGCTCTTTCCGCATTATCCTTCGCGAGCTGCGCGGACGCTTGTTTAAAGATTTCTCCCTTATCAAGCGTCAAACCGAAGTCGTGCGTCGCAACGTTCAAAATTCGATCGAACATTCCTTCGCAATGCTCAATCCAATTGCCTGTGTGAATGACGCTAAAGCGAGCTACGTTCGGCACGATTCGGATCGTTTCAAAGTCTGCCTGCGCATCAAGGATCCTGTAAGCTGCTCGGACCAGTCTTTCCTTAACATGCGGCTCATCAATTACATCCCAGTAAGGATTGCCTTGGCCTAGGCAGTTGAGCGAATTCACGGATCTGCCAAGTCGGGCAAAGATTTCGTCGCAGTTGGAGATGTTTTGTCGAGCGGCCTGATTCTTGTTATCCAAGCACCACAACCATACGATACATGCAACGACCATCGAAAACGTAATACCCTGTATCACTGCAACCCAGATAGGGTCAACGACACCCCATTTTGAAAGATACGTGATCGCCAGGACAAAGAGAGCTCCGAGCCCTCCGAGCCCAAACATTATCTTCTGGATTAGGTTGCTCTTCGTGTCGTTTTGCTTGATTTTGGCGAGAGCCGTCTCTCGTTCTTGTTTTGCTGTGAGCAGGCTTTGACCTTGGATCATTACCTTTTCCCAGCGTTGGCGGAGGCTTTCGGCCATGACGCGCATCAAGCTCTCAATTTCTCCGTTATTTATTTTCATTGTGCTTTACCTTTCATGCCAATTTTAGACCATGGGGTTGTAGCCCATTTTTATAAGCTTGTGACCTGTAAAAATACTTCATGCAATCTAGAACAGTTGGCAGCTATTCTGTCTGGTATTATATCATAATTACATAGTGAAAGTCAAGCTCTGTAAAGTGTATAGCAGGGCTTAACGGCAAGCTATTTTGTTATTGGATTACGGAAAATACTAATATATTGTAAATCTATAATTGCTTAAGGAAAATCCCACTTGTTACCGATGTATTCATTTAGTACACAAGTGGTTCTATGAAGTTTAGTGTGGAAGATTCAGAAATAAAAATGGCAAAAATGCGAGCGTGATTTTGAGAACATAGTTTTCGAAATTGCGGAAACCATACGAAATCCTTTTAATCAGTTTGATCT
>Ga0172379_10005377_pt1 | contig 17972 bp, 14 predicted proteins | sample GrowelOW334metaG_FD_119756 | JGI IMG/M metagenome (GOLD analysis project Ga0172379, IMG submission 119756) | Groundwater microbial communities from an aquifer near a municipal landfill in Southern Ontario, Canada - Groundwater well OW334 metaG | ecosystem: Environmental > Aquatic > Deep... | reverse complement strand
TGCAGTTAACCCAACTGAAGATAATTTATATTTAGTTGGCACATCTGAAGTTTCATTAATTTACATGCATGCCGACGAAACATTTAATGAGAGCGATTTACCAAAAAAATATATCGCTATCACCCCATGTTTTCGGCGAGAATCTGGAAGCTATGGCAAAGATACAAAAGGGTTATTTAGAGTCCATCAGTTTTATAAAGTAGAAATGGTTGTTTTTTGCGCCCCAGATGATTCGGCAAAAATTCATGACGAGCTTCTTGCCCACGAGGAAGAGTTTATTAGTTCACTCGGAATTCATTACCAGGTAGTGAATGTTTGCTCAGGTGATCTCGGCTTTCCAGCTGCCAAAAAATTTGATTGTGAAGGTTGGTTTCCCGGACAAAATAAATACCGTGAACTTACCTCGACAAGCAACACCACGGATTACCAGGCCCGAAGATGCAATATTAAAATTAAAAACAAGGAAGGAAAAAGGGTATTCGCGCACACTTTAAACGGAACTGTAGCAAGTGACAGACCCATGCTCGCAATTATCGAAAACAATCAACAAAAAGACGGCACGGTTTTGATTCCAAAAGTATTGCAAAAATACCTTAGCTTCAACAAAATCTAATAACAATTCTTCCTCGGCATCTTTATGCTAAGTTGGGTAGAAATTAATCGCTCTGCACTAGAGCATAATCTGAAAAATTTTCGTAACCTTATTGGAAAGGCCACACTTTTAATTCCGGTGATTAAATCGAATGCATACGGTCACGGCATCGCTGAAGTTGCAAAAATCTGCGATGAATTAGAAGATGTAGATAGATTGGCTGTAGTAAATTTAGATGAGGCGCTTCTGTTACGAATGTTAAATATAAAAAAGCCTATTCAAATTTTATCTTTTTTTAGTTTTGATATTCAGAAAGCAGGGGAGGCGATGAAAAAGAATGTTATCTTTCCAGTTTATACTTTAAAACAGGCAATTTGGTTAAATACCGTAGCCGAACGAATAGGCCAAAGATGTAAAATTCATATCAAGATTGATTCCGGCACAACGCGAATTGGTTTTTTTGTGTCCGAGCTTGAAGATTTTTTAAAAAATATTCAAAAATTAAAACACATTGAAATTGAAGGAGTGTGGAGCCACTTTTCATCGAGTGAAACGGATTATGAAATCACCCGTGAACAAAATAGAATATTTGATTCTGCAATCGGGGTATTCAAAAAAATAGGAATTTGTGTGCCGATTAGGCATATATCATGCAGTGCCGCTACAATTTTACATCCAGTCGCCCGGTATGACGCAGTGCGGATTGGTTTGTGTTCTTATGGCCTATATCCAGACAAAAAATCGCGAAAAAAAATAAATCTAAAACCTGTTTTAAGCTGGAAAACTACCGTTATTCAAGTTAAGAACGTAAAGAAAGGAACAGGCATAAGTTACGGTAATACCTATAAAATGCCTAAAAACGGCAAAATTGCCATTATTCCGGTGGGTTACTATGATGGATATGACAGAGCTTGGAGTAATAAAGCCGAAGTTCTAATTAATGGAAAAAGGTGTCCGGTGAGAGGCCGCGTATGTATGAACCTTACAATGATTGATGTTTCAAAACTAAAAAATTGTAAAGAGGGATCAATTGTGACGCTAATCGGTGCGGATGGAAAAGAGGAGATAACTGCTGATGATTTGACGGCGCTGACCCCGGAAACAATTAATTATGAAATTGTTACGAGAATTAATCCTCTTATTCGGAGAATTGTGGTATAATATTCACGAACTTCCTAATAATGAAATATTATCAAACCGGAAGGAAATTAAAAAAGAATTATTCCCGTCGGCGTCAGGAAAAAATCGTGGGTACAACGCTCGGCCGGAAAAGATTCCGTCAATACGAAGAAACGGCTTTTTTGGGTTTTTCAAATCCTTATAAGCGAAAGATTAAGGTTAAACCTCTCAAACTAAAAACAACCTTGCTATCGATTGTTTTATCAACTTGGTTAATATTATTGTTGTTTTTACCATTTTTTAGAGTTACGCGAGTATCCATCGTCGGCCTAAATCTTATCGATAAACAAAAAGTAGAGGACACAGTGAGTCGAAATCTTCATCAGGATTTCAAATTTTTTCCGTTAAATCACTACTTGTTTGTAAATTCATCTAAAATTTCAAACAGTATTAAAAATGAATATCCGGTAAGTAATGTAAGAGTAGAAAAAATATTTCCAAATACTCTTAACATTTATATTACTGAAAAAAACAGTTCTGTTATTTACGATGACGGAAGAGATTACTACCTGCTAGATAAAGATGGAAAGGTAATTAAATACCTTTGGGCAGTAGGTCCAGGCGATTTTGTTACCGTTCCTATATCAACAAGCACTGCGGATACAGCCTCCTCCTCAACAGTTGCGACTGTTCATTTACCAAATATAGTACTGCATCAAAAAAACTACCCAGATTTACCGTTAATTTATTTTAAATCCGATCAAATTAGCCAAAAAAACAACAAACTTAATCCTGAACTTATAACATCAATCGCCGATTTTAATACCGGGATCCAAAAGGGGGGTGGGATAGTAATTAACTATTACGAAATTGATGATGGTTCTCGAGATATTACTGCGGTTACAAATTTAGGCTGGAGAATAATTTTTTCAACAGAACGACCAGCCAACGATCAATTGATTGCTTTTTGGAATGTATATAAATCAAGCAAGCCTAAAGAATATATTGATGTACGCCTTGAAGATCGAATATTTTGGAAGTAGGGGGTAAGCAAAGTAAAAGCCTAGGTATAATAAACGGGATTATCAACGTCGTATAACATAGATTAAGCGACTAACATAGATTCGATATAGGGCCCTTATGGGGGCTTTTTTGTTAAGTAGCCAACTATACCCCTATTTTCTTCTTTAAAGCACTCTAAGCAAGCCTGGGCTGCATCAAGCTGCCGAATTAAGTTATTTAACAAACATCCTATATATAATAATGAATCGAACTATTTGCCACGGATGAAATGTTTAAGATAATTTCTACAGGTATATCTCAATCTATATTCATATACAATACCAGCTTTGCAATGATAATTTTGATTTTAAGATGACGGATCATACAGGTTGATCTATAGATTTGAGCGGCTGAATGTTAAATATTTCCTTCTCAGGTCTTATCCCCTAAAATATTTCGTAACTGTTTATTCAATGTCGCTTAATATTTTTATACACACAATTAAAAAAACAACCCGAAGGGAAATAATATTCCCTATGATTGGGTTGCTATTGAATCAAGAAAAAACTACTCCTCTAGAATCACATTAAGTTCCTGATCCACATTGTAGGTTTGGCCACAATGCGGACAAACGTGCGAAGTTATTTTCTTATCATCTTCTTCCTTAATCTCCGAACGTTGTTCGCAGTTGGGGCATATAAATAATGCCATAAAATTAAGGTTAATACTTCTATATTTATACTAGTCCTAATGAGATAAACTTACAAGACCGGCCAAACTGACCGGTCTTGTTTAAAATGTATCCAATTATGAATTATTGAGCCATGTCCTGTCCGTAAGATCGATAATCAACAACCACACCTGATTGTGAAGCCTTACAGTCTTTTGCTTCTTTTTTAAATAATGTCCATGCGGCAGTAGTTGACGCGTTGTGAGCTACAATAGCAGTCCTGTGCGCGGTACGATAATTTGCCCAGGCGCTGTTAACTGCGGTCCGAATTTGTTTTTGTGTTGACGATGGCGCAGTCCAAGCAGCGCTTAACGCATTAGCGCGCGCTGTAAGAACGGATGTCTGAGTGGCAGAATATGTTCCAAACGCTGCGGCTACAGTAGCCTCTCGTTTATTTACAGCTAACCCAACACAAGCGGTTGCAGCAGCCTGATTTACCTGTTTTGTTTGCAAAGATGTTAATTTTTCTTGTAATTTTCTTTTAGCTTCCTGAAAACGCTCCTCCAATTTACGTTGAGCTTCAATAATTTTTTCTTCCTGTGTTCGAACTGTAGTCGAAGAAGATGTGGTTGTGGAATCCGATACTGAGACGTCATTATTAGCCAAAACCGGAACAGTTATTAGAATTGATGAAAGTATTAAGAATCCAGTTAAATATTTTTTTATCATAAATTTAAGTTTAATCTAACCATGTTTAATTAATATACATACGGAGATATTTATTATTTTATCCGACCTTTGTATATAACTATACACCAAATTTGATGTTTAGTAACGTCTCCCTATCCCCTTTTTTTCAAATATGATATATTATATTTATCTAACGTCGCTTAATATTTCACTATGCCAAAATCTTCTGTACCAATTATTGATCATATATCGTCTTTTTTAGATTATTGTGAAGTTGAGAAAGGTTTATCTCAGGTTTCTACTCGTAATTATCATAATTTTCTTAAAATGTTTGTCGTTTGGCTAAAGGACAACAAAATTGAAAATCTCAAGCCGCACGAACTTAGCCCGGATCATATTTGGAACTATCGATTATACTTATCAAGAAAAAAAGACGATCACGGAAAATTAAATAAAAAATCTACTCAGAATTACTATTTAATCGCTTTGCGTAATCTTGTAAAATATTTTACCGAGCGTGACATTGAATGTATTTCGGCCGATAAAATAAAACTTCCAAAACTTACCGAAAAAGAGAAATCGATTAAATTTTTAACTTTAAATCAGGTTGAAAAATTATTGGACATGCCGGATACATCAGAAGAAGACGGCCTGCGTGACCGCACTATGCTTGAGATATTATTTTCGACTGGCATGCGGGTTTCAGAACTTACTTCATTAAATGCACGAATTTTTGATTTAAAAAATATTTTATCCGATAAAATTGATGAACTAGAAATTAGTATTAGCGGCAAGGGCGGATCGACCCGAACTGTATATTTTTCAAAACGCGCTCTGGGGTGGCTTGGAAAATATCTTAAAATCCGCACCAAAGATATGTACGCGCCACTTTTTATAAATTACAAAACCGATCGAAGCGACGACGAACACCGGTTGACTCCCCGGTCGGTTGAACGCATTGTTCGTAAATATACCGTGATGGCCGGTTTACCAGTCGACGCTACTCCCCATACTCTCCGGCACAGCTTCGCGACTGATCTTCTAAATGAAGGCGCTGATATGAGATCGGTACAAGAAATGCTTGGCCATAAAAATATAGTCACAACTCAGATTTATACTCACGTCACAAATAAAAAACTCCGTGAAACTCATAAAAAATTTCACGGAGGAAACAAATAAAAATAGATGTCCCCCGGTAGCGATTGCTACCGGGGGACGTTTTTTGTTCAGTCCTCAACCGCGCTAGGCGGTAATCAGCCGGAGACCGGCACCGTTCTTCGCCGCCCCGATGTGGGCAGGCCTCCGCTTGATCGCCTGACGATCGGCGTTGATCCTCTCCTCGAGCTTGTCGAGGAGATTTTCCACTTGACTCAGCTGAATGTCGCTGAGAAACTTCTCCTTGTTCAATGCTTTCGCTTTCTTGTTCAATTCCTTGCCTTTGTCGTACATTTCCTGAACCTTGCGCCGGCCTTCTTCGACATCGTCGAAGTACACCTCCGGCTTCCCGCCGACCCGAATGCAGAACCCCGTTCGCAACTCGATCACCGTGACCACCGACCCATTGTGCATTGGATTTCTCCGCCCTGCACACCGTTGAACACAAAAGATAAAGCGAAAAACCGCCTCTAGACTGAACTTTTCCTCCTTTCTCCTTGTTGTATATAAGTCTATATAAATATCTAGAATTGGTCAATTATATTTAAAAAAATGGCGAACTTAAGCCATTTTTTATAAGTAAATAATGGGCAATTTAATAGATTAAAGCTGTGTTCAAAATTTCGTTAAAATACAGAATAATTTTATCTTGATCAAATTTTATCGGCCTTATTTTCTCGTCATAATTTTCTAACACCGTAGAATGCAAAAATAATGTAATATTGAAACAGGCGCCGGCCCGTTTAGTCGCGTAAGTAATTGTATCATACCGATTTCCTGCGCCCGCACCTGCACCAATGCTTTTATAATAGTTAATGCCATTTATTGTTACGAGCTCCGCCTGGGTAGAGATCCCCTCTTCCGGCAAACAATTGGTGCCAACATAATTTGTTAAAACCGAACCGAATAATACTCTGGCTTCACTTAAGTTTGTTCCGCTTGTCATGCTCGAAGGATAATTTAAAGCGGTACCTGTCGCCATAAACACATAAGACAAGTCTACATTTTCACTAATATTAAAATCTTTAGGATAATTAAAAGAATACCTGGAACTAGTGTTGTGATAAACATTCCAACGTGTTGTCGTGGTGTTTAGTTCTTGAGCGAAATTATTAAATCGAAAATTATTTAAAACAGAAATGAGCTGATCAATTTTTATATTTTCTTTTGCTGAATCGGTTGGTAAGGTTGTATAAAAAACACCGTTATTTACCGATTCGTTATTAATATCCAAAAGCGGTGAAGCTTCCCCTCTTTGCCAGACGCCAGTCACAAAACCCCCAACTTTAATAGGAATACAAGGCGAAGAAGTGCTTGAGATAGCACAGGGGCGAAAAATACTTAACATTATCGGCGACCTTGAATCATTCGTATTTAATATCGTAGAAGAAACCAAAGCGACTTGAGCAACATCTCCGGTCGGTGTTGGTGAATAAAATGGATTGCCATTTCGATAAGTGAAAAGAAATTCATGCCCACTATATGGTGATTCTAAATATAATTGATCTTCACCGGCCTGATTATAAAAAAATCCATTAACATAATCATCGGTGCTAATCTGCTGCTCGTATTTCCAACCAATCGGGTAACGAAAGTTAAAGCCGTCTGTTACCTTTCGAAAACGCTGATAGCCAGCTCGAACCACCGCCTGAGTAGGCCTTTCGGAAATAATTATATATTCATAAAGTCTTGTCGCTATAACAGTCGTCATGACAAGCAAAGTAATGCCAAAAATAAGTAGATAACGAGTCCTGCTCATACTTATGGGGACATAAATAACAAAGGGTCTACTGGAATACCATTTTGACGCACTTCAAAATGCAAGTGTGGACCAGTAACAAAAGGACCGGCGCCAATTGTACCAGGAGTGCCGCCGGAATAACCAATTATATCACCCCGATTAACAAAAGCATCCTCAGTAACATTAATTTTGCTCAAATGACCATAAACAGTTGAAAGATTACCGGTATGCACTATAAGTATATAACTATAACAAGACGAGCTTGTACAGCGCCTAGCCCTTGCGATATAACCCGAAGCAACCGCCTTAACGGCCGTGCCGTAAGGAGCTTTTAGATCAAGTCCGCTGTGCTCAAAAACTCTTTTAAATGGATAATCCGGATCATGAAAGGTCGCATTAATTATACGGCTAGGAACCGGCCAGGTCATGAGCACCGAACCAGACGCGGAAATTTTATCCTGCAGCTCAAGCTGTTTACTCTTTTTTTCCTCAAAAATTCTAGTTTCATTTTCAATTTGCTGATATTGAGCTTTTTGGCTAGAAAGCAAAGTTCGATAACGGGCTTCCGACGATTTTGTCTGATCGAGTAACTGGCTTTTTGCTGTCTCTTGACTCTCTAAATTACTTTTACTTACTTCAAGTTCATTTTTAAACTCAGTAAATTTTGTTTGCTTTATTTGTACCTGTTTTTGTTTTGCCTCCAAATCTTCTGTTGCTATTCGCAATGATTTAACCGATCGTCCAAGATCTACATAAACACTTTCCGCCGATTTTACCTCATTATAAAAGTCGGCAAAAGTTTTATAAGTTAACATTATTTCTAAAAAGTTTTTCTGGTCGCTTGAATGAATATTTTCAACCATTTTTGCGACAATTTTTTTCTGTTTCGTTATAACTCGTTTTTTGTCGGTAATAGAAATATTTAAAGCATCTATTTCTAACTGGGTTTCCTTAATTTTTTCTCCAACAAGCTCAATATCCGCATTGAATTGGGCGATTCTATTCGACATGATGCTGAGCTGATTTTTTAATGAAACAGATTCAGTTTCTTTTTGAGTTAAAATTTTATTATATTCACTGATTGTCTTTTCGAGAGCTTTAATTTTATCTTTACGAATTTGAATTTCCTTGTCGATTGCATTAATCTCCTGAGATGTAGATGAAACAGTTTGAGCAATAACAAAAAAATTCGGCACAAAAGTACCAAAAACTATCGCGATAACTATACCATAAAGATATCCTCGTTTCATTTGCATATTATACCACAAATAAAAAATCCGGTCAGTTCCGGATTTAATATTTAGGCTAATTTTGATAATGATATCTCTATTCTCAATTGACTTTCTGTTTTACCTAAAACTTCAGCAATTTCGAATGGACCTGGAGAATTTTCTTGCCCCGACAACGCAACCCGTAACGGCCACAAAACCATACCATTATTATACCCCTTTTCCTTTACCATGCTCATTACTGATTGTTCTACCACTAGCTTACTCCACTCTTTTTCCTCAATTTTTGATAATACCGTTTTTATTTGTGGTAAAATATTTTGAACTTCAGCCAGATTACTTTTTTTCCAAATCAACAATTCCTTGCTGTACTCCGGTAATTCATACAAGAACTTAATTGATCCTGATAATTCTGAAAAATTCTTAATCCGGTCTTTTTCGAGAGCGATAACCTTTTTTGTTTTTTCCGGATTCATTTTTTGTTCAGGCGTAAGCCAGGCGCCAGCTTTTTCAAAAATTTCTTCTGCTGACAAATTTTTAAGATATTCTTTATTAAACCAGTCTAATTTTTCTAAATTGAAAACTGCGCCGGTTTTATTCACCTTGCCCAAATCAAACTCTTTAACTAATTCCTCAAGTGAAAAAATTTCACGTTCGCCGCCCGGATTCCAACCAAGAAATGCGACAAAATTGACTAATGCTTCAGGTAAATAACCATTTTTTTCATATTCAGAAACCGATACATCCCCTTGGCGTTTACTCAGTTTGGATTTGTCACTATTTAAGAGCAGTGAAAGATGCGCAAAAACCGGCAATTCCCAACCAAAACATTTATAAAGCTGAATATGCTTGGGGGTACTGCTGATCCATTCTTCACCTCGTATCACGTGGGAAATTTGCATAAAATGATCATCCACCACAACCGCAAGATGATATGTAGGAAAACCATCCGACTTAATAAGCACCTGATCATCAACGAGTTCGTTTTTAAAAACCACCTCTCCCCTAATTAAATCCTTAAATTTTGTTTCGCCTTCTCTCGGCATTTTCAACCGAATGACATGTTTTTCCCCTGCGGCTACACGCCTCTGCGCTTCTTCGTCTGAAACGTTTGTTAAACAAAACCGATCATAACCGGTGGGTTTCTTGTTTTCTTGCTGAGAATGTCGAATTTGATCCAATCGGTCAGCGGTACAAAAACAATGATAAGCAAATTTATTTTCAATTAAAAATTCAGCATGCTTTTGGTATATCTCCAAACGTTCTGACTGAATATAAGGTCCAAAATCCCCGACTTGGATCATTTCACCTTTTTCATTTAATTTTACACCCTCATCCGGAATAACGCCTGCCCAATATAAAGACGATAAAATATTTTGAATTCCCCCTTCGACCGTACGTTCTCGGTCGGTGTCTTCGATTCTAACTAAAAATTTTCCGCCATTATTTTTAGCAAATAAATACTGGTAAAGCGCGGTTCGTAATCCTCCCACATGAAGTAAGCCGGTAGGACTGGGCGCAAATCGAGTACGGATCATACTGTTTTTTTAGTCAGAACTAAATATATAAATTTAACCGTTGCGTTTATTATTCTTCCAAATCTTTTTGGCTGTTTTATCAATCGATAGGCCCATTCTAGCCCAATTTTACGCATAAGTAAAGGTGCTCGCTTGGTCACTTTGCTAATATAATCAAAAGATCCGCCTACACCCATGCCAATTTTTACTGATGGTAATTTATCAATATTTTCGAATAACCACTTTTCTTGTTTCCCCATACCAAAAGCAACAAATATCAGCTGTGGCTTCAAATTATTTATTTTTGCAATTTCTAAATCATTACGACTTTTTTCATAAACGAGCTCCCCTTCCAATCCTTCAGTAATTGCTATTCCGGCGCTTTCACCGACAATCTGCAATTTTGGGTAATTTTTTTTTAAAACAACACTGGTTTTCAAGACGACTTCTTCGCGTGCGCCACCTAATAAATATATGGGGATATTTTTTTCTTCGGCTACTTTACATAGCGACTGCATAAAATCTACACCGGCCAAACGATTAATTTTTATTTTTTTAAAAAATGCCACCAAACGAAGTCCAAACCCGTCACAAATATTTAGAGCAGATTTATTTAAGGTTTCAAAAAAATAACGATCAGTAGTCGCTTTTACAAGCATTTCCGGATTTGGAGTAAAAATCAAACTCGCTGTATCACGACTTAAAAACTGATTAGCCATCGCGAGCGCTTCTTTTTCGTTTGGTCCATCTATCCGCACTCCTAAAATTTGCATATTTTATATTAGCCTCAAACCTGATAAAATACCTAAATCTTACGAATTATAGCATATTTGACAAATAAATAAAGCGTTGTTATACTTTAAATTATCACTCATTATATGCGAGTGATAACTACAAAAATCATTATGATACCTCAAAATTTTACCAATAAATCTCACGAAATGCTGCAGGCTTCAGCCCGTATCGCAAGTGAAAATGGCCAACCCCAGGTAGAACCGCCGCATCTTTTTTTAGCATTTTTGCACGACAAAGAAGGAACCGTTTGCACAATCATCCAGAAAATGAACGGAAATATTAGTCACCTCGAAAACGCCGTCCAAAGCATTATTAATCGCCTTCCCAAACAAGGTCAGGCAATAAACGAACCGAATCTTGGCCAGATTATGTTAAGCCAAGCCATGCTTTTTATTTTTCAAAGTGCATCTTTAGAAGCAAAAAAAATGGGTGACGAATATATCAGTATTGAACATTTATTTTTAGCCTTCTTGCTTGCAAAAAATCCTGTTTCGGAAATTTTGTTTCCGCTTGGCATTAACTACGAGGCAGTATTAAAAGTTCTGGTCGGAATTAGAGGCTCACAAAAAGTTGACTCACCTGAACCAGAAGGTAAATTTAATGTTTTAGAAAAATACGGAAAAAATATAACTGACCTGGCACGCCGAGAAAAAATTGACCCGGTAATCGGCCGAGATGATGAAATTCGTCGAGTCATGCAAATTTTAACCAGACGAACAAAAAATAATCCGGTTTTAATCGGTGAACCCGGCACCGGCAAAACTGCCATAGTTGAAGGTCTCGCGCAGCGCATTATAAACGGCGACGTGCCGGACTCTTTAAAAAATCGGGAAATTATTTCACTTGATATCGGTTCACTTGTCGCCGGAACAAAATTTCGCGGTGAGTTTGAAGAAAGATTAAAAACCGTTTTAAAAGAAATTAATAATTCAGCCGGTAAAATTATTTTATTTATTGACGAACTCCATACTATTGTTGGCGCCGGAGCTTCGGAAGGTGCGATTGACGCGAGCAATCTTTTAAAACCAATGTTAGCTCGCGGCGAACTTCATACGGTTGGCGCCACCACTTTGAAAGAATACCAAAAGCATATCGAAAAAGATGCGGCTTTAGAGCGCCGCTTTCAGCCGGTCATGGTAAATGAACCAAACGAAGATGACGCGATTGCAATTTTGCGAGGAGTTAAAGAAAAATACGAGCTTCATCATGGAGTTAGAATTACCGATCCCGCGATCGTCGCTTCCGTTCGTCTCAGTTCGAGATATATTTCCGATCGCTTTTTGCCGGATAAAGCAATTGATCTTATTGATGAAGCCGCTTCTGCGCTTCGACTTGAAATAAACTCAATGCCGGACGAACTTGATAAAATGAAGCGAACTTTAATTAAGCTAGAAATTGAAAAACGCGCATTAAAAAAAGAAACCGACCCAGTTTCACAAGAAAGATTTGTAAAAATTGAAAAAGATATCGCCGATTTAAGCGAAAAGATATTGGCAATTGAAGTTAAATGGAAAAGTGAAAAAGATTTAATCGGTAAAATTCATAAATTAAAACGCGATATTGAACACCAAAAACAACAGGCGGATATTGAAGAAAGACGCGGTGATCTTCAAAAAGTCGCGGAAATAAGATACGGAAAAATTCCAGATCTTCAGCGCGCAATGCACGAAGATGAAGTACGGCTGGGAGTGTTTCAAAAAGAACACGGTATTTTAAAAGAAGAAGTTACTGACGAAGACATTGCTAGGGTAGTTGCGAGATGGACCGGGATACCGGTTAAAAAAATGCTTTTGAGTGAAAGCAATAAATTGTCAAACCTCGAACAAATTCTTTCGGAGCGTATTGTTGGACAAAGAGAACCAATTATTGCCGTTGCGAACGCTCTGCGCCGATCACGCGCCGGAGTTTCAGAACCAAACCGACCGATTGGTTCATTTATGTTTCTTGGTCCAACCGGCGTCGGAAAAACTGAACTTGCGAAAACTCTGGCGGAATTTATGTTTGATACTGAAGAAGCGCTAGTTAGAGTTGATATGAGTGAATATATGGAAAAACACAGTGTATCAAAAATTACCGGTTCCCCTCCTGGCTACGTCGGCTACGAAGAAGGTGGTCAGCTTACCGAAATAGTAAGACGTCGTCCTTATGCCGTAATATTATTTGATGAAATTGAAAAGGCTCATCCTGATATTTTTAATATTTTATTGCAAATATTAGATGAAGGTCATGTGACTGATGCAAAAGGAAGAAAGGTTAATTTTAAAAACACCATCATCATCATGACAAGCAATATCGGCAGCCAGTTAATTTTAAATTCTAACAAGCGCGGCGAATTTGGCTTTTCGGATCGAAATAAAAAAAGCGGTTCCGGAGATGGAATACGTGAAAAAGTAATGGACATGCTTCATGAAAATTTTCGTCCCGAGTTTTTAAATCGGGTTGATGAAGTTATTATTTTTGAATCATTAAACGAAAAAAACATTGAAGAAATCGTCTCTCTCCAAATTAAAATGTTGGAAAAACGCCTATTGGATGAAAAGAAAATTTCTCTTGAAATTGATGAAAAAGCAAAAAAATATCTGGCTAAAGAAGGTTTTGACCAAGACTACGGCGCTCGTCCTTTAAAACGAGTACTCAAAACTAAGCTTCTAGACAAATTAGCTTTGATGATAATTAACGGTTCAATTTCTGATGGTGATACAGCTAAAATTTCCGCTGGAAGCGATGGTTTATTGATTGAAAGGAAAGCCACAAAGGAAAAACCCAAAAAAGACCGAAAAAAGGTTTAATACTTGCAAATTTGAGTATTTTATCCACCCCTTGACAAAAGGGGTTTTTTTCGATATAATAATGCCCGTGTTAAATTTTGCAGTTTTGTACTGTGAATCATAACCGAAAACGAAAAAAGGACCAATAAGATGCCGAACGGCACAAAAAAGAAAATCGCTCCCGTAGCGAACACCCAACCCAGGAATGCCGCCACAGAGAGCGCGAATCGCTACCCCGGGATTCCGGAGTACGCCCAGGGTGTCTTTCACCCCGATGACGACCGCTCTCGCCGCATCCTTCACCGCCTCCTCGGTCATTCGAACGAGTAGGTACCAACCGTCTTTTTTTCACCCACTTCACCCCCCGCCGTCTGTATAGATGTCGGGGGTGTTCTTTTTTATAAAACATTGACAATGTGGGCAATTTTTGATATTGTGATTAGCCGCGAATGTTATGGCAAAACTGTCGTAATCGTGCTCGCGGCAGGGTTTTTACCCCGTCGCTCCTTCACATCGGAGGAAAAAATGAGTCACGGTAACGGCTTCGCGCAACCTTCTTTTGAAAAGGAAACCATTTCAATCGAATCGACGCTTGTTCGTTTCTGCCCAATGCGTAACGTTTCGGCATACTATGTCCGACTACATAACGCAAGGGTCGTCTATGACCCAATATTCAGCACTAGCGCGCTTTTGAATTACGTTCTTCCCAAATATCAGCAGCCCAAGCTGATCGAGTTAATCGCGGTAAATTTTGGTCGAGGAATGACAATCGAAGCTGCGCTAGACAAGTTGCGTTCTCTGGAAATTGCACCGGCAAACTTTTGCAACCTTGCTGATGCGGCAATCGAGTCCCCCGGATTCGTAACAAAACTTGGCCTCCTGGTCTGCCCAGATACCAAATTTGTGTTCAACCGAACACCATTTGCTTCCTTCCTTCGCTCCGCCGAAGATGGTAACTTTCTGTATCTCAAAAAGAGTTACTATGGAATTCAATGGCCAGACAATGCCTGGTTTCTCGGCACATCCGCTCTTTCCTGACGGTTCCGACCGTCTTTTTAGCCCGCCTCAATTGAGGCGGGCTTCTTAATTATTAGCATTCTTCATTACTTTAACTATTGAAATATTTATGCTATAATTATCACTGTATGAATGACTTTCTGAGCAAAATTTTACTGTTATCGGTGGGAGTTTTTGCTTTTGCGATTCCCGCTCGAGCGGAATCAAATTTTAATCCTTCCTTTATTATTTCCGATCCAGAAATGCAAGACTTCCAAAGTATGGACACTTCTGAAATTCAAAATTTTTTGGATTCTAAGGGTAGTTATTTACGAACCGGTTTATTTGTTGATACCTTTGGCACCCAAAAAAGCGCCGCTAATATAATTTTTGACGCTTCGCAGGCCTATCAGATTAATCCTAAATTTTTATTAGTAACTCTTCAAAAAGAACAAAGCCTTATTACAGATGATACTCCAAGCCAAAGACAATTAGATTGGGCAACCGGATATGCAGTTTGCGATGGTTGTTACATTAATGATCCGCGAGTCCAAAAATTTAAGGGTTTTGGAAAACAAGTAGATGGCGCCGCCGGCATCATTCGCTGGTATTATGAAAATAATAGCAATGGAATAGTTAAAAAAAAGGATACGCCAATTCGAATTGATGAAATGGATGTTACGCCGGGTTCATGGGCGACGGCTTTTCTTTATACCTACACTCCACATTTACACGGAAATTCAAATTTTTGGCGAATTTGGAATACTTGGTTTTCTCAGTTGTTCCCAAACGGAACACTTTTACAGTCATCAAGTTCTTCAGAATACTGGCTCATCGATAACGGCTTCAAGCGTCATTTCAAAAGTAAAACCGCTCTCATTACTCGGCTTGACCCAAAGCTGGCAATTAAAGTCGATGAATCCGATTTACAAAATTACACCACCGGACCAGAAATTGCTTTTCCTAATTACTCATTATTAAATGATGGCGCTACTACTTATTTACTTGATTATGATACTCTTAGGCCATTTGAATCTGAGTCAGTAGTAAGATCACTTGGTTTTAATCCGGACGAGTTAATTGATGTTCAGTCTGCCGATATTATAGGTTATAAACTTGGACAATCAATCACCGCTTCTACCACAGCCCCTCAAGGTATAATAGTCAAAATTACTGATTTAGTTCCTAATATTTATTATTATTACAAAGATAATGTTTTATTCCCGCTTACCGACCCCGCGGTTGTTCAAACTAATTTTAAAAACATTCCTACGGAGCGGCATAAAATGAAAGAATTCAATTCTGAAATGATTACTAGCACATTAATCGGTTTTGCCGACGGAACCTTGCTTCAAACCAAAGATAGTAATATTGTTTACGTTATTGAAAATGGTAAAAAAAGACCCCTCGCTGATGATGATACTTTTCTCGCGCTGGGCTATAAGCGTTCCAATATTTTAACCGTCGATGTACGTACCGCCGCTGTAATTTTTTCCGGTGAACGAATTTTCGTCAATAATAATCTTAAATCTGCCAGCAGTAAATACTTAGGCGACAGCGAAGTACAAATACCTGATCAATATGGCAAAGCTGCTTCTGCCGCATATCTGGTTGCTGAATTTCCTAGTGGGCGTATAATATCAGGAAAGAATATCGATACCAGGCAGCCTATCGCTTCGGTTACAAAGCTTTTGACTGCTTACGAAGCTTTACAGAATAACTTTAAGCTGGCAAATTCAACGATTTACAGTAAAAACAAGTACGAAAGTGTAAGTAATTCCCTTAAACTTAAAGACGGCGATAAAGTCAGAAATAAGGACATGTTTTACACGATGCTGGTCGCTTCGGATAATAGCGCTGCCCGACTGGTTGCGGGCAACTCAACTACTGACGAAGTTGGTTTAATAAAAAAAATTAATCAACGCCTTGAAGACTGGGGTGCGGACTATACAACCATTGCTGACGTTACCGGTCTTGGCGAAGGAAACAAATCAACCGCTCGAGATCTATTAAAAATATTCACCAAAGTATTACAAAACAAAGACATTAAAGATGCGCTCTCAAGTCCATCTTATCGCTATACTGAACTTTCCTCAAAAGACCGCGTCTATTCACATTCCTATTTAAACACCAATCAGATTATAAAAAATGTTCCTTTTGCAAAACGTAGTTATAAAATACTTGCTACAAAAACCGGTTATACCGATGAAGCAAAAGCGGTTCTGGTAATGCTAATCGAAGCAAAAAAAACAAAAAAACAATACGTAGTTATAACCCTTGGAAATTCCAATTATGAAAAACGCTTTGAAGAGCCACATAAAATTGCCGAGTGGGTTTCTAAAAATAAAATAATTTTAACTTCCAAGTAATTTTATGTCACTAGTATTTGCTGCTATCTCCCCTCACCCACCGTTGCTTATTCCGGCAATCGGCAAAGGTGCTATAAAAAAAATCCAACGCACAAAAATTGCGATTGAAAAACTTGAAGAAGATTTGTATCTATCGAGACCGGAAATAATTGTTATAATTTCTCCGCATAGCCACCAATTTAATGATGCGTTTTCCTTAAATCTATCTCAAAAATTTGAGAGCGATTTACGCCAGTTCGGAGATCTTACAACAAATCTATCTTTTACTGGAGAAACTCAACTTCCTTATACAATTCGCTCCGAATCATACAAAAACGACCATCACAAAATTGTTATTGTAAATGAACCACTGCTTGACCATGGAACAGTAGTGCCGCTGTATTATTTAACCAAACACCTTCCAAATGTAAAAATTTTACCGGTCAGCCAATCTGGACTTGATAGTAAAAATCATTTGGAATTTGGTTATTTAATGAAAGATCAAATAATGAAATCAAATAAACGCATCGCGGTTATCGCTTCTGGTGATTTATCTCATTGTCTTAGCAGTGATGCGCCGGCTGGTTTTCATAAAAATGGAGCAATCTTTGACAGTAAAATTCAAGAATTTTTTATCTCTCATAACACCGCTGGATTATTAACTTTAGAAAATGATATTATCAATGATGCGGTAGAATGCGGATTCCGATCGTTTCTTATTTTGATGGGCGTTCTACGAGATGTAAACTATCGTTATGAATCTTATTCATACGAAAGCCCATTCGGAGTTGGTTATCTTACTGCTAATTTTGTTTTATAAATAACGAACTATGATTGCGCAGGTTGTACCAGTAAAGCGGGGGGCGATTTCGCTTCCCTTTTTTGATTATCTGGTTCCTGAAAAATCCACTAAAGCTATAAAAATTGGTCAACTGGTTAAGATTCCATTAAGAAAAAAAGAAGAGTTTGGAATCGTAATTAATCTAATCGAAAATAATACTTCACAATTTGCTAAAATCAAAGAAATAACTTCTATCGTTCATAATAAACCATTTTTCAACGCACCGATAATTAATTTTTTCATTGAAATCGGTGCTCTTTATCATTGTTCGCTAGGCAGCCTCATTAAAACTGGCCTGCTACCTTTAAAAAAACGCAAACTGGAAAAACTACCTGCTGACCTTCCGGTTTTTCCTATCTCAGATACCAAATTTGGCAAACCGGCTGTTTTTATATATAAAGATATCGAAGCCAAGCTTAAATTCATTGAGGATAAAATTGATTTAACCAAACAAACTCTAATTATCGTGCCGGAAATTTCTGACGCTGATAAACTTTATGAATCTCTTC
>Ga0172379_10005376_pt1 | contig 17974 bp, 20 predicted proteins | sample GrowelOW334metaG_FD_119756 | JGI IMG/M metagenome (GOLD analysis project Ga0172379, IMG submission 119756) | Groundwater microbial communities from an aquifer near a municipal landfill in Southern Ontario, Canada - Groundwater well OW334 metaG | ecosystem: Environmental > Aquatic > Deep... | reverse complement strand
GCCGCTTCAAATTCCGCCATATCACATACTCGTTGTAAGATATGGCAAAGGGCACGGTGAGAAAACTCACAATAGATTTCGTCATCCAGGATGGCTTTTCTCAACTTCCCGGTCACGTCCTCTAAGGACTCCATCTGCTTTGAGAACTTTTCAAAGACAAACGGGAACTTGTTCTTCAGGATTGCCACCTCATCTTTCCAAGACATCCAGTGGAATTCCAGGACCGCGTCAAAGCGGTCGATAATGCTGGAGTCCATCGGGTTAGCCGATATGGCACGACCCCGCTCATCACCCGCTCCGCAGGAGTTCCCTGTGGCAAGGATAAGGGTTCCGGGAAGGATTGAGTGAACACCCGTGGGGGTTTCCACACGCCCCTGGATAGAGTCCAGAATAAGGCGCATGTGTTCAGCCTGCTCTTTCGTGGCCCGATCCAAGTCTGAGATTAAAACAATGTAGGGAATTACTTCCCCGTCTTCAGCGGTGTACCCGTCCTTCAAGGCCGTCAGAAGGGGACCCTCTTCCCAGTAAGTACCCTTCTCGCTGAAGGACCGGGAATAGAACCAGGACTGGATATCCCGCCCCGGCTGGATTGCACGAATAATGGCAGGCTGCCGGGTCAGTGCAGACACGGCATGGACAAAACTGTCCTTGCCTGATCCCTGCAGACCGTAGATATACGTAGACCGGCACTTCTTGATGGAGATCGCCGCGTGATATACGTCCTCCCCCAAGTCTCCGTACATCGGGACCTTGTAATGATCCGGTAAGGGCAAACAGGCTTCCGGGGGCACGTTCGTGTGCACCTTAAAAGGGACCCCCGCAATTTTAATCTCGGGGGACAGCAGGTTTTCCGCCGTCCGCTTAGGGACTTTATGCTGATCCTTGAACGTGCTGAGCACCTTCTGGGACACTACGGATGCCCCCTTATGTTCATTAAGATAAGCACTCACGGACATCCCATGTTCCTGTTGAATATGCTCAACAAGGGAGTGGGGATCTTCAAAACCACAGATCTGACACCTCATAATAGCCCCTTTCTTCTTTGTCTATTTTTATACACCACGCCCCACCCTTATCCGTCGTAAAATAAGTGGACAATAACACTACACAGGTTTATCAGGGCTTAAAAAAATATTTTTATTTTTTAACGTGTCCCGTCCCTGTGTAGTGTGTTAGTAAGTACATTGTTAAACCGGATAGGAGGTAAATTAGTGTCAGCACCTTTCAATAAAAGAAGCATTATAAACCCATCGATCCCGGGGTCTGGAATGCGGAGCGTCTTCCGTTCTGCTATCTACGGGATTCTAGGGGGAGAAACCCCCCCGGTATACTCCCGGGGTTCCTCCTTCTATAATGCTGACCGATGGACCGGTCGAATTTTCATAACCCAAATGTGCGAGTGGGCACAGAAAAACCCGAAAAAAGTCCCGACACTGGTGGACCTTTCCGATATGGTAACCCGATCTAATCGGGCGGATTGGGGCGGTAAACGTATGATAGTTATCGCCCAGACGCCTGATAAGATGCCGGTAAAAACAGCGTCAGCCCTGATTGGGGGAGCCTACCATGAGGCTTTCCATACAGTGTATACATACCGTGGGGACCTGGAAGTTCGCCAGATCGGCCCTGAGGTTATCAGGCGCTGGCCTAAGATTGCAGATTGGGCTCCTCATACCAAATTTCTACTCACCCTAACCAATCTAATCGAAGACATCCGAATCGAAAGGAACGGGGTCAGGCGGTATCCTGGAACGCGGGAAAAACTCTGCAACATCCAGGATTTTATCCTTGACTTAGAGGCGGCGGGGTTGGAAAATATCCAGTCTCATAATGCTCCTACTAAGAAAAAAAAGAAAGCGGATAAGGAGCAGCAACCTGTTGTTCCAGAAGCACCTAAGAAGCGCTCCTCTATCGGAACGATTATTGGGCTCATCCGGGATCTCGGTAAAGGCTATTCAACAGATGCAACCCGAAGGGCAATGGGAATATACGAAAAAGAAAACCCCGAAGTCTTTGATCTGGTTGTAAATGGACCTGTACGCCCTTACCTGGATCAAGCAAGAAGTCTGACTGGGACGGATGTTCATGAGAACATCTGGTTGGCGATGGACATCTTAGCTGAATTGGTTAACCAGTCCAATTCGGTAGAGGACTCTGAGGGGGAGGAATCCCAAGAGGGCCAGATGGGGGACGGGACAATCACCTGCCCCCATTGCGGGGCGGAAGCGGACAAAATTATTGTCCGTCCCAAGTATGACAGTAATGGTGTGGTAATTAAAGGGAAGGGCATCGCTACCTGCACGGTGTGCGGACATCAAGAAGAAGTAGATGTCACGGGCGGAAAACGTTCAACCAAGTCCTCGAATTCCGGTAGCAAGTCCCCTAAGTTCGAGGGATTCGATTCCTCAATGTTTGATGACGGGGACGAAGATTGCGAAGATGAGGGGGATGGGGAAAGCGGGGAAGCGGATGGCGGGGACTCGCAGTCCGGTGGAGGTAAAAGTACCAATAAAGGTGCTGGGGGTCATTACTATGATCCCGACAGAATCCAGGGTAACAACTGGGAGGATATTTGTAAAGATATCCTAGAACATACCGGGGAGGATACCGGGGCAGTTACGGATATAGACAAGATACTAGAGAATGAGGTTACTCGTGCAGTTAAAAGTATGGAAAACCATACTCTGAAAAACGAAAGCATCTGGAACCCAGCAGACGCCTCTTTGGACAAAGATCTCTTTGTTCAGGAGTCTTACAAGGGGCGGCTGTGGGATACAAAACAAGCCAACTTCCTCTTGTCGTCTGTCCGGGCCCAAACATCTTTCCTGCGTGCACGGTTCCGGAATCTGGTGCGAACGACCGCTATGAGATCCGTTTCACATGGCCTTCGTAAGGGCAAGGATTTGTCCGAACGGTTCATGACAGATACGGTAACCACTCTCAGGGCGGGTCAGATGCCCACGCGGGCCTTTTACAATGAAAGTGAAGCTATTGATTTGACAATGGCTGCGGCTGTGGTTGTGGACGAGTCCGGTTCTATGCAAGGACAGTTGCAAGAGATTGCAACTAAAATTATGCTTAGCATCATTGAGCCCTTGGACGGACTGAACTGTCCGACCCTGGCTATTGGAATCCGGGATGGAGAAGGGTACGGGGGCGGTAATTCGGAATCCCAAAACTCCCACCACCGCTATCATGGGGTAACGTATGATATCTTCAAAACCTGGAATGACCGGTTTCAGAGTGTCAAATGGCGGTTTGCTAACACTCGTGCAGAAGGGGGAACCCCTCTTTCTGACGGCATCCAGTATGCTTTAGATGCTCTGGAAATGCGCCCCGAAGCACACCGTTTTTTGTTTGTGGCAACTGACGGTTGCCCGAATAGTGGGCATGAAAGTGTTATAAATTGGCAGTGTCGAATTGCCAAAGAGCGCGGTATCTATATCATTGGGGTCGGAATAGGCAGTGGTGCGGAATACGTCAAGAACATATTCCACGACTATGTCTATACAGAAAAGTTTGAACAGTTCCCAACCCTGCTCATAAATAAGCTTACCGAGTTGGTAAGAAAACGTTCCAAGAAGGAAGGTGATTAAATATATGTCCAAAGTCAAAATCATTTCGGCTCTTGTCCAAATCAAACAAGAGATTGATGAGGCCGATGCCTTCACAAAAACGGCTAGGCCGAAAGGCCCCAGTCACGGGGCCTTTTATGAAAGAATCGGAATCTATGCAGTAGCACTAATCCAAAACGGGGTCAGTCCCATGCCCTTCTTGGAGAAGATGGCAGCTATGACCGGTGATGAAATTGATCTACTGGAACTGACCCTGAATAAGGAATCCGTTTCTGATAGTAAGCTATTCTTTGTGGAAGGGCCCAAGAAAGGAATCTAGCTGCCCAAATAGACTTTCCACGAGTCCGGGATATTCTCTGAATTTACGGATAATAACATGGGAATCCCTTTGGGGACGGTTGGAGTTTCCTGCAACCTGTAGCCTAACTGACTCATCAGCCTATCCCCTTTCTTGTGATTACAGTTCTTACAGGCAGTTACAATGTTCTGCCATTTAGTCAACCCTCCCTTGGATTTAGGGATAATATGGTCAAGGGTGAACTCCGCTGCCCCTACTGCTTTCCCGCAATATTGACACCTTCCCTTATCGCGCAGCCATATATTTCTACGGCTAAACCTAACTGCTTGCTTCCTGAAATCCCCGTTGTGTTTGTGGGCAAAGCGGATCACTGCGGGCATAGGAAAAACCTTGTCCGTCGTGTGGATAACCCGCTCTGAGTACTCCTCAACTACATCTGCCCTGCCTGATAAAACCCAAGTGATCGCCTTTTGCCATCCGACATGGTTAATTGGCTGGTAGGAATGGGATAAAACCAGAACCCTCATGATTTCTCTCCTTAACCCAAAAAATAAGAAAGGGAGGTAACTCGCCGTTACCTCCCTTCAGGTGTCGTCGGTTATGTGTAGGAACTTATTTACGAAAAAGCATATCCGCTCAGGATGGACACACACAAGTCGTTTAGTTCTTGTGTTTTAGGTTTCTCTGGGAGTTTGCTAGTCTCTTTCGCCTGAATCAGTTGCTGTTTGGTTTCATCTATCCAGGACATTAAGTAATCATAACTCCACTTTCCGTTCCGAATATCTAAGAGTTGCTGTGCATCCGGTCGGTGAACAAGAACCTCCCCGGTTTCCAAAATTTCAATCCCCATTCGATATAGGCGGACAAGGTGGGACACATGCTTAGTGTCCATCCCATATTTTTCTTCTAACATGGCACGTTTCGGGTTCCGTTTATTTTTCCATCCCAAGTAGGCATCGTAGTCTCGCTTAGCCTGCTCATATGCTCGCATGGAATTGATCTTTCCCCCGAATATTTTCATAGGGTCTACTTTAGCGGCATTCGCTGCCTCGATCTCCTTCTTGACTTTGTGGTGCTCCTCATGGCTTTCAAAACCGAAAAGAGTAATATCCGGTTCGCCTTTCGGAGGATTAAGCAAGAAACCCCGATGAGTTTTGATTCTGTGTAGCTGTTCATTGGCATATCCCGAATAGGTGTAAAACACCTCTTTGGAAATGAACAAATCTTTAGCATCCAGAATGCGTTGGAACTCTGGCGCAAGGATCTCTACGGTGCGCTTCGGTAAGAAACACAATTCTAAGATGTTCGGGTTAGATTTGCCCAACAAGGACATAAACTTCCGAATATCATAGTACACGGTATCCGCAACGTTATCCCGAATTTCCTGCTGTGTCTCTAGGAACCCAAACAAGGTCTTTGGGTTCGGGATGAAAACTCCCCTTGTGTCTGTATCGGATTCCGGGGTAGCCATGCCATATGCTTGGGAACCCGAAATTCCTTTCATGATAATCTTCATTGTGTAAACATCCTTTCATTGTGCCAATAGGCACTTCTATTACTACACAAGTTTTTAGATGATTACAAAGAAAATTTAACCAAAAAAACGGCTGAAAGAAAGTTCCCACGCCTTACGTCTGGCCCGGTCAAACTCCTCGAATGCCTCTTTGCAATGTGCTTCGAGGCGTTTATGAAATTCTTTAAGCTCCTCGGGTGTGTCCAATACGCCTTGGGCATCGGGAAGATTGATGCCATATGCTTTAAGCTTTTGATCTGTCATTAGATTTAACGCCTCTTTCGTTTTCTAGGGGCACGTTCTTTTTGTTTTGGCAAAACTCGTTCTGGGATTGATTTGCCCTCACCGATACACTCACCTTGCCATTCTTTTGTTTCGAATGACTTTTTTTTGTCTGTGAAAGTATGCCCGCAATTTAAGCAGATATATATACAGGTTTCATTATCTAGTTTTTCGTATTCGACTATATCTTTATGGTGCCATCCTTCTTTCTGTTTTTCTGTTTGGGGACAGGGATTTATTCTTGAGCAAATATTATTCTCTGCCGTCACGCCTTATTTACCCCCATGTATTGTTTCTTTTTAAGAATGATCTTGTTTCAAAAGCCCACACCCACAGCGACATGTAAAATCAAAATTATGGTCCATAAATTAACACCGTCCCGTTTACGGACGTAACAATGTTCTGGTCATTCACACTGACAGTGTTGATGTATACTCTTGCATACAACATGCCATATAAAATACAACTGTGGAAGTAGTTGCTGTGGAGAAACAAGTTGGGATATCGGTTTGTCTCTATGACTATCTTAGTGTTGCCTGTAGTGCCATCTGCATGTCGGGCTAAACTGCAACTTACTAATTTTAACGTAGCATTGTCCGTTATGCTTATGGCAGGACCATAAGCGCCCTGGGCTGTAGGTCCCGTCTTCGCAAAGAAACATGTCGTCAACAGCGCATTTGCACTGGGATTATTCATGTACAAAGCGGTAGTAGCTGCTCCTATAAATGCAAGTCTGGTACAGTTCAAATAGGCACCCGGAAGCGCTTGGCAATCTACATAAGATCCTAGTAGAGTTGTATTTATGAGCTTTACATGTCCGGATCGCGCTCTTATAGCGCGTACCGTGACCACTGCCGTATTCTCAATTGATGTGTATCCACCACCCGACCCATTGAACACTGCAAAATCCACTGCCCCACCAGCCCACTCAATAATATTCGCGTGCAACTGCACTCGAATTGATTCTGGCCCAGTGACATTACTAGAGATATAAGCACCAGCGGTCGTCAATTTCCAGTACGTACCGGCACCATTTAATGTTCCATTTGCGAGGCATGACTGAATTCCCGTGGTCAAATATGAATAATAACCACAATCCGTCGTAGTAGCAGAAGCATGATGACCTACATAAGCTAGAAGAGCACCTTGGCCTGTTCCCGCGTTATACCAATCACCCTCGTTCCAAGTCGGGAAGCTTGCCTTTGGGATGACACAGAAATTAACCCCACCGGCTGTACCCATAAGGGTCACACCAGTTGTTGTATAGTCAACAGAGGAATCTGCCCCCTTGATTGTAAAATATCCGGCCTTAGAGCAATCTCTAGTCAACTGCAATGTACTAGATACAGTGTGCTTTACAGGTAACTCTTTAGTGCCAGCTAACTGAATCGTGTATGGGTTGGTGATGATATCTGGTGCAGCGGTTATGGCAGCTACCAGATCTCCATCTGATGCGAGTTGAACTACAGTAGTGACCGCATTGGTCGTTACCCTTGTACCGGGCAACTGTGCATCAGGAACTAGACTGTTTTGATCAAGATCTGGAACACCACCGGGCTGGCCTTTTGTTGACAATGGTACGGCTTCCACGTCGGTAACGTTGCCCAGACCAACCTGTGTCTTTGTAACCGAGTGGGGGTTGGATGTGTTTATTAAATGACTCTGAATCGTAATAGTAGCCGCAACATATGTGCTATTTAGTTGAGTGATATCATCTAAATTTAGTGTCTGATTTACTCCTGTGACGGTTCCGCTTACAATTGTGGATGCAGATAAGTTACTTTCTATAGCATCCAATAACCACAAATTGGATGAAAACACAGAGCTATAGGAATTCAAGTATGGAACATATAAATCTCCACTCACTACAGAATCAATAATCCTTACAGGACTAGAAGATATTAGAACCCCAGATATTGTGGTACTCAGTATCCTAATTTCACTACCACTTCCAATAGAGTCCCCAATGGAAAAAGAAGGTCCAATCTGACAATCACCCAGGATATGGCAATTGTTAAACTCAACTTCCGGGCTGTCAATGTCCAGAAGAACTGTAGTTGCTACTGAGTCTTTGAATTTAATGGTAAGTAGAGTATTGTCCGTAGCTTGAATGCTGCTACAAGTGATCTTGCTGATTTCACAAGAAATTGCCACCCCTGGGGAATCAAATATAACATCCCCTGATAGCTGAACTCCTTCTATTCCTTGGACAGTAATAGGTTTAGTTATAGTAATACTTTCATTGTAGACAGCAGGCCCCACAACTAAAACAGTATTATCTACAGCGGCGGCTAAAGCTTCCGTTAAAGTGGGGAACGGGAATAGTGCTGATCCTTTTTGGGATTCCAGGGGGGGAGTCGGGGCATTAGAATCTACATAGAGCACTAAACCAGAATAGGGGACTTGGGCTAACTGGTTAGATATCTGATTCGGAACGTTATAGGACATTTTCTACACCCTCTATAATATGGACTTACTATAAAGGGTGAAAAAAAGAAATAATATTGCAGAAGTCCCCCTTAAACCTGATATTTAGATTTCCATTCTGCGAACGCAATTTCTTCATCTTCAGTCAGATGTTTCAAGTAATAATGTTTTGTGATTTGACCACAAGAACTGCCAATTTCTTTTCCAGGCGGGCTATATTCCCGAACCATTCTTTTTCCGAACTCGTCCAACATATTCTCTACAAACTGCGATTTGGACTCTTGCAGAAGGCCTACAGGATTCAGTTTTAAGAACTTGATCGGGAATTTATATAGCCCTAAGTAATGCTTCAGACCTGAAAGATCATTACCCAAATCATTGACACCCTCAATCAACGTGTAATGGATCTCAACGGGGTCAGGGTAGGTGTGCAACTCGTTAAACCTATCCCACTCCTTTTGCGATTTGTTTGTAACACACAGTTGCTGATAGCGGAGTAAGCTATTCATGATTTCTTTAATGGGGGCAGTTGAACTTGGCAATAGGGATTTTCTGGTTGAGTCTTCTGGGGAGTGCATTGAAAAATGCACTTTAATAATCTCCGGTACCCTAAGAGCAGCTTGAAGCAGTCGTTTAAGGTTGGGGAGGCTGAAAGCAGAAGTGCTAATCGCAAACTGCCCGTTTAGCTTTTCAAAGACGTTCTCTAACATGTAAGGGTTAAGAGTAGGTTCTCCAACACCCATGAATGAATATAAGTAAGAAACGGGGGATTGAATGATGCCTTGTACTTGCTGAATAGCGTTTAACATATCTTCCCATTTAATATTTTGACTGGACAAGACCCTATTCTTTTCAGACCCTAGATGGCAGAATTTACACCCCAAACTGCAACCATATTGAGTCGGTAAACATAAGGTGTTTCGGGTTTCCCGGTTGCGAATCCAGGCGATTTCTATATATCCATCTTTTGTCTGGAACACAAATTTCTCTGTGCTGTCCGGATCACGGAATCTTGATATTAAAGTTACAGGCATCTTCTAATTGCTACTCCTTATTGAGAAATATGGAAAATTTCCCCGAATGTCTCATATGGGACTTCAAATCTGGCAGCATACATATGCCCACCGCCCCCAAGTGATTTTGCGTGTGCCCCAACATTGGTGGTTAACCCTAAGTCACTAGGGACATAGAGCGAAACACAAATATTTCCACTGGGAACTCTTGTGTAAATCATAATAGCTTCGTGTTTACTAGGCTCGAAAAATTCTTCCAGGGTGAGGGAGTGTGTTATGCCTCCATTGACTGTTATGACTTTTAGTTTCCCAACTGGCGTAGTAAGGATTCCTTCATGTTTTCTGGATTTACAGTAAGAGTGGTCCCTTCTGGAGTTGACTTCCATAATGAAGGAACCTTTCTCAATATTCCCGGCATGTTCTTCTTTGTTCATTTTGAAAAACTTAAACCACTTTTGAGGGACACCTTCCTTAGCAGGGTCCATTTTTTCAAAAGATATGAAGGAACCCATCGGGACAATTTCATCGTTCCATGAATAGAGACTTTTATGATCCCAAACATCAAAGCGCCCAACTAGCCCTACAACGTAGGGGGCCGGTTCGTTTGGAAAGAAATATTTCCAAGCCAATTCACATCCGGCTTTCCCAATCTCTCTTAATCCGGCAACTCTCAAATCTGGTAAGAAATCTAACGCTGTTTTGTGATGGTCGATCCAAATGAGGGTGCCGTTCTCTTGCAATAGATCCCGTAAACGGTACATTTCGTCGTATGGCTGCAATGAAAAATCCACCATAATCACAGTGTCTGTCGGTTTTATGTCTTCCCAAGGAAACGGCATCCCGTAATTGATTCTGTAAAGTTTCAAAATATCGGATTTTCCCTGTAGTTCTATCCACTGCATAGCAACAGCGGCAGAACAGTCCCCGTCATTATCACAATGGTAAAACAAATGGATTGACTCAGGCATCTTTCTTTTCTCCTAAAACACAACCAAAATTTCCCTTGGTGTAAACTTCATGGCTTGCCCGAGCATCCCCATAAATCTCGATCTCTACAGTTAGGAGGTCCTCAACCTTAGAACAGGGATATTCTTCTTTGCCCCAACAACCATAGGGACCAGATGTTCCATCAGGGTTCCAGGTTCGCCATTTTAAATGTTCTTCAGGACGTTTCCAGAATTTACAATCTTGACAAAGTATAAGGTTACTGTTCACTATAAATTGCTCTCTTTCAAGCTATTAGCCCTGGGGATTCTCCCCAGGTTACCATTGGGAACCGCGTGGAGGTTGCTCGATTACTCCCAATTACCCGCAGAGGGACTCGAACCCCCAACCTACGGATTAGAAATCCGTAGCTCTTCCAGTTGAGCTATGCGGGCATTTTTCGTTTTGAAATCCAATTTCTCCACTTAATAACATCGGGACTAGCATTCAATAATTCTAATGTATTATATGAAGTTGCCAATTCTTTTTCTGTAAATAGCCTGTGTATTTGAGTATGGCAATCAAGACATATCCAAATTGTCATACACAAAGTATCCCTGTTATATTTGTTTTTCAGCCTATGATGTAATGTTCGGGGAATAAGATGATGCTTATCCCCTTGAACATTTTCTCTTTGACATAGGATACACGTTCCCGTTATCATCCTATCACCCCGGCAAATAGGATACAAGCAATTTTTCCTTGGCATTGCCTGTCATGCCCTTAACATGATCCTCGATACTCCGGCCATTCTTTCGGGCAAACAAGAAATGGCACACAGGATATCCCTTAACCGCCAAAGCAAAGTCCTTCTGGTTCTCAATATCCTTGTATTTTTCCCATAGAACTTCTAAGTCCGTGAAAATTAGTTTCCGTGCTTCGATATAGGGATCAAACAATCCCTGATCTTCCGGGAAGTACCCCAGATATTCTCCCTCATCGTTTTCCCAGACCAATTCACAGATGCTGGAATGGGTTAACCCATTGCCACGCCTCTTACTGATAGCTAAGTAAACGGGATTCTTGATCTTGATGCGCCAAATAGACCCGTCAGAGTTCTGGATAGCACAAACATAACCCTCATCCGTAGGCCCAAGTCCCTTCATAGCCTGAATGATTTCTTCCAGGCTACCGAATCGATACATGTTCGGTTTACGAAGGGCCGGGATACCGACTTTCAGCATTTCATACGTCGTGTCCCATTCATCACCCCAAACCTCAATTCCCGTCCCCGTATTTCTAGCTGACAGAAAATACAGGGCATATTCTTTATATGGGGTTACAATACGTGTTTTCGGTGAAACGAACTCAAATACATATGTCATGTCTTTAGGCAAAGATTCCAGGAATTCTTTGCTTAATTCCGGAATCCCAAAGGCATTCGGAATAAGATCATTGAATGTTTCACTGCCCCCAAAAGTAATATTTCCCTCAGCAAAGGCCATACTACGGGTTGCGAACTGATGCTTACCAGCATACGGGTTATACCAGAACGGGATAAGGGACCCGTCAATCTTGTCGAAGCAGACTGCTTTACTGATATCAAAGCTATCTCGATTCATGTCCTCATGATGGTTCATGAATCGGTCAAATGTCCTGGATAGAACATTCCAACTATGCTTGTCCAGAATCAAGGAACGGCATTCCTTGACAATCGGATGATTCTTAGGGGAATCAATCTGACTATAATTCAGAACGACAAAGTCCGGATAATCAACATACCCGATCCCCAATTCTTCTTTAAGGGCTTCTAACCCGTTTGTCTTCAAATAATCAATAACTTGCATTTTTCGTATCCTTTCTATGTTACTACACAAAATCCGTACTAATTAAAAATCTCATAGTAAAGATTTATATAGTTGTTCATTTCCTTTACAGAAGAATCGTAACTTCTCAATCCACGCCAGATTTTTGATCTTGAACATTAAGGGCATTCCTGGTGAAATATGGTTGCCCTTACAAACAATTCCCTCAAAGGTCATACCGGGCAACACGCCTGCTCTTACTTGTTCCTGTAATTCTGGTGTGTATTGTCCCATCATCAGACATTCCGCATGGGGAACTGTTTTGAACATGGTCAAGAAATCTCTCGGATGCAGAATCCCTTTACGGGGAATTGAGCAATCAAACAAGGTTACTGTATGGTTGTCGTTTTCATCATGTTGCCCCGCAAACGAATTGGGTCCGTGAAATTCAAAGAAACATAGTGTTTCCTTAACCTTGTTTTCATCAAAAATTTGGGCTAGGGATTCACCATAAACAGATCGGATCAGTTCGGGGGCTTTTAACAGGATTTTGTTAGAGCTATCTAATAGCCCATGTCTCTTACCAAACTTGTGAAACCCTTTCTTGGAATCCCATTCAGCACGAATATTCGATCCATCTAGTTTATCGAATGCGTAAATGTGAACACTTTTCGGTATAGTAGGAATGCTCGGGTATTCTTTCATATGAAAACTCCTCTAACGCATACTACACTAACTTTGTAGGGATTAAAAAGAATGCAGTGTTTCTGTTCAGCATGTGGGAAATCTATTGAAAGGAGTTTACCTAATAAAACAGGTAAGTACTTCTGCACTAAAAAATGCCGCCGATCTTTGTCCGGGGTAATTAAATCCGATTATAGAAAGCTGGCCTTTGAAGCCTATGATAAGGTTTGTCAAGAATGTGGATGGAAGGAATATCCTGAAGTTTTGGTAGTTCACCATATGGATCTTAACCATGACAATAACCGGATTGATAACTTACAAGTGCTGTGTCCTAATTGTCATGCGGTCACTCATCTTTTAGAATCGGAGATGGGGCAAATGGAGGACTTCGAGGAAGAGGATTTGTTATCCGAAAATTCTAGTGAATGATGCAGCCCAAGATTCTTTTTTAGCTTTATCGAATGCCTTAAAATCTTCCCTACAAGATTCTTCAAGGCGCTTGTAGAAATCCCTAAGTTTTTCGGGTGTGTCTAATATCCCCTCAGCGTCGGGAAGGTCTATCCCATAGGCTTTCAATTCTTGATCTGTCATGTATTTTCCGTGTAATCCTCCAGACATGGTGCAAATGCCGGATATGAAAATCCACATATCAGGATAATTGTAATTGCTAAGATGACTAATAATCTAATCAACTCTTAATCCCGTTTATCCGGTTTAGACAATAACTTCATAGAACTTGATCTGTCATGTATATGGTTTTCTAATAAACTTCTAAACTGTCCCTTGTTACTAGTTCCTTTATACCTGATCTAAGTTCAACAATTTCTGTGTAAACCCCGTCAACACCTAATTTACTACGTGCATATTTTTTAGCTTTTTTATAAGTCTCAAGTCCCCCAGAAACAGATATCCGCCTGTAATCTTTGAAAACATTTACATAATAGATACTTTTTATTTCCTGTCCTGTACCCCTATCCACTATTTTAGTAGTATACTTGTTATTTAGATATGCACTAGCATACGAAATAGCAAATTCGATAGCACGTTGCTTTTGACTGAATGTATCATTATACACCAACTTACCATTCTTGTAAATAAAAGCTTCATATCCTGTATCACCAGCCAGCTTTTTAAGCTCATTTAACTTATTCATAGATCCCCCTCTGGTTTTTAGTTCCATTTATCCGGTTTAGACAATAGTTTCATAGAAACCCGATTTTGTTGCGTTTGCCCAAGATTCTTTTTTAGATTTATCTTACCATTTGAGCAGGCTACCTTCGAATTTATTCACATAGGTATTGTTTTTGTTCAGTATATTTTCAAAAACCCGATAGAATTCGTGATAGGTGGGGAATTTGTCTTTTAGTTCAGATACATGGAACATCCCATAATTCACGTCCACTTTGATCAAAATCCGACTGTCCCCCCGAACATCATATTGGGTACCATCATATATCCGGTATTCCGCACTGAAGTTATCTAAACCACTTGAAATGTTGAGGTGCAAATCCCTCATAACTTTTTCTACCTTCGGGCGTACTTTGGGTATGTACTCAACAAGATAATCAGCATTCCCCCTGGGGTGAACTACTAGAGCAAAAGGCAGGAAAATGTTTCCGCTTAGGGAATTGGAAGTTCTGAAATACGGATTACAAGATAGATTCATGGAAGCTTGCTTATTTAGTAATGAAAGTTTGGTTTCTTTATGCTCAACAGCTAGTTTCTGAAATTTTTGTAAATTTCCCATCATAAAACAGTCTCCTTTTATATCCTATCTAGTATCTGCTACAGAAATAACTATATAGGTTAAAAATTAGCTACCCACGGATCTTGTGCCCCTAATCCACAACACCATACAGAATCTACACTTGACCATTTCGTTCGATTACAGCCCCGTTTCCCGTGCTTTAACGCCCATTCGGCTTTCATTGCATCGGATCGATTATCATAAGGGCCGTATAATGCTGCTGGTTTCCAAGGTCTATGTTTTGCCGTATATTTCCCACCGCCGGTTATTAGCCCATTGTGCTGTTTCAGTCTGCGGTGGACATCATTGGTACAGCCCACGTAAAAGACCCCATCTGAAAGGGATCGGATTACGTAAACAAACCACGGCTTATTATTAGTTATCATGCTTTCACAATTAAAGATATCTGTGTCACTAACCATTCCATTTCATAGCTGTTATTTAGATCAATTGGCTTTGTGAAAAAATCATCTTCTTTAGGAGAACCAAATTCATAGTAATCCCCTACTAAACTGTCGGGATCAATCTCAAGAGAAATTTCCTTGTTAATGTTCTTATCCACCCAACATAATTCAATGCCCCCATTAACCATTGGATAAGCATATGTGCGAACTTGTAGGCTATTGAAATGGACCTTTAGCAGCGGCAGGATTTTGTCTACTTTAATAGGCGTGCCCTCCCCATTTAACCAGCCATCGGCTAATTCACGAAAGCTTTCTATCCTGCTTACCAGATCCCCTAAAAACTGATTTGTATCTGGGGGCATGGGTTTTCCTTATAAGGCATATCCTCTTTAGCAGAGTCATAGGTAGGATATGGATCTAACTGTTCCTTATCACATCCCCATCGAATATTAGAACACCCAGACAGGGACACAATAAACATAAGGACTACAATAATTTTGCGCATAATTTTTACTCCTATAAAGGATACTACACTGTAAGGAGTTAAGTTTAAAAAATTATTTTAGTCCATTGCACAGTAAGAATGAGAACGTATGTTTGCATTGCTCATAGCAAGGGTTAGTTCCTCGAAAGTCATCTTTTTGATCTTAGCTTCGTTGTCTTTTACCCAACGATAAAAAACCTTGATATCTTTCTTGCCACCGGATATTGCAGGAATACAAGTCGGCTCATTATAATGATCTTTAAGGTCTTTTACCACGAAATCCTTATAGTCGGATCTAAGAAAGAAGTTATCAGTACGCATAATAATAGGTTCAAACCCGGCAGGGGTTACATCCACCCCACGGTCTTTAGACTCATGAATCTCGAAACCATTTTCTTTTGCTTTTCGTAAAGCTGTATCATAATCTAACTTGTGAAGTTCCCGAGCCCACATACGTACCTCTGATGTAAGATGTGGCCAACTACCTACTGAAAATCGATCTACTGTTTTACCACGTCTACCCGCGTTGGTTAAATCTGTAACCCTTACGGACAATTCATATAAACTAAAACGTATTTTTTCGTTCTCATGTGTATCCCCAATTTGTGGTTGTGTTATAGAGGAGGCTAACTTGGCACCCGTTCTATTATTTTTACGATATAACTCTGCCATCATATCAGAAGAGGCATCTTCTAGTTCTTTTCCCAAAACCCCGACACTTTTTACTTTCTTGAAATCCCCGGTGTCTGTACTGTGGTTTTCATCGGACATAAATGCTTTCCAGTACATATCTTGGTTTTTAAACCTTACGATAAAACTGAATTCCTCTTGTGAGAAATTATAGATAACATCCGAAGGTTGTTTGAAACTATTAGTCCATCCGTACCCAAACAACCGAGACACCATAACTAGAATCTCTTCAGTCTGTGCCCAATACTCATTAGGGAACCATTTAGGGAACGGCTTGGATGAGGCTAACTGCCGAAACTCTGCTAACTTACTGGTTGCGGATTTGATGTTCGGAATATGAAACAATAAATCTTTTTCATATTTAGAAACCAGATACGAGACATTTTCCTGCTGGTCGGGTTGCTTTAAGGGGGCCATCATGGGCATCCTATTTACCCACTCTTTAATTGTGTCTGTTTTACGTATGGGTTCTCTTTCGATCATATCCCGAACAAGTTGTTTATCTTGTTGAGACTTACCATGACTAAGAATCCAGTTGTAGACGTAATTAGCACTTAATTCTTGCAGTTCTTTTTTAATCATGACAGTTGCTTGTAACTGTCGAAACTCTGCTAACTTATTCATGTGATTGTTTCCTTAATCAAACATCGGGTCCATGTAACTATGGTAATCATATGTGATTCCATTTGCATCTAATATTCTACCTAGCTCCCCAACCCCATAAGCTTCTCGGATTTGGGGGGCAATTGCTTGAATCTTTTTCTTGAACCGGGGATGAACGCGGAACCAGTAAACCATTCTACCTTTTTCCAATTCCTCTCGTGTGCTTTTAATGTAGAACCGGATAGGTTTTTCATTCAAGTCCACAGTGACATCCCGGCCTTTAATATCATCTACTAACAGGAAAGAGGGCATGGGTAGATGATGATCAATGCCTTTTGAAGTATCCTCCCAACTTCTGGGTTTACGGTTCGGATCATCGGCTACCGCCATTGAAACACATTCTTCCCAAATGTCCATAACCCCTTTAAGACTATTGGGCTTTCGTTCTTCGACCCAGTCAACAAATGTGAATCCCCATGCTGTAGATGACACATTGCTACGCCCCACACTCAGCCTCCAAGTTTTGACTTGTTTGCCGCGCTTGCCAATATTAGATAAGGGGTAGTATACCTGTGCACTGTCATGATCCCCGTCTTCTAAGAGGATTCCAACATCCCCTATTTCCAGGTCATAACCTTTTTCCCAAGGACCCTTGGCCTGCTTTTTTAACAGAGGAACAATGTGCTTTCTGGTTTCCGGATGTTCTGATGCTACTTTAGCCAGAGTGTCAAGAAGGGCATTTTGTTTAGAAGCAAGGGTGTATCGGGTATTCCATTTGGACTTGTCATTTGGATTATCACTTCGGAACTTGAGTTCATCCTGTGCATTCAACACTGCTTGTCGGAAAGACGAAAACAATTCTGACACCTGACTGTGTGTTCCATACATTTTTTTGAATTCTCGTTCGTATTTTCCAAATTCAATATTATCTATGAAGCCCTGCAAAGGTCGAACCCAGGGGGCATGATATTTAGCAACTGCATCTTTGAATTTGAGGAGGCTGACTTCTGTTGGCTTCATCTGTGTAACTATTCTCATAGGCAGTTCCACATAGTCCCCTGTAACCACTGCTTGGAACAGTAGCTCTTGCCATTTATCGGATTCCGAATTGAAATTTGATGTCTTTAACATTTTTGAATCCTTATTTTAAGATCTTCTTTACCGCTGAAATAAGTCCAACTGGAAGATTACGTTGAATATTATCCACCATTTTTGAAACTTCTTCGAGGCTCCAGTTATCAGAAGTCCATGCCCCACGATCAAGCCGTGTCCCCCATTCCAGTCCCTGAAACGGGTTGTAATATTTCGGTTCCCAATGAATGTTATTAGAAATAGAGGATACCAATATTTGTACACCAACCCATGTCGTCCCACTAGGCCGGATACGGATTAGGATGTCCGTAAAATCAGTATGGTTGACAGACAGCCGGATAGCACCCTCTCGTTTGTCAAACGACGCATAGTCAACACCCGGTAGGTTCTTGACAGCGGGGTAGACTTTTTCTAGGATTTCCAACGGGGATGG
>Ga0172379_10005375_pt1 | contig 17975 bp, 27 predicted proteins | sample GrowelOW334metaG_FD_119756 | JGI IMG/M metagenome (GOLD analysis project Ga0172379, IMG submission 119756) | Groundwater microbial communities from an aquifer near a municipal landfill in Southern Ontario, Canada - Groundwater well OW334 metaG | ecosystem: Environmental > Aquatic > Deep... | reverse complement strand
TAAGCCGGGTACAGTTACTCCGCACGATAATTTTACTTGCGAAGTTTATGTATTAAAGAAAGAAGAAGGCGGACGCCACACTCCTTTCTTCAAGGGCTATAAACCACAGTTCTATATTCGCACCACGGATGTGACTGGTGATGTGACTTTGGCGGATGGAGTGGAAATGGTTATGCCGGGAGACACTGCTAAACTTACCGTGAAATTGGTTACCCCGGTTGCTCTGGAAGAATCGCAAAAATTCGCGATTCGCGAAGGAGGTAAGACTGTCGGGGCCGGAGTGGTTACAAAAATTCTTGGTTAATTAGGTTTAAGCGATTATAGAAAGTTCTTTCATGACAACAGCAGAAAAAAAAATAAAAACTTCAAAACCTGCGACTAGTAAAACTGCCAAAATCAGAGCTGTTAAAGTGTCGGATAAAAAAGATAAAACCGAAAGCAAGGTGGTGCTGCGCATACGAGTGCGCGCCTACGAAAGCAAAATTTTGGACAGTTCTATTAAGCAGATTATGGATACGGCTACCCGTTACGATGCGCAAATTATCGGTCCGGTTCCTTTGCCGACGGAAATAAAAAAATATACGGTCAATCGCTCCTCTTTTATCTACAAAAATACGCGAGAACAATTTGAGGTAAGAGTGCACAAGCGCTTGATTGATATTATTAATCCAAACGCCAAGACGATTGAGGCCTTGACCAATCTTTCGCTTCCTTCGGGGGTTGATATTGATGTAAAGATGCTGTAAATCTACAAACCCACTATGAAATTTATTCTAGGAACAAAAGAAAATATGGCGGAGTATTTCCAGGAAAACGGTTCTGTTGTTCCGGTGACGGTTCTTACTGTGAAACCCGTAACCGTGACTCGAGTTTTCGAAAAAGAAAGTGACGGCTATGCGGCTGTGCAGGTCAGTTTTGGCAAAGAAAAGAAAAAGAAATTGAAAGAATTTAGATTGAAATCAAGCGATACAGTCAATGTAAAAAAAGACGACAATCTGGATGTTTCAATTTTTGTTCCAGGCGATAAAGTGCAGGTTTCCAGCATTTCCAAGGGTAAAGGATTTCAGGGAGTAGTGAAGCGCCATGGTTTTCACGGCGGTCCAAGAACGCACGGTCAAAAACATTCGGAACGAGAACCCGGATCGATCGGCGGAGGATTGCGCACCCATGTGCCTAAAGGAATGCGCATGGCGGGAAGAATGGGTTCTGATCGCATTACGCAAAAAAACCTGCAAGTTGTTTTTGTTGATAAAGAAAATGAATTAATGCTGATCAAGGGAGCAATTGCCGGCCGACGCGGGACTTTAGTGGAAATAGTCAACCGATAATATGATTGAAGCAAAAATATACAACCAAAAAGGTGCGGAAGCCGGGAAGATCAGTCTTTCAGAAAAAGTTTTTGCGGCCAAATGGCGAGCAGATTTAGTGCATCAAGTTGTTGAGGGAATGCGCAGCAATAAGCGAGCCGGCACCGCGGACACGAAAGATCGTGGAGAAGTGCGCGGTGGTGGAAGAAAACCCTGGAAGCAAAAAGGCACCGGTCGTGCGCGGCACGGTTCCAGCCGCAGCCCGATTTGGGTCGGCGGAGGCGTGACACACGGTCCATTATCAGCAAAGAATTACAAAAGAAAGATTTCCAAAAAGATGCGCGCCCAAGCCTTGTTTTCCGTACTTTCCAAAAAATTAAAAGACGGAGAAATTATTTTTGTCGATACGCTTTCCTTGGGTGATATTAAGACAAAAAAAGCCCTAGAAGTAATAAAAAATTTAGCCAAAGCGTCCGGAGTTAAAACTTTAATGCAATCAAAAAAACCAAAAATGCTTACCGCCTTATTTGAGCGCGATGAGAAAGCAGAAAAAAGTTTCCGCAACTTACCCCAACTAGAAATAGTTTTTTTGAAGAATTTAAATCCATTGGATGTGTTGAATCACCGATATCTTTTAATCGAAAAGCCGGCCGAAGCGATAAAATTTTTAGAATCAAGAGGATAATTTATGGATACGCGAATAATTAAAAATCCAAGAATTACGGAAAAAGGAAGCGGAGCAGCTGAACAGAATGTTTATGTTTTTGATATTGCCGATTCTGCCAACAAGACAGAAATAAAAAAAGCCATTCTGATTTTGTATAAAGTAAAACCGATCCGTGTCAATATAGCGAAAGTTCCCCGAAAAAATATTTCTATGCGCGGAAAAGTGGGCTTCAAGAGCGGCGGCCGCAAGGCTTTTGTGTATTTGAAAAAAGAAGACAAAATAGAATTTGTATAAAATATGAAAACCTATAAACCGACAACTAAATCGCGCCGACAAATGACCAACATTAATTATCGTGAGATTTTAACGGCCACCAAGCCGGAAAAATCTTTGACCCACGGCTGGCGCAGGAATGTTGGCCGAAACAGCGCAGGGCGCATTACCGTACGGCATAAAGGCAACGGACACAAGCGTTTGTATCGGGAAGTTGATTTTATGTATGACAAAAAGGAAATTCCCGCGAAAATAAAATCGATTGAATACGATCCAAACCGATCGGCTTTTATCGGATTGGTGGTTTACAAAGACGGAGAAAAAAGATATGTGGTTTTGCCGAAATCAGTGAAACCGGGGGATTCCTTCGTAGTTTCGCCGAAAGCGGAATTAAAAGCCGGCAATCGTCTTCCTTTGAAAAATATTCCGGTTGGAACTTTTGTTTACAATATTGAAATCAAGCCATCCGGCGGAGCAAAAATCGGACGTTCGGCTGGAATTTTTGCGCAAGTGGTAGCGAATGCCGACGGCTATACAAATTTAAAAATGCCTTCGACGGAAATCAGAAAAATAAATGAAAATTGTTGGGCTTCAGTCGGTACAGTTTCGAATGAAGAACATCATTTAGAAAATTATGGAAAAGCCGGACGCAGTCGCTGGAAGGGAATTCGTCCGACGGTTCGCGGTACGGCGATGAATCCGGTGGATCATCCTTACGGAGGAGGTGAAGGGCGACAGGGACGCGGAACTAAAAGACCGAAAACAATGTGGGGCAAGGTGACCGGCGGACGCAAGAGCCGACATCCGAAAAAATATTCGAATATATTTATTGTCTCCCGCAGAAAAACTGGAAAGAATAAATAAAAAAGAAAAATACCGAGCAAAAACTCGGTATTTTTTGTTGCCTTATTTTTAATAAGTGTTATAATAATTTTGGGAGGTAGCACATGAGTAAAAAGAGGAGCAGGGAGTCGATTTTGGCCGACAACGCAGCACGAGCCACCGTCAACCCGAGGAGAATTTCCAAGGCGGTGATAGCAGCCAAGGACAGGGTGGCCAGGATCAAGGCCGCGAAGGCGGTCGAAGAAGCCCGCAGGAGCTGCAGCGCGTCACGCGGAAGGAGTGGACGATGAGTAGGGGGTCGCGGTACTACTGGCGACCCAGGAAGCGGGATTCACGCCGGGCGTGCCGGCGCGCCATCAAGGCGGAGATCCTCCTCATCATGAGGGGCCTGCTCTAAGCAAGATCGATCAACACATGGACGTGCTAGGGGAACATTTCCCCAGCACGTCCATTAACATTTTTGCCCAATTTTTCTTCCTTGACTTTTTTAATGGATATGATATAATATACTTTAGGAGGATTGGATCATGCCAAGTTTGAATAGCCACCGTTCATACTTCTCCGCTAGGCGCCCCTCGGGGCACCTCTTCAATCTGGGGGTGAAGCCTAGTTGCTTCAAGCCCGGGATGAAGCGGAAGAAGGAGCCGCTGCCCGCTTGGGTAGCGGGGTGGGGCTTCAGGCGACGGTGAACCGAACATCAAGACACACGGGGTCCCCGCGCTACGCGCGCGGGGACCCCTCTGTAGTTTTAGCTGAAAAATTGACATTCTTTCCGAATCTGCTATTATAAAACCAAGCTCGTTAGGAGCTTTTTGTTTGCTATTTTTTATGACAAGATCAATCAAAAAAGGATTAAATGTTGACGAAAGGCTCTTGAAAAAGATTGCCGGTAAAAACCCGCTGGAGACGCCGATGGTTAAAACTTGGAAAAGAGCTTGCGTCATATCTCCCGAAATGCTCGGCTTCACTTTTGGCGTTTATAACGGGAAAGTCCACGTAGAAGTTTTGGTTACTGAAGACATGGTCGGACATCGTTTGGGAGAATTTTCTCCAACCAAGAAATTTATCAAACACGGAGGTAAAATGCAGAAAGAATTAGAAATGAAAAAGAAAGAAGCGGAAATCGCTCAAGCCAAAGCAGCAACTGCAGCTACTGATGCTAAGGGAGGCGAGAAAAAATAAATTTTAAATCAAAATGAAAGCTTTTTTAAAAAATTACAGACAATCCCCGCGAAAAGTACGCTTAGTGGCCGGATTATTGAAAGGGAAAGACGTTCTGCGGGCAATTACCGAACTTGATTTTTTAGCCAAGCGCGCCGGCTTGCCGATAAAAAAACTTTTGCTTTCAGCCGTGGCTAACGCCAAACAAAAAGGAGCGGAAGCGGAAAATTTATTTATAAAAGAATTGCGCGTGGATAAAGGCATTGTGATGAAAAGAATGATGCCGAGAGCCATGGGGCGAGCCAGTCGGATCAATAAGCGCACCAGCCACATTTCAATTCTTTTGGGAGAAAAAGTAGTGCCGGTTAAAAAGACCAAGACCGTTAAAGCTAAAAAAGTAAAATAATTTTATGTCCAAAATTGTCCATCCATATGCGCATAGATTGATAACTTTAAGAGATTGGAAATCTCGCTGGTTTGCCGATCCGAAAAAATATGTCATTTATCTAAAAGGAGATGTTTTGGTTCGCCAATATTTAGAAAAGAAATTGCGTGGGATGTATGTTTCCAGCATTGAAATTGAAAGAAGCCGCAAGGCCACTCGTTTTATCATTAAAACTTCCAGACCGGGCTTGATTATCGGGCGGAATGGAGAAGGGGCAACTAAATTAAAAGAAGAAATTTCGAAAAAAATGGACAATTTGAAACTTTCCCGACCGGAAGATTTTAAATTAGAAATTATGGAAGTGTCCAATCCGGAAGCCGATGCGGCAATTGTGGCCTATATGATTGCCGAAGCTTTGGAAAAAAGAATGCCGTACCGACGCGTCATTAAGCAGATTATGGAAAAAATTATGGCGGCCCACGGGGTGGAGGGAGCCAGAATTGTGCTTTCTGGCCGTTTGGGTGGAGCGGAAATCGCTCGTACGGAAGAATTAAAACGCGGCAGTATTCCATTGCAGACTTTTCGCGCGGATATTGATTTTAAGCGCGAACGTGCGACACTTTCCTACGGTGTCGTAGGGATAAAAGTTTGGATTTATCGCGGAAAAATTTTTGCTGAAAAGAAAAACCGCAGCGCCTACAGTACAGCGCCGTCGAATGAGAAAGAAAATAAATTAAAGACCGATTAAATAAATATTATGTTATTGCCCAAAAAAGTAAAATTTAGAAAATGGCAGTCGAAGCGTACCAACCCAAAGACGCAAACTGCCGATACTCGCGGAACGAAACTCGATTTCGGTTCTTTTGGCTTGAAATCAGAAACGTCAGCGCGAGTAAAATCGGTTCAAATTGAATCAGCTCGCAAAGTCATTTCTCGCACGCTGACCAAGGCCGGCAAGTATTGGGTGCGCATTTTTCCAGATCGACCTTATACGGCCAAAGCAGCGGAAGTGGGTATGGGAAAAGGCAAGGGGGATCCGCAGGGGTATTGTTTTGAGGTGTTGCCCGGCCGGATTATTTTTGAAGTGGATGGAGCAGAAGAAAAAGTGGCTCGCGAGGCGTTGCGCAAAGCCGGCACCAAGCTTCCGTTAAAAACCAGAATTATTTCTAGAACGCATAACTAATCAAAATCATGTCGAAAACAAACAAAAACAAAAAAGAGAGTTTGCGAGAAATGAAACCGGGAGAATTAGAAAAGAAACTGGAAGCCGTATGTGAAGAAGTGCGCGCTATTCGCTTTAAGGCCGAAGGTGCTAGATCCAAAAATGTGAAAGAGTTAGCCGGCCTGAAAAAGCAGATTGCCAGGATTTTAACGGAAATTAATAAAAAACATGAAAAAAGATAGCCAAACAAAAATTTTAAAAGGGGTGGTAGTCAGCGACAAGATGGATAAAACCGTGGTAGTTTCCGTTACCCGTTTTGTGAAGCATCCACTATACGGGAAATTTTACAAAGTCAGCAAAAAATACAAAGCGCACGACGAAAACAACAAATATAAAGTAGGCGATCAGGTAGAAATATTGGAAACTCGTCCGATTTCCAAGGATAAAAAATTTAAGGTTAAATAATTTATGATTCAAGCTGGAACCTGGGTAAAAATTACAGATAATGCGGGAGGCACCGTGGGCAAGGTGTTCAAGGTTTTGGGGTCCTCCAAAAAAAGATACGCAAACTTGGGCGAATTGGTTATTATTTCCGTGAAAACCGCCAGTCCGCGCAAAATGATAAAGAAAAAAGATGTGCAGCAAGCAGTCGTGGTCCGCACCCGGAACGCTTATCGCCGAAAAGACGGGTCTTATATCCGTTTTGATGATAATGCGGTAGTGATTTTGGAAAAAGGCAAAGAAGATCCTAAAGCCGGCCGTATTTTCGGTCCGATTCCGAGAGAGTTGGCAGAAAAGGGTTTTCAAAAAATAATTTCTTTGGCGCAAGAAGTAATATAACAATATTGAATTTTCAATAAAAATTTATGCATGTAAAAAAAGGAGACAATATAATAGTTCTAGCCGGCAAAGATAAAGGGAAAAAAGGCAAGATTGTCCGCGCTTTTCCGAAAGAAAACAAAGTTATTGTGGAAGGTTTGAACACTTCCAAACGCCATCAGCGCCCCAGAAAGTCCGGAGAAAAGGGCACTACCAAAAGCGTGGAAATGCCTATACATGTTTCCAATGTAAAAAAAGTAGAATAAAAATATGAATAAACATTTAACCATAAAAGAAAAAGAGGTGCAGGCTTTCGAAAAAATGAAAGAAACTTTTCATTATAAAAACGCTATGGCCGCGCCCAAAATAAAGAAAATAGTTTTGAATACCGGCACCGGCACAGCGATGAAAAAAGATGCGAAGAAAAATGACGCGATTCTGGAGCGTTTGGCGAAAATTACCGGGCAGAAAGGAGCTTTGCGGGGCGCCAAGCAATCCGTTTCTTCTTTTAAAATCCGACAAGGAGATCCTATCGGTATAGTGACGACTTTGCGCGGCAAAAGAATGATCGCTTTTTTGGAAAAACTTCTAAATATCGCTTTGCCTCGTACCAAAGACTTCCGCGGAATCAACCGGAAAGCGGTGGACGATATCGGCAATCTGACCATTGGCATCAAAGAGCATACGATTTTTCCAGAAACAGCTGACGAAGATATCCGTGATGTTTTCGGTTTATCCATAACCATAGTTTCTTCCGCCAAGAACAAAAAAGAAGGCACTGCTTTTTTTGAGCTTCTGGGTGTTCCTTTCAAGAAAGAAGAAGTAACTGGCGCGGGGAAGAAAAAATAGAATTTGACTCTTTAAGAATTATCTGCTAGTATCAGAGCAAGGGAATATGGCTTTGATTAATCCACTTTTCTCCTCCGACGCCTTATATTATAAGGGTTCGGAGAAAAAAAGTGTGATATTGCAAGGATCTCCCGATTATTATTTACTTGTCCCGTACTAAATTTTTGATTACGGGGTATAAGTATAAAGTTTATTATTTAAAATTTTAGTACTGGGATGGCAAAAACATCAGTTAAAGCAAGAGCTTTAAAGAAACCGAAATTTTCCACTCGAGCCAAAAATCGATGTTTTCGCTGTGGGCGCGGGAACGGTTTTATGCGGGATTTCGGTATTTGCCGAATCTGCTTTCGAGAATTGGCGAATGAGGGAATGTTGCCGGGTATAAGAAAATCAAGCTGGTAAAAAAATATGGATTCAATTTCAAACATGATTATAATGATGAAGAACAGTTCCTTGGCCGGCAAGGAATCGGTTGCTTTTCCGTATTCGAAAATTAAGAATGCCATTGCCGAATGTCTGATCAAGGCGGGCTACATAAAATATGCTTCACAAAAAGTTAAAAAAGGCCAACCGGTTTTGGAAGTTGGTTTGCTCTATGTGGACAAAAAACCAAAAATTACGGAAGTGCAAAGAATTTCCAAACAATCCCGACGCGTTTATTACGGAGTAAAAGATATTCATTCTGTTCGGAACGGTTTTGGCTTGTTGGTTCTTTCTACTCCAAAAGGGATTTTATCAGGCAAAGAAGCCAGAAAAGAGCAAGTCGGCGGTGAGGCTTTATTTAAAATTTGGTAATTATTATGAGCAGAATCGGCAAACAAAAAATATCAATACCGAACGGAATCAAGGTTGCCAACAGCAACAATGTTATTACTGTGACCGGTCCGAAGGGAGCTTTGAGCCGATCTTTCCGCGACGATATCGCGATTGAAATTTCCGACAATATTATTTCTTTGGATGTAAAAAGAAACGACAAATTTTCCAAATCTCTCTGGGGCACTTATGCTTCGCATATAAAAAATATGATCAAGGGAGTGGAAACGCCTTATCAGAAAAAACTGATTTTAGAAGGAGTCGGTTTTAAGTCCGAGGTAAAGGGCAAAGAACTGCATTTGGCGCTCGGTTTTTCTCATCCGGTAGTGGTAAAAATTCCGGAAGGTATAACCATGAAGGCAGAAAAAAATGTTCTTTCAGTGGAAGGAATTGACAAAGAATTAGTCGGTAATTTTACCGCGGCAGTTCGCGCCCTGAAAAAGCCGGAACCGTACAAAGGCAAAGGAATGCGTTATGAAGATGAAGTCATTCGCCGCAAGCAAGGCAAGAAAACGGTTTAATTTTTAATTTTATGCAAAAAAAACAAGACAAAAGAATTCGATTGAAGAAGAAGATAAGGGCGAAAATCCACGGCACGGAAGCACGTCCTCGTTTGGCAATTTTCCGCTCGAATAAATTTATTTATGCCCAAGTCATCAACGATGTGGCCGGAAAAACCTTGGCTCAAGCCAGCGATGTAAAAATAACCAAAGGCACAAAGATAGAGAGAGCTAAAGAAGTTGGCCGCGCCATTGCAGTGAATTGTTTAGAAAAGAAAATAAAAAAAGTTGTTTTTGACCGCGGCGGTTTCAAGTACGCCGGGCGGGTAAAATTAGTGGCGGACGAAGCCAGGACTAACGGGCTTGAATTTTAAAATATGGAAAAAAGAAACGAAAAAAGAAATAACGGACGGCGATCCTCTTTCGCTAAAGTCAAACCGGAATTTGACCAAAAGATTTTAGATATTCGCCGGGTTACGCGCGTGGTGGCCGGTGGGCGCAGGTTTTCTTTCAGCGTGGCCTTAGTGGCGGGGGATAGAAAAGGAGCCGTTGGTTTGGGTTTGGGAAAAGCCGGAGATACGGCCTTGGCTATTAACAAGGCCTTACGCAACGCCAAGAAGAATATGCTGAAATTGCGTCTTACCAAGACCTCATCTCTGCCGTACGATCTTTCTGCTAAATTTTCCAGCTCTTCCGTTGTCTTAATGCCGAACAAAGGCCGAGGGCTTGTGGCTGGATCGGTCATTCGTGATATTGTTAAGCTTTCTGGAATAAAGGATGTGACCGGGAAAATTCTTTCCAGCAGTAAAAACAAATTAAACAATGCCAAGGCGGTAATGTCAGCGCTTTCCCAAATTGCTTCCCGCTACACCAAACCATTACCGGAAAATATCGTGATTGTCAATAAGGAAATAATTCCAGAAGTTGAAAAAGAAAAATAATTTTATGCAAATACATAATTTAAAAAGACAGCACAAAAACAAAAAAGACCGATTGGTCGGCCGTGGCGGTAAACACGCTAAGACTTCCGGCCGGGGAGGCAAAGGACAGACGGCTCGCGCTGGAAACAAGCGTCGTCCAGAGCTTCGTGATATCATAAAGAAGCTGCCGAAAATGCGCGGTTATCAATTCAAGTCCATTCGCCGGGTTGAAATTGTAAAAAAAGAAAAATTGGCTTCCAAGAAGGAAAAATTTTCGGAGATTCGAAAGCGGCTAAATCTCAAAGGAGCGAAAATAGTTATCAAATAGTGAGCCGGTAAAAAAATGCAGAACTTTTGGCACAAAATGAAATTGATTTGGATCGACACGACCTTGCGCAAGAGAGTTTTTTTTGTGCTTTTTGCGTTGATTATTTTTCGCTTGCTCTCAGTTATTCCGATTCCCGGTATCGATGTTGTGGAGCTGAATCGTTTTCTTTCCAATAACCAGTTTTTCGGAATTTTAAATATTTTTGCCGGCGGCGGGCTTTCTAATCTTTCTATCATTATGCTTGGCGTTGGTCCGTATATTACCGCTTCGATTATTATGCAGTTGCTGACGATTATGGTTCCGGCCTTGAAAAGAATTTACCACGAAGAAGGAGAAGCAGGACGGAAAAAATTTGCCCAATATTCTAGGTTGCTCACGGTTCCGCTGGCGGCGGTTCAAGGTTTTAGTCTTTTATATCTTCTTGAACAACAAAATATTTTATTTAATTTAACCGCTTTTGACCGGATTATCAATTTGTTTATCGTGGTGGCCGGCGCGGTTTTGATTATGTGGATTGGCGAACTGGTTTCCGAATTCGGCATCGGGAACGGAGTTTCCCTTATCATTTTTGCCGGTATTGTTTCCCAGCTTCCTTCTACTGTCAGCCAACTTGTTTTTACTTTTGATGTCTCCCAAATTCCGCTCTTCTTAATTTTTCTTGTGGCCGGAGTATTGATTATTGCCGGGATTGTTTTAGTCGGCGAAGCGGAACGCCCGATTCCGGTTACTTATGCCAAACGCGTTCGGGGTATGAAAATGTACGGAGGCGGATCGACTTATTTGCCTCTGCGAGTGAATCAAGCGGGGGTTATTCCGATTATTTTTGCGCTTTCTATTCTGCTTTTTCCCCAAATGATCGGGACTTTTTTGGCGCGTTTTAGCAATGAAATTTTAGTTAAAATTTCCCAAGTGCTCATGTCTTTTTCCCAAACTTCTTTATTGTACGGGGTGTTGTATTTTATTCTGGTGTTTCTTTTCACTTATTTTTACACGGCTGTCACTTTCGATCCGGAAGCTCTTTCCAATAATCTGCAAAAGAACGGAGCATTTATTCCCGGGATTCGTCCGGGGGTTTCTACGGCTGATTATATTTCCAAAGTGCTTTCTCGTATCACGCTTTTAGGCGCGGTGTTTCTTGGGTTTATTGCGATTCTGCCATTGATTATGCAGAGTCTGACCGGCATTGCCAGTTTGGCTTTGGGTGGAACATCGATTCTCATCGTGGTTTCCGTCGTTTTGGACTTAATCAAAAAAATCGACGCGCAGGTTTCAATGCGGGAGTACTAATTTTTTTCCAGCCACTTTTTATATTCTGTAACGATTACATTTACAACCTGCTTTAGGCTGTTTTTGTTTGTGTCGACAACTAAATCATATTGTTTTTTATCGGTGTTGTTGATTTTATATAAATCCCAATATCTTTTTTGTTCGCTTTCAAATCGCTCCTTCATCTTTTGATAAACTTCTTCTTCGGAAGATGCTTGCTCGCTTTGCGCGCGTAGCTTGTTATCTTTCAAGTTATTTAAAATTCTGGTTTTAGCGATTTGGGGCGAAAGATCCAAATATATTTTAAAAGATTCCGGAATCCAATGAAAAGCAGTGCGTGAGTCAATCACCACTTTTTCTGTGTTTCGCATGTTTCTTAATTTTTCATCAGTTCGATAATCAATTTCCGGATCAATTTCGGCTCTTTTATTTACCTCATTTATAGATAGACCCAATTCAAGTCCCACTTCGCGGAAAAAATCTCCTGAAGAAAAATGCTTAAATCCCAAAATTTTAGCCACTTCTTTAGCGGTGCTTGATTTTCCGCTCCCTAATCCTCCGCAGATAGTTATTATTTGTTTCTTCATAATTTGTGCTATTATATCACATATGCAACCGCAAACTTTCATATTTTTCGGCCAAGTGGGTTCTGGCAAAGGCACTCAGGTAAAGCTCCTGCAGGATTTTTTGAAAGCTCGAGATGATAAAGATTGCGCCTATATAGGCACTGGTGAAATTTTTCGAAAAATCATCGAAGCGCCGGATGGCAATTTAGATGCACACAAAGTGAAAGAAATGTTGAATGCCGGTCAATTGATTCCGGATGAGATGACTAATAAACTTGTTGCAGATGCTATGGAAAAGCAAATTTCTTCGGAAAGGCATGTAATTTTTGACGGTTATCCTCGTACGGTTGTTCAAGCGGAATTTTTTGAGGAAAAAGTAAAATTTTACCAACGCGAAGATATAAAAATTATTTATATTGAATTAACCGAAGAAGAGGCAATGAAAAGAAATTTATTACGCGGTCGGCATGATGATACAAGAGAAGGTTTGGCTAAAAGATTTAATGAATACAAGGATAAAGTACTTCCGGCCATGAATTATTTTAAGGAAAAAGAAAATTATACGATTTTTACCATTAATGGAGAGCAGACAATTGAAAATGTGCACAAAGATATTGTCAAAGCTCTGGGATTCTAGTATGAAAGAAGAAACGATTATAATTTCACTCGGCGGTTCCTTGATTGTGCCCGAAAATATCGACACGGATTTTTTGCGGGATTTTAAAAAACTGATTTTATCTCATGTGGCGCAGGGAAAAAAATTCGTCATTATCACCGGCGGGGGAAGAACTTGTCGGAAATATCAGAATGTTGCCAAAGAAATAACCTCGGTTTCAAAAGAGGATTTAGATTGGATAGGAATTGCGACCAATAATCTAAATGCCGAGCTTTTAAGAGTGATTTTTGGAGAAAAAGCGCATACCAAAGTAATTATTGATCTTTCGAAACAGTTTTCTTTAGATAAACCAATTGTAATTGGTGGCGCACTCGAACCCGGGCATAGTTCAGATTTTGACGCAGTTTTGGCTGCGAAAACAGTTAGCGCAAAAAAAATAATAAACTTATCAAACACGGATTATGTATATGACTCCGACCCTAAGAAAAATCCAGACGCGAAAAAAATCGAAAAAATTTCCTGGGCTGAATATCGCAAAATTATTCCCGACGAATGGATTCACGCCGGCTTAAATTCCCCCTTTGACCCGATTGCTTCCAAAATGGCCGAAGAAGAGGGAATGGAGGTGGTGATTATGAACGGCAAGCCAATTGATAATTTTGCAAAGTGCTTAAATGGAGAAAAGTTTTTAGGAACAATAATTTCATGATAATTATCAAAACACCAGAAGAAATAAAAATTCTGCGAGAAGGAGGCAGGCGGCTGGCGAAAGTGCTTTATCAAGTGAGAGATAAAGTCGCTCCCGGAATTTCTACGAAAGAGTTGGACGCTTACGCGGAAAAATTAATCCGGGAGATGGGAGATGAACCGGCTTTTTTGCATTATCGTCCGGAAGGCGCCGATCGGCCGTACCCGGCTTCTTTGTGCGTCTCCGTAAATAGTGAAGTAGTGCATGGCATTCCTGGTCAAAAAAGAATTTTAAAAGAGGGCGATATTATTTCTTTGGATCTCGGGTTGAAACATAAAAATCTTTTTACCGACATGGCCATTACCGTGCCGGTGGGCGAAGTAAAAAAAGAAAATTTAAAACTTTTGCAAATTACTGAACAAGCACTTCAGGTTGGTATTAATGCGGCAATGGCAGGAAATACCGTGGGAGATATAGGTTATGCGATTGAGAGTTTTATTCGCCCGTACAAGTACGGTATCGTGGAAATTTTAGCGGGACACGGCGTGGGGCGGGCAATTCATGAAGATCCGCATATTCCGAATTTCGGGAAAAAAGGCAAAGGCGCAAAATTAGTGCCCGGAATGGTTATAGCCCTTGAGCCGATGATAAACCTCGGCACCAAAAATGTGACGATTGATGACGACGGATACACTTTTTGCACCGCCGACGGAAAAAACAGCGCCCATTTTGAACATACGATTTTAATCACCGACGGCGAGCCGGAGATTTTAACTAAAATTTAGTTTGAACACATGAATCAAAAATACATCATTAAAAAAACTGAAGAGTTTGTAAAAAATAAAATGAAAGGTGACCCAGGACACGACTGGTCTCATGTAAATCGTGTTAGAAAGTTGGCCTTACATATTGGCAAGAAAGAAAAAGCCGACTTGTTTATTGTAGAATTGGCCGCAATTCTTCATGATGTTGCCGATCATAAATTTTATGGTGGGGATGATAAGATTGGCAGTAAAACCGCAGCACAATGGCTTAATAAGATTAAAATAGATCAAAAATTAATTGAACACATTTGTCATATTATTGATGAGGTATCTTTTAAAGGAGCCGGCGTTAAGTACAATATGAAAACCATTGAGGGTAAGGTGGTGCAAGACGCAGATAAATTGGATGCGATGGGGGCAATAGGAATAGCTAGGACATTTAGTTATGGAGGGCACTTTAATGTTCCGATGTATATTCCCGACAAAAAACCAATTTTTCATACCTCATTCGCTCAATACAAAAAGAACAGTGCCAGTACCATTAATCATTTCTACGAAAAACTTTTATTATTGAAAGATCGAATGCACACTAAAAGTGCCAAAGTGCTTGCCTCGAAGAGACACAAATTTATGGAACTTTACCTGAAAGAATTTTTTAGAGAATTGTAATTTAGGGATTTTTTATCTATTGTGTTATATAATTGAATCAATGAATCCGACATTCTTTAAAGAGATGCCGAAGTTTAAAACTCCCGAAGAAGAGTTGAATTATTTGCGCGCGCATGTGCAGGCTCGGGAAGAAGAGTTAAAAAGTTCCGGGCAGATTGAAAATACTCACGAGCAAGCGGCTGGCCATGTTTTGAATGAGTACAAAAAAATTCCAGTGGAAGAAGCTGTGCACCGAAATAATGTCATTAGCGAAAAAGAAGCAGGCAATATAGTGTTGGCTCTAAAACCAGAATCCCACGATAGCGTAATGGAAGAGCTTTTGGGTATTGTCATCACCAAAGGAATTCGAAACGCGCTTTCGGTGGTGGAAGCGATGCAAAATCCGCACCTGGACGATGATTTTCACCGACTGCTTATCCAATATCTAAAAAATGAAAAATCCGTTCTTGATTTTAAAGAAAATTCCCCGATGTACAAATCTCTGAATATGACTCTCTTTGAAATCACGCTTCCTCCTCCCGAAGACGAAGCGGACAAATCAAAAAGTTTCAAGGATTTTATCGGCGCCATGGAACAATTTTATGCCGGCATGCAGTCGATCGGCGAAGGCAAATATAATGAGAAAGAAAATTATTTTACTTTGGAGGTGGCCCTTAAAAATCAGAGCGATGAAGTTGTTGTTTACGCTGCAATCCCCAATAAACACATTACTCTTTTTGAAAAACAAATTCTAGCTTTTTATCATAATGCAAAAATTCGCGAAGTGCCGGATGATTATAATATTTTTAACGAAAAAGGCAGTTCGGTCGGCGCTTATGCTTCATTTACCCAGCGCGCGATAATGCCCATTAAAACTTACGACAATATTGAGCATGACCCGATGAATCCGATTTTGAATGTATTTTCTAAGCTAAAAACTGCCGGGGAGGGCGCAGCAATCCAATTAGTCATAGCTCCGGCCGGAGATAAATTTATAAATGAATTTCATAAAATTCTGGATGATGTAAAAGACGGAGTTTCTGTCAAACATGCGGCGGATAATTTTTATAAATTCAATAAAGCCTTTTTGAAGGCGGGGAAAGAACTTATTTTTGGAACTAAAGAAAAAGAAGAAGAAAAAAAAGAAAAATATATGAAAGGCCGAAGGGCGGTGGATGAAGGGGCAGCGGAAAAAATCGGCAACAAAATAAAAAGCACTATTTTGAAAGCCAATATCCGCGTCATCGCTTCGGGCCAGGACAAAGAGCGCGCGGAATCTATCTTGAGAGAAATTGAATCGTCTTTCAATCAATTTTCCGAAGCGGCCAGCAATTCTTTTATTTTTGAACAAATGTCCGGAAACGATCTAAAGCAGCTTTTCCGCGATTTTTCCTATCGCACTTTTTCTTCCGATAAAATTTTACCCCTTAATTTAAAAGAACTGGCTTCAGTCTTTCATTTCCCGGTTGGTATTGGTAGTCAGCCACAACTGAAAGAAGCCAAAGCGGGTATTGCGCCGGCGCCGATTGAAATGGGACAGCAGGGGATAATTTTGGGAATAAATAGTTATCGTGGCAAAGATACGGAAATTCACATGGCGCGTGAAGATCGCATGAGACACTTTTATGTAATCGGTCAGACAGGAACCGGTAAAACGAACATCATGTTAAATATGATAACGCAGGACATAAAAAATGGTGATGGGTGTTGTTATATTGACCCACATGGTACGGATATTCAAACTATTCTTTCACGCATTCCCAAAGAGCGCATTGATGATGTTCTTTATTTTGATCCGGCTTATACCGCGCGCCCGATGGGTTTGAACATGCTGGAGTATGATCCGAAATATCCCGAACAAAAAACTTTCGTAGTCAATGAACTGATGGGAATTTTCAACAAACTTTTTGATATGAAAATCGGAGGCGGGGCGATGTTTGAACAATATTTCCGCAATAGCGCTTTTTTGGTGATGGAAGATCCTGATTCCGGCTCGACCTTACTTGAAATTACTCGCGTTTTGGGAGATAAAGAATTTCGTGACATGAAACTTGCTAAATGCAAGAACCCGATTATCAAGCAGTTTTGGGTTTCGGCTGAACAGACGACAGGAGATCAGTCCTTGGCAAACTTTGTGCCATATATTTCTTCTAAATTTGATAACTTTATTAGTAATGATATTATGCGCCCGGTTGTATTGCAGCAGAATTCAGTTTTCAACTTCAGAAAAATAATGGACGAGAAAAAAATTCTTTTGGTGAATCTTTCTAAGGGCAGGTTAGGCGATATTAATGCGAATTTAATCGGTTTGGTGTTAGTTGGTAAAATCCAAATGGCCGCGCTTTCGCGGGTAGATATGTTTGGCAAACCAATGAATGATTTTTATCTCTATATCGATGAATTTCAGAATGTCACCACCGATTCTATCGCTTCTATTTTGTCCGAAGCGCGCAAGTACCGGCTTTCTCTCAATATCGCGCATCAATACATTACCCAACTGGAAGAAAAAATTAAAAACGCGGTATTTGGCAATGTCGGCTCGATGGCGGTTTTCCGCGTCGGCACCGAAGATGCGACATTTTTGGAACCAAAATTCAAGCCGATTTTTTCCGCGCAAGATATCACTAAACTGGATAACCGTAATGCTTATATGAGTATGTTAGTGAACGGTCAGCCAACTAAACCTTTTAATTTAAGAACTTTAGATGCAGAAAAAGGCAATCCGGAAATTGTGGACAGTTTAAAAGAACTTTCTTATGCCAAATACGGCCGTGACCGCGCGGAAGTGGAAGCGGAAATTATGGGAAGATATAAAACGATGGAATAAAATAATCAAGGATATGAATTCAATTTACTTCGCATTAATATTTATTGTCTTAACTCTAACTGGTTATTATTATGCTCGGTTACACAGACACGCACGACATCGTTTTAGATGGCTAGGTTTTTTGCTTATTGTTGCCTTGCCTTTTAGTTATGTTATTTATCTTTTTTCATTGTTCGGAGTAAAAATATTTTGGCTTTATATTATCTCATCGTTGGCCGGTTGGCTATTAGAATATTCCTTTGGCCGTATCTATTACGATGTCGAAGGAAATAAATTGTGGAAATATTCAAAGTGGAACATTCAACAATACACCAGTTGGCTTGTCTTGCCGGTGTGGGGCATGGCTGGGGTTATTATGTGGAGTTTGGGTAAATTTGTGGGTTTATAAACAAAAAAATGCATAAAAGTTGAGATTAAAAATAATTTTGCAAAATTGTTTTTTTCTGCTAATATAAGAAAATATGAAACATCCAAAAGAAGAAAGAACATATGTGATGATCAAGCCGGACGGAGTCCGTAAAGGATTGATCGGGGAAATTATCCATCGTTTTGAACAGAGAGATTTAAAAATCG
>Ga0172379_10005374_pt1 | contig 17976 bp, 13 predicted proteins | sample GrowelOW334metaG_FD_119756 | JGI IMG/M metagenome (GOLD analysis project Ga0172379, IMG submission 119756) | Groundwater microbial communities from an aquifer near a municipal landfill in Southern Ontario, Canada - Groundwater well OW334 metaG | ecosystem: Environmental > Aquatic > Deep... | reverse complement strand
GAACTGATGTTCCTTCTTTATGACATTTTCCGCAGGTAAACGGAACTTTCATCGGTGAAACCGGAGAGCGCTGATCTTTGACGCTGAGAATATCATGTTCCCCGTGGCAATCGTAGCATCGCGGAGCAAGCGGATCACCTTTTGATGCGCGCTGACCATGACGGCATTGCGTATATAATGCCTGCTCCTTATCGTGGCATGTTCCGCATTCTACCGGTTTTACAGGAACTTCATGCGGCATTTCCTTCCCTTCAAGATCCGCGTGACAGTTAATGCATTGCAAATCGCCATGAATTGAACCGGAGAATTTTTTATCATCGATAAATAAAGAAACTTGTTTGCCGTTTTTTTCAGTTGTTAATGTTTTGTCTTCATGACAAGATAAACATTCTGATTTATCTTGAGCAACACAATAGGTCGAAGACAATAATAATGCTGAAAGTAGCGAGAAGAAAATTTTCGACTCCATCATTGAGCGTTTCTGATTAATTTTCATTTTCTTTTTTACTTTGCTCTTCTTCTTTTAATCGCTCTAATTCCAGCGGATGTTCGTCAGCCATTTCTTCCTCAGAAATTGTCCCTCGCAACCACGCCAAATTCATAGGATACACATCGGGATTAAAGATGACAAAATAGAAATGCCACACGATAATTGAAAGTGCAGCAAGCCACGCTTCATAGAAGTGAACTGTGCGAGCAACATCCCACCACAATTTTCCGATTAAACCAAGGAATGTGTTATCAAACCATAAAATAGCACCGGTTAAACTCATCACTACTGTTCCCCAAATAAGCGCCCAATATTCAGCTTTTTCTATGTAGCTAAACCGATCAAGTTTTGGTTTTTCATTCGATATTCCAAGATTAAATTTTGCAACTCCAATTGCATCGTACATATCTTGAATTTTCGGCAGGAGATCACGAATTAATTGTTTGCCGCGCGGAACAAATAAAACGTAATAGATGTGATACAAGCTTGCCAATGTCATTACAACGGCAGCAGTTCGATGAAGGATGCCGCGAATCTCAAATACTGTAGGACTTAATGAGCGAATCGGTAGAACCCACCACGCATCAGGATACCGCAGCATAAAGCCGGTAAGGACAAGGGCAATAAAACTCAATGCAAGCGACGCATGCTGCAACCGTTCCCCAAGCGTCATTCTAACATACAACGAATACCCAATTTCTTCGTCATACATTGTTCCATGCCGGCGGTGATGCAGTCTGCGCTTAGATTTTTTTACAAAATCTAAAATATTATGAGCAGCCATTCCGCCAATTGTAACTACTATTAAAATGATATAGAGATTTGAAATAAAGTAGAGAAGATCGTTGTTGGTCGGATTCGTGGCGACAATATGAACCGCACCTTGTGCAAAATTTTGATTTGCACCTGGATGACATTTTCCACACGTAATTGCAAGGTTCGCTTTATTAACCCGCGACAAGGAATCTTTCGATGGAAGGATATCATGAAATCCATGACAACTTGCACAATTTGCTGCTTCAGTTTTTCCGGCTTTTACAGCAAGACCATGATAGCTATCCATGAAACTTTCATTGCGACCGGAAGCAAGACCAAATTTTTCTGACATCTTAACTGAACTATGGCATGGAGAACATACTTCCGCCGAAACATGAAGTTTTGAAACCGGCGAGTTAGGATCTTTTGGAGCAAGAATTTTATGCTCGCCATGACAATTTGTGCAGACCGGGGCAGATTCATTTCCCTTTGCAAAGGAAGTTCCATGAATACTCTTCTTGTATAGTTTGACAACATCTGCATGGCACTGACCGCATGTATTGGGAATATTTGCTTTGTTTACTCTTGAAGTTGGATTATTCCCCTTTTGCATTTCATGGCTGCCATGACAGTCGCTGCAGATTGCTACTTGTGAATTTCCATTTTTAAGTGCTTTGCCATGAACACTCTCTTCATACGACATGACAAAATTTGACGTTGTGCCGGATGAAGAAGTTTGCTTGCTGTGACACGAAATGCACATTTTTACTTTAGCAAGTTTTACCGCTACGGAATCTTTTTGAGCACCATTGGTGGGCATTAACACGGAATGACATTTCAAACAATTCGGAGCATTTTCAACCTTCGCTGCGAAAGCAACACCGTGATCCGATTTTACAAATTTTTCCTTTTCCGCTGTGTGGCAGTTTCCACAGGCATTGACAATGTTTGAAGCATGGAACTTAGATCCCATTACTTTCGGAGAAACAACATCGTGGGTTCCATGACACGATTTACAATTCTTGCTAACATCAGAACCTTGAGCGAGAACTGTTTTATGAAAGGCATGCTTCGGAACATCTTTTGCGTGGCACGTTGCACACTGAACCGACGAAATATTTTCTTTATGAGGAACATTGTTCGGATCAAATCCGGTGTGACAAGAAACGCAGGTAAATTTTTTATGGGGTGAATTATTTAATGTTTCTTCTTTTGCGTATAAGGAAATGGTCTTTCCATTTTTTTCCATTGTGAGAGAATTATCACTATGGCAAGCAAGACATTCTTCTCTGGTTTGAGCGGGAAGTATAACGGTAAGAGCAAAGAATAATAGAGCAAGAACTTTCATCGGGAAAAAACCTTTCAGAGACATTACTTGAAACTTTCTGGTGTTTAGAAAATAATCAGATAGAACTGACAACTTATTCAACAGCAAAGATTGTACCGCCAAATAGAGAGGGAAAATCAGCAAATCAAGAGATTTTTAGGTTATTTTGGTAGATTTTTTTCCAATTGTAGGAAAAAGCGGGATTCCTTCCAAAATTGAAAAATTTAGTGGGCAAGTAGTACACTCGTCGGGAGTTCCTGTGTGACTGCTGACGCAGTCACGCAGGCAGGGAACCAGAAACCTTCTGCTTCATTAGAAATTTCTGCAAGAACTTTCTACCAGTTGAAGTTTTCAAATACTTTTCACGTTTTCTTGCTTCAAACAAATTTCCAATCTCTTCAGAATATATGTGTTCAAATGGTCGCCTAGATTAGTTGCCCTTACTTTTCCCAAATTGTGTTGTTTGAAACGAGAAATGACGTTTGAAGAAAGCCCTGTATAGTGTTTTCCATCTTTATGACTGAGCAATACATAGACTTAGTAAATTTTTACTCTTTCATTCATATATTGTACACTCGTCGGGAGTTGAACCCGAAACCTTCAGCTTCGGAGGCTGACGCTCTATCCAATTGAGCTACGAGTGCATTGAAAAAGTTCTGTGTAGAATGTACCAGATAGTTCTATAGTATGCAATATTTTAAACAAAAAAAGCGCCCCAAACACGAGACGCTTTTTTATTATGTACACCCGGAGGGATTCGAACCCCCAACCCTCAGATTCGAAGTCTGATGCTCTATCCAGTTGAGCTACGGATGCATTGATGTTGTAAAGTAAGAAAAAGAAGTTTCAATTTCAATGAACTAAACAGTAAATAAATTTTGAAAGGAGTCAATCACCCATTATCGTTCTAAAATAATTCAATGCATATTACAAGCATAGAGTAAAAGAATAAAAGAATAAAAAATAAAATCGATTGGGTATGCTATGGTGAGAGAATATTCTTAATATTTGAAGCGTTAGATACTTTATCAGGCTTACTTACGGGTGAAACAAAAAAAATCCTTGCATGTGAATATTCAATTATTTGTCGCGTTGTTGTTGACTGTAAACGTTTTTACATACGCAACGACGTACATCAGTTCATCATTTGTCAGTCTTCCGCCCCATGAAGGCATTATGGGAGAACGATTCACGCCTCTTCCGCCAAAGCGAATTGTTTCTAAAAGACGGCCATCGGTGAATGATTTCATATAGAGTACATTTGATAAATCTTTCGGCTTCGGATCGAGGCTATAGGAATTGAATCCATCTCCCTTTCCTTCTATTCCATGGCATACAGAACAATACTTTAAATAAAGGATTTTCCCCTGTCTCTGCTCATACGTCAAATGGATTGAAACAGCTATTGCTTGTTCGGCATTGGAAATATCTCCAGCTTTGACACTATCAGAGCCTGCTGACGAAGTTTGAGTAAATCCACTTTTTCGTGAACAGCTAAGAAGAAGCATCAATATAAGAAACGCAAGTGAAAGACTGTGTTTCATTTTTATAGAACGCACGGCGAATAATCCTTTTCAGTGGAGTGACATGAGATACGCAGTAATGACTTCTGCTTCTTGGTCAGTGAAATTATTGTTTGGTTCAATTGATTCCGGTTTATACGCTTGGGGATTCTTCAGCCAATGAAATATCCATCCAGGCTGTAATCGTGACGCAACTTTATCGAGAGGAGGCCCAACAAAACCGCCTTTGCCGTTGATTTGATGACACGACTGGCATCCATATCTTTCATTATAGAGAAGTTTCCCTTTCGCAATTGTCGTTTCATTTATCGTAATATCGTGAGCAAGAGTATCGGCTACAAAAACTGTTTGCATGTAATCAACAAGCGTTTTGATTTCATCTTCCGATAGAAAAAGATTGGGCATTCTTTCGGTGAGAATTGGACGAAGCGAATAGGGAACATTGAAGTAATGTTCTATCCAATCGCGTTTTGCCATACTTGCTTCGAGCGTGAGATCGGTAGCAATAAGACGACCTCGGTCGAACATTGTATGACAGCCGAAACATGCTAAATCATTCACCAGCTTTCCAAATTTTCCTTGAGGAGAGTATGTGCCAGCCGGTTTTGGTTTGATTTTCAATTCTTCAGGAATTTGTTCACTCGTATTACCCAAAAGCGCAACGGAAATAGCTTGCGCTTGCTCATCACTGAATTCATAGTTTGGCATTTTCATTTTCGAAGAAAATATGCGCGGTGACTTGAGTTTGGTGAACAGATATGTGGAAAGCGACTGATCAACTTCTGATTGACCAAAATCGATTTCGTATAATTTTTTACTTCCGATGTAGGTCAGCTCCGGACCCAGTTCTTCGGAACGTTTGATCGTTTCAAGCTCGTGGCATCCGCGACAGTTATATTTCTTGATAAGCGCAAGGCCTTTTTCGTAATACTGCGGATCTGGAATATGCGGCACCGACTCTGCCAAATCGAAATCAACATACTCGCTCTTCATATATGCTATTACTGCGGCAAGATCGTTGTTATTAAAGCGATATCGCGGCATTTCAACGTTCGGCTGAAAGAGTTTTGGGTTTTTGATGTAGTTGTATAGCCATTCTAGATTTACTTTGCTCGACACTTTGCCGAGATCGGTTGCAACATATCCTCCTTTGCCATTGATCGAGTGACAACTTATACACCGAGCTTCTCTTAATCGTGTTGAGCCAAGTTCTTCCATTGCCACCTTCCGACTTTCAGACGTTTGCATCAATTGAGAGGGCAAAGGCTCAAATGTTGCGTTGTCCCGAAAAGATGTAAATGTCATCAAAAAATCTGCAATCGTATTTGCTTCATCATCAGATAATTGAAAGTTTGGCATCTTCGTCTTAGAGAAGTACCCCTTTGGATTCTTTAACCAGCTAACCATCCACGAACGATTTACTTTTGAGCCAATTCCATTTAAACTCGGCACCCATTGACGTTGGAATCCTTCAAGTTTGTGACATCCTCCGCAGTTATATTCTTTGATGAGTTTACGACCAAGTGAAAGAATCGGCGCCTGATTCACCACTTGTTCTTTGTGGCATTTCCCGCAGGAAGCTTCCATGTATTCCCTAGGAAAGATTGGTTTGTCCCAATATTTCACTTTCCCGATTGATTCTTCAAAGGTTGTTGCAGAACCTTGTCCTTCGTGACAGATTGTACAACCAAATTCTTCGAAGTCGTGGTAAATACGCGGGTGCATACGGAACGGTTCCTTTGCGTCCACTAACGCCTCCTCCTTTAGTCCCAGATGGCATGTGGTGCACCGGTCAACCTTGGCAAGTTTTTTTATCCATATTTGTTTAATACCAATCTCCGCCGGCTTAATGCGTTGAGGCAACTCTTTGATCATCGTGTTGTACTCGTATTGGTATCCTTTCCACTCACGGAAGAAATCCTTCAGCGGAGAAATTGCGAGGACAAAGAGAAAAATGACGCTTGAGATTGCAAAGTAAAGTCTCAGTTTATTCATTGAATAGTTCCAAGTTTCAGGTCTCAGGTTTCAAGTTTTAAATTACTGTTCAATTTGCAATCCGAAATCCATAATCAACATTGTTAGAAAATTCCCTGCCATGGCCATGTCCATCTCCATTCGGGACCACGAAATAACGTTCCAATCGTGGTGAGAACTACTGCAATAATAACGAACCATGTCATAATCCACCATGAAAGTGGGCGAGAGCCAAGCCAAATAATGAAACTAGTTTCTTTTTTTGAAACATAGGGAATAAGCATGAATGCGGTTATTATCAGTGTTGGAATAATCATGGCAAACACTTTGAATAGCAAAAGAACAAGAGATATAATTCCGACCACTGCAACAAGCACAATGAATGTTTGTTTTTTACGTTCTTTCCATAGACCTTCCTGTTTGATGTTCATCCTAAAGTACGGAATAACAATAAGAGCTATAACAGTAAGCGAGGGTAGAATAACTCCACCAACAACCGGTGGAAAGTAATGCAACAACTCTTGCAGACCGAGAAAATACCATGGCGCTTTTGCAGGATTTGGGGTATGCTCGGGATTTGCAATCCACTCCAGCGGTGCATTCACTGAAAGAGAAATAAGCACAAGAACAATGACCATTACTTGAAAAGCAATGATTTCCTTCACGACAAGGTTCGGAAAGGTCATCACCATTTCTTCCTCTTCACTCTTTACCCGTGCTGCAGTACGGGTTTTAATGAACGCTACCCGTTTAGGTGTTTTTTGTATGTCAGATTTCTTTTCGATTTTAAAATCTTTTTCCATAATAAATATTCCCTGCGTATCTAAACAACATTCCAAAGGACAATCAGCATTTCATTTTCACAAAGTTTATTATACACCTCCATCTTTCCGCACTCGCCAAAAGTGAATAGCCATCAATAAAATTGCTGCAACCGGAATAATGAAACAATGCAGCACATAAAATCGCACTAGTGCATTCTCACCAACGATGTTCCCTCCGAGAAGGAGAAATGATATTTTCTCCCCAATTCCAAATGGCATTGCCCGTATCATATTTGTTCCGACTGAAATTCCCCAAAACGACAATTGATCCCACGGCAATAAATAGCCCGTATAACTGAGAAGAATTGTTGTTACAAATAGTATGACGCCGATAACCCAGTTGAATTCTTTTGGCGGTCTGTATGAACTTGTGTAAAACACACGGAGCATATGAAGGAATACGATAGCTACCATTGCGTGTGCAGACCACCGATGCATGTTGCGCAAAAACTGACCGGACGAAACAACAAACTGCAAATCCTTCATATCCAAGTACGCCTGCTGTACTGAAGGACGGTAATATAGCATCAAAAGTGCGCCCGTTACTACGAGCACAATGAACAGTCCGAATGAGAGTCCCCCTAGACCCCATGTATAGGTAAACTTAACCGACCGCTTTCGAACTTTTATGGGATGAACGTGTAAGAAGAAATTATAGAAAATTGCCTCAGCTCGTGTCCTATTTGATTCCGGTAAACCATGTCGAAAAATGGATCGCCATACTTGTGAACGAAATAATTGGTTAAAGATTTTCTTCATCAGTAACTTCCTTATACTTTTAAAATAGTGTCTTCACCAACAATCATTCCTTTGTCCACAATCAATTGGCCATGTTCATCCGCCATTATTGCAAATCGCGTTAACGGACGTGGAGCCGGACCTTCGATTACTTTCCCTTCCTTATCGAATTTGCTGCCATGGCAAGGACACGCGATAATGTCGTCTTCCGATTTCCAGTTTGCAATGCAGCCGAGGTGAGTGCACACCGCAGAGATTGCATAGAAGTATCCTTCTTTCGCCCGGACAATAAAAACTTTCTGTTCCTTGTCTAATGTAATCGAATCAGTCGGATAATTCTCAATTAAACCGGCTTTGAACCGAAGTGATGGTTCCAGCAAAACATTTGGTGAAAGAAATTGTCCTGTTAATATCGCACAACCTGCTGAAGCAATTGCAATAGAGCTGCCGCCGACAAATTCAAGAAAGTAGCGTCGAGTAATTAGGTTGTCATTCTGGTTTTCATTGTTCAGTTTTTCTTCCATTATTTAATCCTGTACATTGAGAATCATTTAAACTGGCATCGTTTCTGAAACTGTATAACTTTCCATTGTAATGCAGCCGACCGGACATCGCATTGCACACAATCCGCATCGTATACAGCGATATTCATCTTTTATCATTACCGAGCCGATAGTGTTCTCCGTTTCACCATGTAATTTAACATCGTATTCTTTTTCCATCTCCTGGATGAGAATTGCGTCGGCATCAATCCGATCGAAGGTTACAAGTTCAATACAATATTCAGGGCAAATGTCCACGCAACCGCCGCAGAGAATGCATTCTGTTCCAGTGCTCTCACCCATCGGATTGAAGATTGTATTTACCCAGCAATGAAGACAACGTGATGCTTCACAGCATGCTTGTTCTTCGGTGTATCCTATTTCCACCTGTGAAACTCCGATGCGACGATCAATCGGCAGAGTGGGAATTTGTACGCGATCTTCCTTTTCGTATCCCCAATTTCTCCGGTACTGTTTAGTATCGTGAACAACAATTTCAACACCTTTATTGTGAAAATAAATCTCTGGAGCTTGTACATCTTTATGCAAGAGATACCGATGAATGGATTGAGCTGCTTTCTTTCCATTCGAAACTGCATCAATGGCATTTCTTGGACCAAAACAAACATCGCCGCCGGCAAAAATTCCGGATGCAGTTGTTGCAAGCGTAGTAGGATCTATCTTAATAGTGTTTCGAGGAGTAATTTCAATTCCATCATCAGAACGGATCCACGATAGATCGGATGATTGCCCAATCGCCATGATGACAGTATCGGCTTCTAATACCGATTCCGATCCTGGTGCAAACTTTGGATTAAACTTTCTGCTCTCATCAAAGACTGATACACAATTAATGGTCTCAAAACCCACAACTTTTCCATCCTTTCCTATTATCTTGCTAGGACCTTTTCTTGTGTGTACCTGTATTCGTTCCTCAAGTGCCTCCTCAATTTCTATTTTGCTGGCGGGCATCTCATGCCAATCTTCGAGACACACTAAATGTACTTCTTTTGCGCCAAAGCGAACTGCCGAACGAGCAACATCGAGTGCCTCAGCAATTTCTGTCACATGACCGACGTCAATTTTTTCCTGTCGGGCTACTGTCCGAGCAACATCAATGGCAACATTACCGCCGCCAATGACGATTACTTTGCTTCCAAGCTCAACACGGTAGCCAAGGTTAACATTAAGAAGAAAATCTACTGCCCGTAATACACCATCTAATTCTATTCCTTCAATTTGTAAGTCGCGGCTCTTATGTGCGCCAATTCCAAGAAAAATTGCTTGATAACCCTGTTTCTTCAGATCTGCAATTGTAAAGTCTCGTCCTATGGCACTATTAAGTTTTAACTTTACGCCAAGGCTTAAGATTGCATTGATCTCAAGCCGTATTAGTTCGCGAGGCAGACGGTATTCCGGCACACCCAATCGCAACATTCCTCCGGCAACTGATTGTTCTTCGAAGACTGTTACTTCATATCCAAGAAGTGCCAAATCATGAGCACACGAGAGTCCGGCAGGTCCACCGCCAATGACTGCAACGTTAATTTCATTTTTCTTTACCGACTTTCCGAACACCTCCTTCAATTTTTCAAGATCGACCATGCTCTCAACACCGAACCGTTCACACACAAATCGCTTGAGCGCACGGATTGCAATCGGTTGGTCTATTTCTCCTCGACGGCATCTCACCTCACACGGGGCAGCACAGATGCGACCGCAAATCGATGCAAAGGGATTCGGTCTTCGAGCAATATGGTACGCTTCTCGGTAACGTCCTTCTTCTATCAGCGAAACATACCTTCCTGCTTCTGTGTGAACAGGACATGCTGCCATACAGGGAAAGTTCGCATCGAGCCACTCCACATCAATAAATCTCAAATTGTCTGACATAAAAATCCAGATACCTGCCTACTTCTTCTTTTGGTCCGACTTAACAAGGAGGACAATGACTGCTATCGCCGTAAGGACAATGCCAATTCCTGTGAAGAAGAATACATACGATGATATACGCAGGGTTAATCGTTCTATGGCTTCACCTGATGAATGTATTCCGTTAAGGATCACTAATACTCCAACGACAAAAGCTAACCAAGCCATCGACCATGCAATATCTTTCCTCGATTCGTTCATCATGGAATACTCCAATCATGAAAAACAACATTCGATTCATTTTAGATCATCTCTTGATCTCAAAATCTACGACCACATCACCAGATTCTGGGACTGTCACTTCCTGTGAACTGCCTTTGAGCTTTTCATGCCATATCTTTACTGTGTACTTTCCTGACGGTACATTTTTTATCACGTAGTTTCCATCTTGTTCGCTCACGGCGAAGTATGGATTCTGAAGCGTTACAATATACGCTTCCATCTCTGGATGGACGTTACAAAGTAGAACCGGCACACATCCTTGATTTCGGAAGGTGTACGATCTGGTTTGTCCTTTAGGCCAACTGCCAAGATTGAACTTTTCGGCACAACCATCCGGAGAAAAAACGTTATGCAAAACATCATCATCGTTCATAAAATCCACTGTCGTTCCCACAACAATGGGCAGTATATGAGGAATGAATACGAGATTCTTTTGATCCATCATTACATGATTTTTTGGCGGGTCAAATTTTTTTCCGGAAATTTCATCAACGTAGACTACAGCCCCACCACTGTGTTTTGTGCCTTTTGCTTTAATTTTCCCTTTAATATCGTTAGCAAGAGACATAGTGATTATAAAAATGAAGAAGAGAGTTAAAACACCGAGTTTTTTCATTGAATTTCCTTTATAAAATTGAATTTATATTTCTTTTTTACATACTTCAAGGAAACCACAAATAGATTATCGCGATAATTTTCAATTATCAACGTGGAATTTAGAATGTGGTTTCCTTGGTACCATAATTGTTATTAACAGTTAGTCCGCAACTTAAGAGCATATGTGAAAATAAGGTGTTGAGAAATTTCAATCTTCGTTTTTGATTTAAAATTGAAACTTTAATACTCACGCACGCTCTTAAATACCAAAATTCATTTGGAGCACGAATGTATCATTTTTCTCGTTTGCTTTATCCAAAAACTTTTTGACCTCAAGAATGAACTTCACATTTGCACGAGCCATAACCGTTACCCCGGGTATAATAGCATTAACGGGTTTGACAGCATCAATATTAGTGTCTTTGTCTTCCCACTCATACCGTGCAAAACCAATTAACCATGGATACACGATGTAATTACATTGGGCATAATATGCCATTGATGAGCGCGAAGTGGTATTGGGAATATCGGAGTTCATCAGCATAAGCATACCGTTTAGAATCATTCGATCTTGCCAATAATCCACATCACCTCCAAAGATGGTGAAGTCTTCATCTTTTGCCCCAGTCTTAGATGCAGTACCTTTATAGAAAAATCCCCCCACGGTTACCGAGTTATCTAAATAGAATTCCGAAACTTGACTGTCTCCTCCTTCCGCTCCTCCAATTTCACCCAGCCCTCCAATTTTGTATGTTGCTTTTCCATAAATATCTTTTTGGGGATTGATATCGGATATCCCTTGTCCGTTAACAACACCAACGCGATAGGTGAAACCACCGCTGCTCCCCGCATTATTACCTGCTCCCCATACTTCAACACCCACCTGTTCATCGCGGAAACGCCATCCATTCCGGGTTTTAAAGCTTGCAATATTGTAATGATTTCGGGAAAGACGATGACCGTTTGGAGATGGATCAGCATGAACCATTCCGGCTCTTACATGTAATGCCGGATTATGATCGAATTGAAGTGCAAATGGAAAGGCAATTTCTAATGCGTTAAGATCATTCTCTAGTTCAAGCTCACCAAAAAATGAAAAATCCTCCCCAATCGTTCCGCCATATAACAGTTCAAGTTCATGTGGCATTTCAAATTCCCATTTGACAGGACTCATAGCGGCATAATTGATACGTCCGATTGCGTGTGCCGAAAATGTGGAATTACCAGGTATATCGGCCGGCCATATGGCATCGGGCCATACCCTTTTGTAGGCTTCAGAACCTAAACTGATAGGTTCTTCTTTCGTCATTTCAGGATCCCTTCCTTCGGGATAACGATAGCCGTTGTTTTTAAATGCTTCGCCAAACCCATTGAGCATTGGAAATGCGTAATGGCAAGTGCTGCAACTTGTCTTATACTTGCGCGAAAATGCAGGAATTCCTTTGCTTGTTTCAGTAAAGAAAACCAGACAAAGAACAACCAGTACGATTTTGAAAAAACTACTTTTCATATAAACCTCTCTTAAATAGTGGTGAGATTAAAGATTAGAGATATCTGAAAAACCTTACTTCAATGTCAATAACTTTTTCAAATGCCTCGATTAGTTAATTGCCGTTACGGTTAAGACACTTTCTTACTGCATCACGGAATTTTTCCAGGTTCAACGGCTTCTGAAAGAAGAAGTCTGCACCATAGTGTTTCACATCGTTTTCAGTAATAACTTCAGGATAACCTGTCATCACAATGACAGGAAGTCCTCTCCAAACTCTTTTCACTTCCAAGAGAAACGTCAGTCCCGACTGCTCTTTCAATCTAATATCGGTGATAATAAGATCAACGGAGTGTTGTTTCAACAATTCCATCGCGCTCTCTGCACTCGACGATGAAATAATGCTACATCCTTCTTTTCGAAAAAAATCTTGAAAAGCCGAAAGGATGTTTGGATCGTCGTCAACAACTAAGACAGTTTTTGCATATGATAACATGTTTGAACTTTTCCCTCATCTTTCCTAAACAGTATCAAGCAGCGTGCCTATGTTATGACTGCTGTAGCTTTGATAATACACGCTATATTTAAGGGAATTTCAAGACACGCTCAGGCAAGAAAAGGAAAATGACAATAAGAGCTTGTCACTATAACAAGTTCAACTTGGCGGAGGAATGTAGAATAGATATGATGGTGTGTTATAATAAGAGTGTAATTATGGTCGGAATTGCTCGGCGAGAATTTTATGTTTCTGCATGAGCCGCTGGAAATTTTGACGACTCATTTTAGAAGAATGTGCCGCTGCGGTCACGTTACCATGATGAGTCGTGAGTTGGCTGATTAGAAATTGTTTTTCAAATGTTCTCAATAGATGTTCACGTGATTTACTAAAGACTGGGCTAATAATAGACATAGCACGGGTTTCAGGAAGTGTTGCACTCAAAACATCCTTCAATGTATCGGGTAGAATCACCTCACCCATCGTAAGCATTACTGCCCGCTCAATGAGATTTTCAAGTTCGCGAACATTACCGGGATAGGAATATTTTTCGAGCAATGCCATTGTTTCATCCGAAAAACCTTTAACAGCCTTTTTAAGGTGACCATTGTATTTCGATAGAAAGTAATTTGCCAAAAGAGAGATATCGTCTTTTCGTTCCCGGAGTGGAGGAATATGAATCATCACAACATTTAAACGATAGAAGAGATCCTCTCTAAAGGTTCCTTTTTTCACATTCTTTTCAATGTCTTGATTCGTTGCAGTGATGAATCGTGCATCGACGTGAATCGGGGTGTTACCACCTAATCGCTCGAACTCTCGTTCTTGAAGAACGCGTAGAAGTTTCTGTTGAAGCTGTGGTGATAAGTTCCCAATCTCATCGAGAAATATTGTTCCTTTGCCTGCAACTTCAAACTTCCCAAGTTTGCGTTCGGCCGCCCCTGTAAAAGCACCCTTTTCATACCCAAACAATTCAGACTCCAACATAGTATCAGGAAGTACTGTGCAGTTGATGCCAACAAATGGTTCGCGGGCATTACTGGCATTATTGTGAATAGCTCTTGCAACAAGCTCTTTGCCGGTTCCACTCTCTCCAATAATTAATACAGACGTATGCGTAGGTGTTGTTGAGATCGACCCGATCAATTTGTAGATCTCCTGTATCCGCACATTTCTACCGACAAGCTGATAGCGATCACCAATTTCAGCTTTTATCCACTGGTCATCAGCTGAGGGTATACGTTGACCTACGATGCTTGCAAGGGCTTTTCGCTTTATCTCTCGAATTTTTTCTACATCTAACGGTTTAGTAAGATATTCAAATGCGCCGAGTTTCATTGCCTTAACGGCGGTTTGCATTGTGCCGTATCCTGTAATAATTATTATTGGAATTTTTTGGTTTACTTCTCTTATCTTTGTAAGTGTCTCAAGTCCATCAAGCTTCGGCATTGTGATATCCATAAAGATGATGTCCGGTTGACGGCGTTGTAATTGTTCTATCGCTTCCTCTCCATTCCATGCAGCAAAATAGACGCATCCATCTTTTTTGAGAACTTCCTTAAACGCAAACTGGATATTCTCATCGTCATCAACAACCAATACTCGCGGGGCTTTCTTCAACTTACGTCTCCTGATTCACGGGTAGATAAATGGTAAAAGATGTTCCCTGATTTTTTTTACTTTTTACTGTAACAACTCCGCCGTGGGCATTGATTGTACGTTTTACCATCGGTAAACCAAGGCCTGTGCCGTACGATTTCGTGGTAAAAAAAGGATCAAAGATACGAGGTAATTGTAACGAATCAATTCCGCAGCCGGTATCTACAATTGTTATTAGGCAACATTCAGTACCCCGTTTAAGAACAACTTCATGCTCCATCGGTTTTGCACCACCTGACATTGTCTCTTGTGAAAAAGCAAAATCTCGAAGTGTACTCTTTAAATACATCTTTTTCGTCTCAACAAATATCTCTCCTGATTTTGTACTCGGAATCAACCTTTTCGTGAAAAGACCTGTTTGATCCACTTTTAAATCTGCAACGGCATCAATTGCTTGTACTGCATTCAAGATTATATTTAGTAATGCTTCTTTGAAATGAGATTCATCGAGCTTGGTTTCAGGAATTTCCGGATCTAATGTTTTTTTTATGTTAATTGACCGTTTATCAATATGCAATTGTGCAAGGGTAAGACTGTCGTTAACGATTTTATTTAACGACATCGCTCGAAATTCCATTTGCTTCGGACGAGCAAAATCTAACAACTCATTCACTATCTGTTCCATATGACCGATGGAGTCGAGCGCCACGGAAAGTGATTTCTTTTCTGAACGACTGAGCCGTTCCGATTCACGCCTGAGTTGCAAAATCATTTTGATGGATGTAAGAGCATTGCGGAATTCGTGTGCGATAATTGCAGATATTTCTCCTGCAGCAGAAAGCTTTTCCGTTCGAAGAAGATGCTGCTCAATACGCTTTTTTTCCGTTACATCATTAATAATTTCCAATATCGAAACGACATCTCCGTTTTCGTTCATGGGAATGGCAACATGTTCAATAAATCGCACCGTACCGTCACGGTCGGTAATCCGTTCAATATTACTTTCAATATTCTTCGACTTCATTGCATGCCTGCATACGCATTCTCCGCAGAATTCATTCTTGTTAAAAAGTACAGAGCAGTCCTTTCCTTTTACCTCGCTTAGTTGCTGAAAGGTGATTGCAGAAAAAGCAGCGCTTGCACTTTGGATTTGAAAATTCTTATCCAGCAATATTACGGCGCTAGGAATATGATCAAGGATCGTCTGCAGCTTTGTTTTCTGTTCGGATAGTTCGTGTGTTCGCTGCTTAACCATTTCTTCTAGTCTGTTCCGATGTAATTGAATTTCACGATCATGAGATTCTAACGATATCGCCATAGCATTGAATTGTTCGGCAAGATCTTCAATCTCATCATGTGTTTCAACGAGGATACGATGATTGTATGCGCCTCGCGAAATCACCTCCGCGCCGCGTCGCAACTCAGCAATTGGTTTTGTAAACTGACGAGTTGCCAGCAATCCCAGTCCGACGGCTGCTGTCAGGAATATTGCTAAGAAGCCAGCAAACATCCACGCGAATGTACGCACGGGTGACAGAATAACATTTTTGGGAACACTCTCGAGCACAAAGTAGGAAAGGACAAAATTTGTTCCAGAACCGCCAGGCAAAGGCGATGATTCCGCTGAGAAGAGAGGCGCATATGATACAATGTCATCCATGCCTTCGCTTGCATACCCATCGTTGCCCGACACAAATAGTTTGACAAGCGCTGGCGGATAATCATGCTGAAGATTATCTTCTTGACGAGATGCGAGCAGTTTATTCCAATCTTTCTTCTTTTCAGAATGATAGAGATAATACCCATCACCGCTGACAAGAGCTATCGTTCCTTGTACAGGAAGATGCCGTTGCGATTCGATGACGTGAAAGAGACTGCGTGCAAAGACGTTAGCAATAAGAATACCAACAAGCCCATGCGGACCTACAAGCGGCATTGCAAAGCTGATGATTGGAACACGTTGATTGTTTTGGTCAACAAGCTCTCCCGGTGCAAATGCAATTTGGTCATTGGAAAGATTTTCTACCAAAAGAAAATAGAAAGCTTCCTGCTTGTGCCGCAATTCTTCATTACTTAAAATTCTGTAACCAGAAGTATCATCAGCCTCAATTCGAAGAAGTTCATCTCCTTTTTTATCCACAAGCCTGACTTGATAATAGAAATCTTTGGTTTCAGCAAATGTCTGAAGTTCGACACAGAGGCGTTGAACAAGCAGTTCGTTCCGACGTTGTGGGGATTGTTCTAAATTTGTTACCAATTCTTTAATCAGCGAAGAGTGCCGGATAACGCGAAGATCGCTCTCAATGTTCCCAAGAAAGTTCGCCGTATTCTCACGAATGGTCTGAACATCGTGCGAGAGATTTTCCAGCGCAATACTCTCCATCAGTTTAACGTTTGAAAAAATTCCATGCAGACCAACAAGGATCACCGGCAACACTGATAATCCTGTAAAGGCGATAATGAGTTTGCTGCGGATAGAAAGCCTGGGCAATATTTTTTTGATTGAAAACATTTCAAAAAAAATATTTTAAAGAACTGATGAAAAGTAAACTATCGCCGTCAATGGCAACATCTTTTCTTCCAACGTTAGATTTTGTCTCAGGAAGTTTTTTGAGATTCTGATACACAAAACAAAAGGTTCAAAATCACAAACAAACACGATTGGTTATCTGCTTCTACATAAAAACAAGCCCCAGTTTATACTGAGGCTTACATAGATCCGTTCTTAAATATTGGAATTCAAATTACAATCCGGTTATTGATAAACCAATTCTGTGACTTTGACTAAATATTGAATACGGTTCGGTGACAAATGCATAATCAATTTTTGCAATAAGCACCCCTAACTTTGCGCCAATACCAATTCCTGCAGAAGGATATTGCACTTGTTGAAATCCGGTTCGTGCTTCAACAATAAAATTTTCCTGCAATGTTGCCTGGTACCCGAATCCAATATTTAAAATCTTCCGTGAATTGATATAGTTCATATCATCAAATACAAAATCTGCTGCAGCTACAATTCCTTTCAGATTTATTCCGGCACCAAGACGCAACACCCGGGGCAAATCATTCACACCGAGTTTACCTGAAAAGTTCTGAAACATGACCGATGTGGTTACGTTTGTTCCAAGCATTTCAATTCGATATCGCAGACCAACATCCATGCTGTATCCATTATCAATTTGGACATTAAGATCCTGACGGATGTATTTGAAAGTAGCACCTACCGATACGTTTTCGTTCGGCGCTAACGCATACGATAACGCAGGAACAGTATTGACAACGTTAAAACTGCCTGTCTTACCATTATTCTCATCGTATCCCATAATATCGTCTACACCGGAAGAAGTAAAACTTGCACCCAACACGCCGAGCGGAAGTCTGAAAGCAAATGCAGCAGACTTAAATTGGCGATCGAGTCCCAAGCTGATAGCTGAGAGCGATGTAAAACTATAACTTTCAACAAG
>Ga0172379_10005373_pt1 | contig 17977 bp, 15 predicted proteins | sample GrowelOW334metaG_FD_119756 | JGI IMG/M metagenome (GOLD analysis project Ga0172379, IMG submission 119756) | Groundwater microbial communities from an aquifer near a municipal landfill in Southern Ontario, Canada - Groundwater well OW334 metaG | ecosystem: Environmental > Aquatic > Deep... | reverse complement strand
TTGGATGATTCTATACAAAAAGAAATGAAGTTATTAAAAAATATAAATAATGCTGATTTTTTTTCTGAATCCGACTTTCAAAAATATAAGCCTCACTTTGAAAACAAAACAATTTTAATTACCGGAGGATTAGGATTTATAGGAAGCAATTTAGCAATTAAAATGCATTCTCTTAATCCAAAAAAAATAATTCTGACTGACTCTTTGGTTGAAGGACTTGGGGGAGATTTGAAGAATGTTCGGGAGATAATTAATAAGCGAGGTGTTGAAATTCATCAAGGAAAAGAAGGAGATATAAAAAACATCCCCCGTATGAAGCTCTTAATCAAAGAAGCAGATTTTATTTTTAATTTGGCAGGCTCAATCAAGCATAGCCCATTTGGAGAAAAAGAGATGGAATTGGATATAGAATCAAATTTCCTTTCCCAAGTGTCATTCTTGGAAGCTTGTAGGCAGGTTATTAATGATAACCCCGAGAAAAAATTAACTATTATTTTTACAGGAACAAGGGATCAATATGGAAAAGTTTCAAAAGAAGATTTGCCCGTAAAAGAAACTTATTCTCCAAAAGAATTAACAGATTACCAGTCTATTAATAAGCATGCTGCAGAATCCTATCATCTGACTATCCACCATGCTTTGAAGGAACAGGAGAGAAATGTTAAAATAACTAGCGTTAGGTTAACAAATACCTACGGGCCCAAACAAAATTCCAATGTGGGAGCAGTTATCCCTGTTTTTATAGACAAAGCAATGAAGGGAGAAACAATTGAACTTTGGGGAGGGGGAGAGGTTCTTAGAGATTTAAGTTATATTGATGATGTGATTGATGCGCTTTTATTATTAACCTGCTCTGAAAAGACAGGAGGGGAAATTTATAACTTAGGATGCTGTGTTAATAAAGAAGACATGCAAAATAATGGGATTGGAGGAAATCTAATTTCAATCAGAAATTTATCGCAGAAGATTGTGCAAATTGCAGAGAAAGGAGAAATTAAGGTTATCCCCTACCCCTTAGAAAGGAAGACAATTGAACCAGGAAATTTTGTTGCAGATATTTCTAAAATTTCAGAACTTGGATGGAAGCCAAAAACTAATTTAGAAAAAGGGTTGAGAAAGACGATTGAATGGTACAAGACAAAATAATTAATAATTTTTATTTTAAATCATTAAGATTAACTATTCCTTCTGAAATTTCTTTTATTAAATACCCCTTATTTTTTAAAATTTCAAGTGCCTCAAGATATTTTTCTTCCCCTCTTAAGTGTTTTAAATTGCTTAATAAAGTTCCAATGCAATCATCAACCAACTCAAATCCATTTTCTGTTGGTTCGGGAAATCTTCCGTAAATATCTCCCTTTATTTTTTTAATCTTGCCGTCATTATTTATAGAACTTAGAATTTCTATTATATCCTCGATGCGATAGAATAGATTATTCTCATTTCCCGCCTTATCATGCAGTTCATTAGCAGATAATCCAATTTGAGTATAGCCATTAAATTGAGTGTCCAAGCTAATTTCAAATCCTTTTGAAAATCCAGTATAAAAAACTTCACCAATTTCTTTTTCAACTAAACCAAGATTTCTCATTAAATTCCATTTAGGAAAACCAATCATATCCAAAAGTCCACTTACTAAATAAGATTTTTCTTTAGGCACTTTATTCAGCCACATTTGTGCATTATGCCCTGCACTTGGAATATCATAAAATCCAGAGCCGTGTTGTGTTGTCGATTCTGCTCTTCTGCTCAAAACAAAAATTCCATCAGTTGTTAAAGGCATTATTTCTGTGTTTAACCCTTGAATAGATGTTACAGAATCAACCCATCCTCTTTCTGCACTCAATTTTATTAATCCCAATAGATATTTGTATTCGGTCAATCCGCAATGCACCAGAAGACGATCTTCTTTTGTTTCCACATTAACTGCAGAAGGAGTTACTGAATTTGTCCACCCCTTATTTTCTGCTTCCCATTTTCTTTCAGAATAATCTTTAAAAGAATTGTCTAATTTAATTTTCCTATCTTCTACAGCCAACACCTTCCCCTTTCCAAGCGGATTTTTTAAAGTGCAGACATAAATCTCTTTTCTGGGAAATTTACTTATCATAAAAATATCATTAAAGCGGGGAGTTATAAGCTTTACTATAAAGAGTTATTTTTTTTAGTTAAATAATCCAATATCTCCGATTGTTTTTTTGTTATTTGAGAAAGTTTTTCAATAATTGTTGAAGGCTCGTCTCCTTTTGAAGGAAATTTAAATGTCTCGGCAAAATCATCTGTATCAATCCAGAAATTATCTTCCTTCAGATCTTTGCCTCTAACTAAATTGCTCGCCCTGTTTAATGATTCTATTGTTCCAGCATCTGACCAGTAACCTTTAATCTGATTATAAGAGCATTCTCCTCTTTGAACATAAGTTGCAATAGAATCAGTTATCTCTAATTCTCCCCTTGCAGAGCGTTTTTGCGTTTTGATTATATCAAATATTCTAAAATCAAACATATACAATCCAGTCATAGCCAAGTTTGATTTTGGATTTTCTGGTTTTTCTTCTACCTGCACGACTTTTTCATTTTCAATAATTGCAATGCCAAATCTTTTTGCAGCTTTTAGTCCCACTTCTTTTAAGAAAATACCCGCTCCTCTTCCAGTTTCGGCAAGTTTTTTTTCAAAGTCTTTAATATAAGCAGACATATTATCTTCAAATATATTATCCCCTAGAATGACCATTATAGGTTCTTTATTTGTAAAATCTTCTGCAAGGGCCAATGCTTCAGCAATTCCTCCTGCCCCTTCCTGCACCTTGTAAGTTAATTTTACTCCAAAATCTATTCCAGAACCAAGAAGATTTGCAAAATCTCCAGCATATTCCCTTCCAGAAATAATTAAAATATCTTTTATTCCGGCATTAACTAAAGTAAATAAGGGGTAGTAAATCATCGGTTTGTTATAAACCGGGAGCAAATGCTTATTTGTAACTTTTGTGCAAGGCATTAATCTGCTTCCAGTTCCTCCTGCTAAAATTATTCCCTTCATTTTATTTTAAAATCCTCCACCAGTCTGCATTATTTTTATACCACAAAACAAGTTCTTTGATTTCTTTTTCCAAATCTTTATGGATATATTTAAATCCAAGATTTTTTAACTTATCTCCAGAAATTGCGTATCTAAAGTCATGCCCCTTTCTATGAGTTACTTTCTCTATCATCTCCTCCCCATACCCAAAATTTTGAAGGAGCAATTTTGTCATTTGCATATTTGTTCTTTCATTCTCTCCAGGAATATTATAAGCTTCTCCAATTTTTCCATTTTGTGAAATAAACCAAATTGCTCTGCAATTATCTTCTACATGAAGCCAATCCCTTACATTTAATCCTGGATTTTCTTCAGACCACATTAAAGGAACTTTTTTCCCTTCAATTAAATTTGTAATAAACAAAGGAAGTAATTTTTCTGGAAATTGGTATTCTCCATAATTATTTGCACTTCTTGTTATTATAATTGGAAAATTATGTGTTTTAAAATAAGACAAAGCAGTTATCTCCGCAGACGCTTTTGTTGCTGAATATGGACTAGATGGATTTAACTGGGAGTTTTCAGAAAAAAACCCTTCGTCTTTACTACCATAAACTTCGTCTGTTGAGATTTGTATAAATTTTTTTACTCCCCTTTCCATTGAGATTTTGAACAAGTTGCATGCTCCAAGAAAATTTGATTTTTCAAAATCATCTGAGCTAAAAATACTCCTATCTACATGACTCTCTGCAGCAAAGTTAAAAACAATTTCAGGTTTTTCTTCTTCAAAAACCTTATCAATTATATCCTTATCACTAATATCCGCTAAGATGAATTTGTAATTTTTATTCTCTGAAAGATTCATATGGTCAATATTTTTTCCCTTCCCCGCATATGTCCTTTTATCTACATTCACAACATTTATCTCTTCTTTGATTTCAGAACTAGTCAATAAATATCTTATAAAATTGCTACCAATAAATCCGCATCCTCCTGTCACCAATATCTTCATTTAGTCAGAATTTCAAGTCTCTATTTAAAGATTCTTGTGGTTAAATATATCTTCAAGTTCGATATTAGTCCTACTCATCGCTTTTAAAGAGTATAAATTTTTTATAATAGTCTTTTTATACGATAAACAATCTGTAACAATAATAAAAATGCAAATTCCATTTGTGGACTTAAAACAACAACATCTTCTATTAAAAGAGGAATTTTCGAAAGCAATTGAAAAAGTTATTTATGAAAACTCTAATTTTGTTTTAGGAACAGAACTTAAAGAATTTGAAGAAAAATTTGCAACTTACTGTGATAAAAAATATTGTATTGGAGTTGGAAATGGAACAGATGCATTAAAAATTGCAATGCGTTCTTTAGGGATAGGGGGAGGAGATGAGGTAATCGCTCCAGCAAACACTGCAATTCCCACAATAACTTCTATTATTGAAATTGGAGCAAAACCCGTTTTAGTAGATATAAACGAAGATTACCTAATTAATGCTGATTTAATAGAAAAAGCAATAACTGAAAAAACAAAGGCAATTATCCCTGTTCATCTATATGGGAATCCCTGTGATATGGATGAAATTTTTATAATCGCCGGAAAATACGGACTTAATGTTATAGAAGATTGCTGCCAGTCTCACGGAGCTAAATACAAAGGGAAAAAAGTTCCTATTGGAAATATTGGCTGTTTTAGTTTCTACCCGTCAAAAAATTTAGGAGCTCTTGGAGATGGGGGAGCGATAGTAACAAATAATCCTTCTGTTGAGAAAAAAGCAAAAATGTTAAGATTTTACGGACAAGCAGATAGATATAATGCAGAATTGCCGGGAGGATTTAATACTCGGTTAAGCGAAATTCAATCTGCTCTGCTAAAGGTTAAACTTTCTCACTTAGATGAATGGAATTCTCTTAGAACAGAAAGAGCAAATCTTTATTCTAGATTGTTAAAAGAAGTCGTGTCTATCCCAACAGAGGATCCAAACAAAACTCCAGCTCATCATTTATACGTTATTAGAGTAGAAAAAAGAAACGAATTAATGAGTTATTTAAAGGAGAAAGAGATTGGAACATTAATTCATTATCCCCTCCCTATTCACTTACAAAAAGCATTTTTTTCTTTGGGGTACAAAGAAGGGGATTTCCCTGTATCAGAAAAATTTTCTAAGGAAATTGTGTCCCTTCCGTTATATCCCGAACTAAGTTTAATCCAGATTGAAGAAGTAGCAAATCAAATAAAACAGTTTAAAGAAAAATTACAAAACTAATCTATTTTATTCCCATATTTTTTAGTTTCCTTTTTTAATATTCTTGATTAATGATAAAGATTTGTTCTCAATAATCTTTAAAAAGATGATTAAAGAAAATAATATGTGAATAAAAAAAGGGCACTTATTACGGGGATTACTGGGCAAGATGGGAGCTATTTGGCTCAGCTTCTTTTAGAAAAAGGATATGATGTTCATGGACTTGTAAGAAGGTCTAGCAATCTTAACAGAAATAGAATTGATTTTTTTCTGGATTTAGATCATACCACTCAGAATTCAAGATTTGCATTTAACCTGCATTATGGTAATTTAACAGATAGTTCTTCTATTGAAAATATTATGGAAGAAGTTAAACCAACAGAAATTTATAATCTTGGAGCACAAAGTCATGTAAAGATTAGTTTTGATGTTCCTATAGAAACAGTAGACGTAACTGGATTAGGGACATTGAGGCTTTTAGATGCTTATAAACGGCTTTGCCCCGAAGCAAGATTTTACCAAGCATCTTCATCAGAAATGTTTGGAGAAGTGAGCGAACAAACCCAATCAGAAGAAACCCCCTTTCATCCAAGAAGTCCTTATGGATGTGCAAAAGTTTATAGTTTTTGGCAGACAATAAATTATCGCGAGTCTTACGGTCTCCACGCTTCCAACGGAATACTTTTTAATCATGAATCTGAAAGAAGAGGAGAAAATTTTGTTACCAGAAAAATTACAAGAGGATTAACAAGGATAAAATTAGGTTCACAACAAAAATTGTCGCTAGGAAATTTAGATTCTAAAAGAGATTGGGGATACGCTAAAGATTTTGTAGAAGCAATGTGGTTAATGTTACAACAATCAAAACCAGATGATTATGTTATTGGCACAGGAGAAACCCACTCTGTAAGAGAATTTTTAGAAGAATCCGCAAATAATCTAAGTTTAAAAATTAAATCTAATGGACAGACAGGCATTGATGAAAAATATTTAGATGAAAATGGAAATATAGTCGTTGAAGTTAATCCAGAATATTTTAGACCAGCAGAAGTTAGCTTCCTTCTAGCAAATCCAAAAAAAGCTAAAGATCAGCTTCACTGGGAACCAAAGACTAAATTTAAAGAGTTAGTGCAAATAATGACTAATCATGATTTAAAAATTGCTCAAGAAGAGGAATATCTTAAAAATAGAAAATGAACCGGTCAGTACGAATTGGAGACTTTAAAGTTAGTGATGAAGAAAAGAAGATAGTTATGGATATTTTAAGCAGTGAAAGGATAACCGAAGGAATAAAAACTAGAGAATTTGAAAGGAAATGGGCAAAAAAAATAGGAACTAATTATTCTGTTGCAGTTAATTCTGGAACAAGTGCATTAATTGCAGGATTATTTGCTTTAAAATATTTAGCGGAAGATGAAAAGAGAAAAAAAGTTATTACTACCCCCACAACTTATATTGCAGATTCTAATGCAATTAAAATTGCGGGATTAGAACCAGTTTTTGGAGATATTGATAAAACAAGATTTTCATTGGTTCCCTCTGAAATAGAAAAAATACTTAATGAAAATGATCCGACTGAGTTTTTAGCAATACTTCCAGTTCATTTAATGGGATACCCTTGTGATATGGATAAAATAAATGAAATAGCCAAAAGAAATAATCTCTATGTATTAGAAGATTCTGCACAAGCACATGGTTCAAGGTATAATGGAACAACTGTTGGAAGTTTTGGGGATCTTTCTATATTTTCATTTTATGTCGCTCATAATATTCAGGTTGGAGAGCTTGGTGCAGTAAATACGAGTAATCTAAAAATTAAGAATCTAGTAAAGAGAATAAAAGCAAATGGAAGATTATGCTTTTGTGATGTTTGTACAAGATTAGAAGGAAAATGTCCTCTAGCAAATAAACAAGAAGAAGATATTGATCCAAGATTTACTCACGATATAATCGGATTTAATTTTAAAACATTTGATTTGATTACTGGATTGGCTAGTCATAAAATGGATGAAATGGAAAGCATAGCAGAGGAAAGAAGAAAAAATGTGGCATATCTTAATGAAGGGCTTAAAGAACATAGCAAAATTTTACAATTACCTCTTTATTCAGAAGAAGTGAGTTATTTAGGGTACCCTTTAATCCTAAAAGAAGGAAAAAGAAAAATTATAAGGGCTGAACTTGAAAAAAGAGGAATTGAAACGAGAGCTTTTTTTGGATGTATTCCATTACAACAACCAAGTTTTTCTTATTTAAAAGAAGAGTACCAGGGAAAATTACCTAACGCAGAACATATTGGAAAAAATGGATTTTACATAGGATGTCATCAATATCTAGAAGAAAAAGATTTAGATTACATAGTTGATTCATTTTCTGAAATGTTTAATAAATAATTTTTCTAAAAAATAATTCTTAGTACGTTCTTGAAGAATATCTCCTTATTATCAAGTTCTTTGTTTTTTGAATAACATTTTCAAATTTTCCTCGTTTAATCCAGTACAAGGCCTTTCTTATTCTTGTGCTATAATATCTATAATTCCATAATCTATTTGCAATTTTTAAAAGGAGATCATCTGGAATTTTACTACAATTATGTCTTATCGTGCTCCAGTCTCCGCTCCAGTCAGCCCATTCTTCTAATGTTTTGGGCTTCGTGATTATTCTTTCTTTAACTAAATCCTCAAAAATTTTGCTTCCGGGCATAGGATTGAATATTTTGACATCTGCTAAATCAGGCTTATATTTTTTAATAAATTTTTCAGTCATATTTGCTTCTTCTACTGTTTCTGTGGGAATCCCTACCATGAAGCTAGCATCGCTAAATATTCTGTTTTTTCTGCAAAGCTCAAATGCCTTGCCCTGTACTTCAACGCTAATATGCTTATCTAAAAAGTCTAAAACTCTCTGACTCCCAGATTCCGAACCAAATTGAACCCCGCTACATCCAGCCATTTTTAATGCATTTAACATCTCATCATTTACAAAATCTGCTCTTGAAAAAACAAAAAAATTAATTTTTTTATCGTATTTTTCTTTCAAAAATTTACATATTTCAATCGCTCTAGTTTTAAGAGTAGTAAAATTTTCATCACCAATAGTAAAATCAGTAATACCGTATTTTTCTATGGCTTCCTTTAAAAATTCTTTTGTTTTTTCTGTATCATAAATCCTAACGAAAGGATGTCCTTCTTTCCCCCACATTTTTGCATTGTAACAAAAAGTGCAATTTCCCGGGCATCCGCGAGTGGTCATAAGGAAAACTTGGCCATACTCTTTTAAATTAATTAAACTATAATCCGGAAATTTTAATTTGTTCATATCCACCAAAGGCCTTAATGCATTCATATTAACATTTTTTAACTTTCCTAAATTTTTTGGATTTTTATCAAAAATATCACAAAATTCTAAAAAAGCTTCATCACCCTCCCCCCGAATTATATAATCCACATACTTTTCATTTAAAACAGAGTCGGGTTCAATTGTTACATGAACCCCCCCAACAACAATAATTCTTTTTTCGTTTTCTTTTTTAATTAATGGTCCTAAATGAATAATATCTAACAACATTGCAGAAGTCATTGCAGTAAATCCAATTATATCTGGGTCATACTCTTTTAAAAATTGAAAAAATTCTTGGTCCCCCTTTTTAATATTTCTATCATAAATTTTCACAGTATGTTTTTCTTCTATTGCGGTTGCAACAACTATAAGGGTCGATGGAATTGCATATTTATCCTCAGAATTGAGTCTAATATCTCTGTTCGGTTGAACTAATAATACCTTTGCCATTTAATCTATTAAAATTTTCTCCTTTTAAAAGTTATCATAAAAAATAAGTTAATCTTTTTTAGCATGATCTAATATCAATTTTTCCCATTGGGGTAATAAAACTTTCCAATCAAATTGTTTAGCATATTCTTTTGCCTGTTTTCCCAATCTTTTAGCCTCTTTCTTATTTAATCCAAGATAATCTATTTTTTCAGCTATTTTTTCAGGGGTAATATCATCAAGTAAAAATCCAGTTTTATCTTTAACAATCACTTCCGGAATAGCTCCCTCATTGCATCCGATAGTCATTTTTCCAGAAGCTCCAGCTTCAAAAGGGACAAGAGACCAATCTTCATTTATTGGAACATAAACCAATGCGAGACAATTAGAGTACAACTCTTTTAATTTTTGATCACTAATTCTTCCAAGAAATTCAACATTCTTATACTGTTTACATAAATTTTCTATGTTTTCTTTTTCTTTTCCATCTCCAATTACATATAATTTTAATCTTTTATTTTTAACAAAGGCCATACTTTTAATTACTACATCTATTCTCTTTGGAGTCTCAAATCGAGATACACATAAAAGATAATCTTCATATTTTCCTTCTTTATAATCTTCACAATCAATTCCACAATAAACAATGTTAGTATTTTTGATATGATAATATTTTTCAACTCTCTTTTGGATAGTCTTGCTTATTGGAAGGATGCAGGTTGTTCTTTTAGCAGATAATATATCCGCCCCCTTCAATAAACTCTTTAAAAAAAGTAAAATTTTTCCCTTTAAATCCGCATTTTTAAAATAATGTTCTTTTAAATCATAAAAATACCTTTTTGGTGAATAACAAATCCAAACAGTATTTTTATTTCGAATGCCTATAAAATTAGAAGGAAAATCATTGACTATCCTTAAATCAAAATCATTGAACCTCTTTAGAAATGCAAGAAATGAAAGGTTTTTTGCAGTAGGTTTTATTATATTAATTTTAAGTTTTTCAAATCCTTTATATGCTGTTTTAGGAGTATATCTTTGAGTAAAAATTTCTACATGATGTCCTTTTAATTGCAGATAATTAGCATATCTTGCAACTACCCTTTGAGCTCCCCCAATCCCCTCGATATAGGGTTCAAATATGGCTATTTTCATTGAATTTTCATGAAATAAATCTTTTTAAAACAATATGGTTCAGATTATAGGCTAAATTAGAGAGAAATCTTTAAAAATAATCTTCTTCTTCTGCAGAAATATAAAAAATGGAAAAAACTCCTACTAAACTAAATTTGGGATGTGGAAAGGATATTAAGAAAGGATATCTAAATGTTGATTTTGAAGATTTTGAAAAATTTGAAGGAGTAGATAAAGTTTATGATTTGAATAAATTACCTTACCCATTTAAAGATAATCAATTTGAAGTAATTTTAATGCATAATATTCTTGAACATTTGGATGATTCTTATAAAGTCATGAAAGAAATATTTAGGATATTAAAGCCTGGAGGAATTGTTCATTTATATGTCCCTCATTTTTCTTCGGACTGTGCATGGGGAGATTTGCAACATAAAAAAGGATATAGTATCGGGGCCTTTACTGCTCCAGATGTAACTTGGATGTTTAAAGTTATAAAAAATAAAATTTGTTTTAATCGTTTTAGATTAATTACCCCCCTTTATGCTAACATTTTTCCAGTTTTCTATGAAAGAGTTTTAGCATATATTTTTCCAGCATCTCATTTAGATGTGACATTAAAGAAAATAAAAAATAAAAAATAAATTTGACCTTAATAACCTTTTTAAATAACTTTATTTTTGATAACTTATGGAAAGTTTTCAAACAAAAATAAGAAAAGTAATAAAATTTTCTCTATTGTTAGGGTATTATCTTATCTGGTTATTATTAGATCCTTCTAAATTTAAAAAAATAAAAAAAGAAGAGATTAAAAAGATTTTAATTGTTCACCTTGGAGCTGTCGGAGAACTATTATTCACAACCCCCATGTTTCCAATCTTAAAAAAAGCTTTAAACTGTGATATTAGTCTGATGGTTAGTAAAGGGAAAGAAAGAATATTTGAAAATAATCCTTATGTCTCAGAAGTTTTAACTTACCAAGAAGATTTTAAAGAAAATGTTTCTCTTTTAAAAAAGAAAAATTTTGATTTAGCTCTTATTATTTATCCCGGATCTACCAAAATTTCTTTAATGTGCTTTTTTGCTAAAATAAAATATAGGGTAGCCTATTCTAATGGATTTAAAGATGGGCCGGCTTTATTTTTAACTAGGAAGTTTTTCTTTTTAACAAAAAAACATGCTATTGAAAAAACCTTTGGAGTACTTGAACAGATTAATATTTTAGATAAAAATACCAAATTGGAATTTTATTTAAGTAAAAAAGAAAAAGAAAATTTAAGGAAAAAATTAACTAGTTTAAAAATTAAAGATTACATGATTGTTCACCCTTCTTTTAGTTCTGTAACTCAATCAAATTATCCTTCTAGATTATGGCCATTAGATAGATATGCAGAAATTACAGACTATCTTATAGAAAAATACAAGGTTAAAGTATTTTTAACAGGCATGCCTAATGAAAAGATGATCAGTGAAAAAATAAAAGAATTGGCAAAAAATAAGAAAGAAATTATCGTTGCAAATGAGTTATTTGAATTAAGAGAATTAGCTACTCTTATTTCCAATGCTAAATTATTAGTTTCTTGTGGAACAGGGATAGTCCAAATCGCTACCGCCTTTGATGCCCCAATTGTTTTATTTGAAGGGAAAGGAGATTCTTTTGAAACAATTCCTCAAAATTCAAAAAAATATTATCGGTTTTTACATCATCCAGAGGTTTGTGTTGGTTGTGAAAAGGAAAGTTGTAGAAAAAAAACAATTGAATGTATGAAAGCCATTACTGTTAATGAAGTAAAAAATGCAATTAATGAAATAATAAAAGAAAATTATAGCTAATTAATGAGAAAATTTTAATTTTAATTCTTTAATTTTATCTTCTATTAGTTCATACCCCTCTCGAACTAATTCCGGTTCTTTAAGAAGTTTAGCAGTAGCAACATAAGCTAAAGTTCCAGCCATTGCCTTTGGAACGCTTCCAAATTTCCAGTGGCCCATAAATTCAGACACCTCCTCATCAACTAAATCCATCACTCTTTCTGCACAATCCGCTAAAAAATGATTGTGAGGGATATAATATTTGCTTATCTCAATTCTTTTTTTAGAAATATCATTTTCTGAAGAACTTGTTTTAAAAGGGTAAGCTGGATTGTCATATATTCGTGCTCCGGGCATAGCTCTTAGGAGGGGGTTTACAACAATTTGTCCCCCTTTCCTAAATATTTCCATCCCTCTCTTAATTGTAATCTTAATATCTTCAGGAGTAGCCTCTGGAACAAAAAGGATTGTAAAAACATGAGGGACTATCCCTCTGTTTAATAGTGCGTCAACAACTTTCAAACTTTGACCACTATCAAATCCTCCCTTCTTCATAGATGGCATAAGTAGGAGCCGATCTGAAAAAGTTTCAACTCCCAATCCAATGCTATGAAATCCCGTTTTAGCTAATCTATCAATAAAATCATAATCCACATTTCCATCTGATAAAAAATCCGCAACTCTTCCCTGTGAATTAAATAAAATATTCTTATCTATTTCTCCCGTTTCTTTAGAATTTATTATAATTTGACATAACTCTTTAATTCGAGGTTTGTCTATTAAAGGTTCATCATCGTTAAACATAAAACATTTCGCTCCATATTTATTTATGTGATGTAAAATTTGTTCATGTATCTGTTTTGCTGTTAATCTTAGAGGAGCATGTTTACTTTTTTGAGAAAATGCGGTAAAATTACTGGAATTACAAAAACCGCAATTATGCGGACAAGAACTAGAAGTATATAATCTAACAGATTCAGGAATAAAAACCGATTTAGATAAATTAAAACCTTTAGTTTCTTTTTCAGCTTTTTCCCAATATTGTTTGTAGGGGATATTCAGGTCCAACACTAGTCTGTGATTATCTTCTACAAATCTTTCCAAGGTAAGCGGTTTATTAGGATTAAAAATAACCGAATCTCCTTCTAAATACATAACTCCCTCTAAATTTTTTATCTTATCTTTTGCTTCTCCAAAATCTAATTGAGCGAAATAATCTAAAGCTTTTCCAAAACTTTCTTCGGCATACCCCGTGAAAATCAAATCAACCCCTTCTCTTAACCATTGCTTTCCATTATATGTTGCTTCTTGTCCTCCTGCAATTATTAATGGCTTATTCCCTTTCTTTTTTGCCCTTAATGAAGTTACCATCGATAAATCTTTTTCCATCTCATTGTGGGAAACACTAATCCCCACAATATCATACGAACTTGGAATAATTTTTTTTACTTCAGCATCAATACTAACCAAAGAATCATCAACAACTTCACATTGGTGCCCCTTTGACCTTGCTAATTGTCCCAAGCGGTATAACCCAAGGTGGGGGCAATTATATGCATCTCGATTAGTATGCGAAGACATCAAAAGTATTTTCATATTTAAATTTCTCTCGACTTTTTATCAGAATCAAATTTTAACCATCCGCATCTATTGCAGGCCTCTACAGTTTTCTTCTCTTTTATAATTTCTCTAAATTTTCTCATCTTTTCTCCATTAATTATGTCTGTTAATGATTCATTTTGAACATTTCCTATTGGAACTGCCAAACAAGGAAATAAATTTCCGTCAACATTAATATGAACACTTGACCACGGATATTTACAAGATTGATAATTTTCCCTAATATGATATTGTTCGTTAAGACAATTTATTTCTAAAGGAGAATTTCCAGAAATTAATGAATCTACTTTTGGATGTAAAAAAGAAATTTGGCCATTTTGTTGATTATACTTTTTTATCTGTTCAAGTTGGTCTTTAATCACTTCAAAAGTTGTTGAACTAAAAGCAGGAGCTGCCCTTCTTTTAAAGATTTCATCAAACTCAAATAAAGTATCTGCATGTTGTAATGGAGAACCCTTTAAAAATTGAAAAACATGGGTATCACATTTTAAATCTTCTACACAATATCTATGAATATCTAAAAGTTGATGAGCATTTCCCTCTAAAACAGTTGTTTTGATATCTAAAACACTTTTTGGATTAACCTCTTTTTTTCTTTGAGCAAAATATCTTAATTGCTCTTCTGTCTTTTTCCATTTTTCATAAGGAACGTCTCGGATAGTATTCCCAATATTATCTACAGATATAGAAAGCACACTAAATCGAGGGTAAGATAGAATGAAATCAGAAATTTCTTTTGTTAAAGATAACCCATTTGAAATAATATTACAATCATGTTTTTCAGCAATCTCTGAAAAAACTTCTTTAAATCCCGGATATATTAATGGTTCTCCCCCAGTAACAGTAACTCTTGCATAACTTGGGAGTTGTCTAGTTAAATGAATCCATTGTTCTGGAGTCATTGCATCTTTTCTTTTATCTCGAGCAATATAACACCAATTACATTTTAAATTGCAAAGATTAGTTAGGATGTACACATATCTGTTAGGCAACATTCCAGGAGTACTATAAATCTCTTCAGTTAATCTCTCATGAACGTTATGAATTTCAGATTGGTGATCTTGATCTATGTCCATTTTTATTTAAGGAAAATTATCGTGTCCAAGAGGAGACACTAACCTATTTAAATATTTATTCATCGCATCACATTTACACGCTTCCCTGCAATTACTAATTCCCCTTTCTTTTATTCTTTTTAAAACTTCTTTTCTTTTTTCTCCATTCCAGATGTCAGAAAAACTATGTTCATATAAATTTCCATAAACAAATTCTGGATCTTCATAAAATAAATTACAAGGAAGGAGATTACCTTTTGAATCCAATAGGGTAGTAAAACAAATTCCATTGCATTGAGGATATGTTTTTTCTTCCATAAGTCTACCGATTGTCTCTTCCCTAAATAAAATTTTAAAATTTGGAGTTTTAATTCCTTTCAAATCTTTTTTTATTTTATCATAACCTGCTACATCCAAAGCTAATCTTTTACTACTTTTTGGATGGTCTGCATAAGGCTTTATAGAAAGATAATCCGGCTCAATTTCTCTCAACCTTTCAATTAACCTTAGAAGTTCATTAGAATTTTGTTGAATCATAACAAATTGTGTTCCGATTGTGCATTCCAAATGATTTTCCCGCTTGAATCTTACAGATTCTTTTATGTTTTCTAATACCCTTTCAAAGTCATCTGGACTTGTACCATGAATTAGGGAGTGACCCTCTTTACTTCCCGCATCAATACTAAATTTAATCCAAGACAAATAAGGCAAACATTGTTCTCTCTTCAATCTATCTAAATAAACCCCATTTGTGGTTAAAGAAACATCTAGCCCAAATTCTTTTGCTTGTTGAACAAATAATCCTAAATCCCGATGCAAGGTTGGTTCACCAGTTCCACAAAACATTACCGATTTAACTCCATGATTTGCCATGTCTTTTAAGGCATGTACCATTACTTCAGTGTCAATAGATTTTCCTTTAGAAACAAAATCTAAAGCACAAAAAGTACATTTATGATTACATGCACTGACTGGACCAATTTCTACATGAAGGGGGAAACAATCTCCAGTTTCCATCCATTGAGTAATTCGTTGAGGATGTAAATAAAGTTTATGTCCATCAATTGCGGGTTCTGCCTCTTTAGTCATAATCAAAAATAAAAACGTTAGTTTTTAAGTATTATTAAGTTAAGATATATGTTTATACAAAATTTTTATGTCTATCCCTTTGAGGAATAAATTTTTCTATCTGATCTATACTGGCGATCATTTCTCGGATATTTAAATTTCTACCATCTGCTGTACAATGATGTTTGCAAATTTCTTGAGGTTTAAATTCTTTAAATCTTTTTGCCGTTTCTTTGCTAAACCATAATTGTTTGAAAGATTGATCTTTTATTGAACCAATAAGCCCACTATCCGAATAAGCTTTATCGTGGCAAGTATAAACATTTTGATTTGCAGCTATGACGGGAACTGTTTCCATCATAAAACATCGCGGATATATCCTAACAGATTTAATTACAGAATCAAAATCCGTTTCATAAAAATTAAAAATTTTAAACGTTTCAGTCTCCAATTCTTTTGCCCTTTCAATTTGCTCTAATACTCTTTCTTTAAACGGGGCATGATATGCTTCTGATCCCCCAGAAGATAATGTATTTCCCTGTGGAACATATATTGGAGAAAATCTTATATGATTGACTCCGAGATCTCTAAAAAAAGATACTGCTTCATAAATATAATCCGAATTTGAATGAGTTACTAAAAAGTTAATTCCTAATTCACATTCTGGTTTTTTTGCTTTTGCAAAATCTCTTATATTTTTTACTTCTTGCTCAAAAAGATTTTTTGAAATTCTTCTGTTTTTTACAAACAATTCTTCATTACAGTAATCCGCGGAAATTCTTACCCATTCTGCTTGCGTAAGAAGTTCAGCTATTCTTCCATTTAATCTTTGTCCATTAGTGATTATCGATAAATCTATTCCCAATTCTAAGGTTTTCGCAAGAGTTTCCTCTATAAATGGATATACTAATGGTTCTCCTCCTCCTGAATAAGTGACTGCTTTGACTCCCATCGCTTTAAAATCTTCTAAAATTTCCATCATTTTTTCTCTGGGAATTTCATCTTCAGTATGTTTTGTTTCAGAAAGAAGATAACCAAATTCCGGATCATAGGAACAATAAAAGCAACGATGATTACAATTGTTCGTAGGCTTTACTCTAACATAGATTGGAGCAGTTACTTCTCCTTTGGCTAAACTTTCCAATTTTTTTTTATGAAAAGCTATTTTAGAATGGTTATAGACTCCTTCCATTTTTATTCTTGATTATACAAATCCCTCCTTTCTATAATCATAACTGGATGTTCAAATCTTTTTCCATCTTCTAAGGCACTTTCCAATTCAGTACTGTTTTTTGGATCATAAACTGAAAAGTGGAATATTTTTTTAAAAAATTCTGAAAAATCTTGATCATGTTGAGGTCCAGGATTTATTGGATTAAGTGAACCTACAACTGCTCGTATTAATATTGGAGCAGTATATTCATTTTTAGATAATAAACTAATCTTGTCTAAATGGTTCACCAAAGAATCTAATGCATTTAACATAAAATCATGCCTTTCGAAAATTAAAACAGGTTTATATTTTTCTAATGCCATCCCCATTGCCATTCCAGCCATCAAATTTTCAGCAATTGGCATTTCTAAAATTCTTGATTCTGGAATATTGCTTAATGTTCCATAAGCCTTTGAACCACGTTTAAGATTATAACCAATAAATCTTACTTTTTCATCAGATGCTAATTCTTCCATAACCCTCTTTATTGTTTCTTTATAATTCATTTTACATTGTGCTCCCAATTTTTCCTTTTCCGAAATCAACAAATTTATCTGTACCTGCATGAAGAGTCGTTGGAACATAATGATATCTCCTTACGCAATCTGGCCATTGAATTTCTGATTCTCCATATCTTTCTATTTTTGGGGTTTCAACTGATCTATCATTATCTTCAATAATAAATGTACACGGCAATTTTTTTCCAGATACATATCTAACAGCTTCATAAAAATGCCCTTCGTCTTCTGCCCCATCTCCAACGAAGCACCAAACTTTTCTTTTACTATTGTCTTGATTTAATGCATATGCAATTCCTGTAGCAATTGCAGGTCCGCCCCCAACAATAGCCGTAGCAATGAAATTAAGTTCTTTATCCATAACATGCATACTTCTTCCTTCAAGAATCATTTCTTCTAATCTTTTAGGATTGCCCCCCTTTAACAAATAATGGTAATGGGAGCGATGAGTGGAAATAACATAATCTTCCGGATTTATTTCTTTAAAAATATCCATTAATTGTTCTTCATTTCCTCCAGATAAATGAA
>Ga0172379_10005371_pt1 | contig 17983 bp, 15 predicted proteins | sample GrowelOW334metaG_FD_119756 | JGI IMG/M metagenome (GOLD analysis project Ga0172379, IMG submission 119756) | Groundwater microbial communities from an aquifer near a municipal landfill in Southern Ontario, Canada - Groundwater well OW334 metaG | ecosystem: Environmental > Aquatic > Deep... | reverse complement strand
TTGAGGCCTGGGGCGGAATTGAACCGCCGTATAGAGATTTTGCAGATCTCTGCCTTACCACTTGGCTACCAGGCCGAATTTGAAAATCGGAATCAAATAGTCTTTGAGAAATGACTTGGGAGGCTGTCGAGCCGAGCACGAGGAATTTTTCAGCAGAAAAATATCCGTGCATTTCGAGAAGAGCTATTTGATGTAGATTTTCTTCCCGGCTTTTTATATCCTACCCATTATTTAACAACTCGTCAATTTTTTGGCGATTTTTTTCGCCTTCGTCTATGGCGACATCGAGATAGGGGACAGGATTTATCTTAAGATTCTTAGAAACATATTTTCTCAATTCTCCCAAATTTCTCTTAATGAATCCATAAGCAGCCTTTTCTTTTTCTACTGGCAAGACACTAATCATAATTGTAGCTCTTTTACCATCTGGTGACATAAGCACTCGTGTAATGGTAATCATCGAAGTAGGCCCTGCTTCACGCTCGATGAAAATGGCAGCCAACTCTTTCACATTATTTTTTATTTTTTCATTTCTAAATTCAGACATCCCGATACAAAATTTTAATATTAATTTATTACTAATCCAACTTTTTATTACTTGTATTTTTTCCCATTAAATTTTTTATAATCAAAAATTTAGTACGGGACAAGTACTACACTATCTTAACTTCAAAAACTTCTACGATATCTCCAATGGCCATTTCGACTCGTGTTTCGACTAACATCCCGCAATCAGAACCCTCAAGTACTTCTTTCGCTTTTATTTTGTTTGCTTGTAATTCAACAATCTTTCCATTCCCGATTTCATTTTCCCTTCGGACTATTCGGACATTATTTCCTGAGCCAACTCTTCCTGAGATTACCTTTCCTCCTACTACTTGTTTTCCTTTTGTGGCTCCGAATATTTTTAACACTTTGATTGACCCTGTCACTTCAATTGTTTCTTGACGTGGTCGGCGTTCCTCAATTAATTCTTTTAGCCAATCTGTAAGTTTATAAATAATATCAAAAGTTTCTATTTTAACTTTTAGTGATTCATTCAAGTCTCTTGCCCCGCTATCTATTTTAGTATTGAATCCTACGATAATACTTTCCTTATTTACACTTCCCATTTTTAAATCAGATTCACCAATTGCTCCAACCCCCTTACCGATTATTTTGAATGAAATTTCCTCAGTATTTAATTTGTTTATTTCTTTTTCAATGGCTTCAATTGATCCAGTCACATCAGTTTTTATTATTATGGGAATAATTTTCCCAGTACAATTCACTAGGCATTCAATGTTTTTATTACAATCACCATTTTCATTTATCTCACAAATATATTTTTCGGCTTCTTTTTTTGTATTAAATGATTTAAAAATACTTCCGACTTCTGGCATTGATTCAAAGCCAACAAGTCGAATAGGGGAGGAGAAAGTAGCTTCTTTTATCGGTTTACCTAGGAAATTTTCTAGAATTCGGGTTGTGACTAGAGCCCTCCCCGCTACTACGAACATTCCAGATTTCAGGGTCCCATCTTTAATTATGCAGGTGGCACCAATACCACGCTTTGGGTCACGTTTTGTTTCAATAATGATACCCGTGGCATTTTGTGAGGGGTTGCCTGTGAATTCTTGCAAATCGGCAACGAGGATAATCATATCTAATAGTTCATTTATTCCAGTTCCAACTTTTGCAGAGATTGGAACAAATGGGATGTCTCCCCCCATTCCTTCTAAATAAATTCCTTTTTCTACTAAATCCATTTTTGTTTTTTCAATATTGGCATTAGGTCGATCAATTTTGTTTATTGCTACAACATAAGGTATTTTACTTTCAATGATGGTATTGTAGGCCTCAATAGTTTGCGCTTTGACTCCATCTTCAGCAGAGACAACAAGGATAGCGATATCGGCAGCTTCTGCTCCGCGAGCACGCATTTTTGAGAATGCTTCGTGTCCTGGTGTGTCCAAAAAAGTAATTTTTCTCTCGACAATTATTTCATCTTTGCCTGCCCCGTTGGAAGTACTCTTTCCTTCGGGGTGAGTTACTTCATAGGCACTGATGTGTTGGGTTATCCCTCCAGCTTCACCTAGAACGACATTTGATTTTCGGATATAGTCAAGAAGCGCTGATTTCCCATGATCAACATGCCCCATCACAACGACGACTGGCGGACGAACTCTTATGTTGTTTTTTGATTTATCTGGCATAAATTTAATGCGACACTAATCCACGAATTCATGCGAATGACACGAATTAAATGCATTTGCATTCTATTCGGACATTCGTTTTCATTTGTAATTTGTGACGTGTCTATTTTGTTGCTTTTTCTAAAACCTCTTTTTCTTCATCAGAAAGTTCAAAATCTGATTTACCATTAACGATTGGTTTTGCAAATATACTCATTCTATCGCGGGCATAAAGACTAGACATAACCACTCCATTCTTTTCGTCATTCATAAAAGCGATAGCGAAACTCTGATTACTTCCTGCGTCGACAAATGGATTGAATCGGATTGTCTCGACACTACGGATTGATTTATTTAATCGGTTGTCTACTTGGATTAAATGCTTATCTATCTTTACTTGTGATTCTTCAAGTTCAGCTATTTTCTTTCCGACAACAACTACCATTTCTTCTAGGTTTTTGGCTTTGGTTCCAGCAAATATCCTTTTTAACCGAAGCTCAATTAATAAAATCCATAATAAGATGATAACAACGACTCCCGAAATTATATAAAATAAGATAGTAGTGCTCATCCCGTACGAAGTAGAGAACCTTTAGATTCTCGTACATAATTTATTAATAATAATCAAAATAAAATCAACCTTTATATATTGTCAAAAACGATAGAGATAAACTGTATAACTTCGTACGGGACTCATATATTAAAAGAGTATATACTAATAAAGCCTTTTTTACAATGATACTGTGCCTCGTGATTTTTAAAAAATTCTACGAGGTGATATAGTAATAAATATGTTGGGTAAAAGAAATATATATCTCGATAATGCTGGGGCGACTAGGATGGATTGTCGAGTCGCTCGAAAAATGGCTTTGGTGGGAAAGCGTTTTTTTGCTAACCCAAGTGCTATACATAGCGAGGGGGTAAAAGCTCGGAATATAATAGAAGAATCTAGGAAAAAGATTGCCGGATTGATCAATGCTCATAGTGATGAAATAATTTTTACGGGTAGTGGAACGGAAAGTGTGGCTCTCGCGATATCGGGAATAATTAAGAATTATGAATTAAGAATTAAGAATGAGAAAGTTGAATACAAGATACCTCACATAATTACTTCGAAAATAGAACATCCGGCGGTACTCGAGAATTGCAAAATGTTAGAAGAGAGGGGAGAAGCGGAAGTGACTTATATTGGAGTGGATGAAAATGGAATTATAGATTTTAAAGAATTAAAAGAATCGCTAAAAGAGAATACTGTCTTGGTGTCTGTAATGTATGCTAATAATGAAATCGGCACAGTACAACCGATAGAAGAAATTGCGAAAATTATTCGGCATTTTAGGAAGATGAGGAAAATTTCCCAGATACCAGGTATATGGGAATCCCATATACCTGGTATCTGGGAAACTCCATTCTTCCACACCGATGCGTGTCAGGCGATGAATTATTTATTTACTGAGAATATCGAGAAACTGGGGGTAGATATGCTTTCATTTAATAGTTCGAAGATTTATGGACCTAAAGGGGTTGGTGTTTTGTATAAAAAGAGAGGTGTAGAAATCTCCCCACTTTATGGAGGTGGTGGGCAAGAATTTGGATTACGTTCAGGGACCGAAAGTGTACCTCTCGTTGTTGGTCTTACTGAAGCATTTGATATTGCAAATAAAATAAAAGAGAAAGAATCAATTCGGCTCACAGAGATTCGGGATTATGGTATAGAGAAATTATTATCACTTTCAAAAACGTCTGGCTACGAAATAATTTTAAATGGAGATAAGGTGAATCGTCTGCCAAACAATATCAATATTTCTATCTCGGATATTTCAAGTGAGCTATTGGTTATCGAGCTTTCGGCTCGCGGAATTATTGTTTCAGAAAAAAGTGCCTGCAAGAGTAATGATGACAACAATTCGTATGTCGTCAAAGCAATAAGAGAAAATGCGGAGTCTAAAATTTTAGGTCTTGATAATTCTCTTCGGATTTCTCTTGGCCGACAGACAAAGAAAAAAGATATAGATATTTTGGTAAGAGAATTAAGTAGAATTTTATCTAAATATAAAGATTGGAAATAGAATAAATAGTGTGATATTATGTATATATGGATATTAAAGAATTAGACAAAAAACAGCTTATTTTATTGACGTTATTAATAACGTTTGTAGTTTCTATTGCCACAGGGATTGTGACGGTTTCTTTGATGAATCAAATGCCCAAAAGCGTGCCTCAGACGATAAACAATGTTATTCAACGAACAATAGAAAAAGTCACGACCGTAGAGGTTCCTAGTAAGCCTGTTACTGACACAAATGATAAAGAGGATAAAAAAAGTTCATTGGTATTAAGTGGAGGTGATGCACTTGTGTCAATTTATTTAAATAATTCGACAGAGACAAATTCGACAACAGATGCTCCAGCAGATAGCACCACAAACGAAAATGGAGAGGCGGTTATAGCTGATCCAAACTTTGTCGGGCAGGGAGTTATCATTTCTGACATTGGTTTGATCCTCGTTGATTCAAGTATAATAACAGAAACAAATTCTTATAAAGTTATCTTGAACAAAACTGATTTTAATGCTTCTGTTTTAAAAAAGTTTGGTAATGGATTCACAATTCTAAAAATTTCCCCAATCGAAAAAAAGACAGAGACTACCGATACTTCCAAAAATCCCCAATAATTATTAGTAACTAGAACCTAGCTACTAGAAGCTAGCACCTAATTCATGCCCCCATTTAACAACTTTACAACTAAAGCCAAAGAAGTCATCCGCAAAGCTCACGAGCTGGCTATTGAGCGTGGGCAAAATCACGTGAATGCTTTGCATTTATTGACGGCTCTTTTGATTCAAGAAGATTCTTTGGTTATTTCTATTTTAGAAAAAATGGAAATTGATACAATGCTCATGACTGATAATTTGGTTGAAATGATAGAGTCACCAGAAAGTCGTAACACTATATCACCCTCATATCAAATTTATCTTACTCCAGATCTTGCTCAGGTTATAGAAAATTCAGCAAAAGTTGCCATTGCCTTGAAAGATGAGTTTGTTTCAACAGAGCATTTATTTGTTTCACTTTTGGATGTTGCTGGGGAGGCACGTGAATTTCTTGGTCGTTTCAAAATAAGTAAAGATCAAGTTGTTAATGTTTTAAAATTGCTTCGAAGTGAAAATGTAACAGGAGTAAATTCTTCCAAAAAACCGAAACTTCTCGTAAAATTTACACGTAATCTCACAGATCTTGCGCGTGGTGATAAGCTAGACCCAGTCATAGGACGTGATACAGAAATCATGCGAATGATGCAAATTCTTTCTCGCCGTACCAAAAACAACCCTATTTTGATTGGGGAAGCAGGTACAGGAAAGACGGCGGTGGCTGAGGCTCTGGCGATAAGGATTGCCAAGAATGATGTCCCTGAGAGTCTGAAGAATAAAGAAGTTGTGTCTCTTGATCTCGGATTACTTTTGTCTGGGACAAAATATCGTGGAGAATTCGAAGAGCGCCTTCGTGGAATTATGAAAGAAATCGAGAAGTCAGATGGCAAGATTATTCTTTTTATTGATGAGATCCATACAATTGTCGGAGCGGGAAGTTCTGAAGGTTCTCTTGATGCTTCAAATATGCTAAAGCCTGCTCTTGCTCGAGGTGAACTGAGGGCGATAGGCGCAACGACAATAAAAGAATACCAGAAACATATTGAGAAGGATCCGGCTTTGGCTCGTCGTTTTCAACCTGTTTATATTGATGAGCCAAATATAGACGATGCTGTAGCAATATTACGAGGATTAAAAGAAAAATATGAACTTTTCCATGGAGTTAGAATTACTGATGATGCGATAATCTCGGCTGTGAATTTGAGTGCTAGGTATATTACAAATAGGTATTTACCAGACAAAGCCGTAGACCTCATCGACGAAGCCTCTTCTTCGCTACGATTAGCACTAGAAAATAAACCACAAGTATTAGAGGACGCAGACAGGAAGATTATGCGTTTCGAAGTTGAAAGAGAAGCTCTAATGAAAGAGGTTTCGAGAGAAAAGTTGGATTCGCACAAAGAGGCAAGAGCAAGGTTGAAAGATATTGAAAAAGAAATTGCTAATTTGAAAGAGAAAACTTACGAGTTAGAACTCAAATGGAAAAATGAGAAAGAAACAGTTTCGGAAATTCGTGAAATCAAAAAAGAGCTAGAATCACTTCGTCTCGAAGCCGAAAATTCTGAGATGCGAGCAGATTTGGGGAAAGCAGCGGAGATTCGTTATGGGAAGATTCCTGATTTACAAAGTAAATTGGAAACTAAATTAACAAGATTAAAAAAACTTCAAAGATCTCGTCGTATATTAAAAGAAGAAATTACTGCGGAAGATATCGCCTCGGTTGTTGCTCGCTGGACAGGGATTCCACTTGAGAAAATGCTTGAAGAAGAAGCTAAAAAGCTTGTCCATATGGAGGATGAATTACGATTACGAGTTGTTGGGCAAGATGAAGCTATCGGAAAGATTGCCGATGTTGTTCGTCGAAGTCGAGCAGGAATTGGCGACCCCAATAAACCTATTGGCTCATTTATTTTCCTTGGACCAACAGGTGTCGGGAAGACAGAGTTAACGAAGGCTTTGGCTCGATTCATGTTTAATGACGATAAAGCTCTCATTAGAGTTGATATGAGTGAATATATGGAGCGTCATAGCGTTTCGAAACTGATTGGTTCACCACCTGGGTATGTTGGCTATGATGAATCTGGTAATTTGACTGAAGCGGTCCGCCATCGTCCTTATTCAGTAATTCTTTTTGATGAAATAGAAAAGGCTCATCCAGAAGTATTTAATATTTTACTACAAGTACTTGATGAAGGCCGACTTACCGATGCTAAAGGCAGAATTGTGAATTTTAAAAATGCCATAATTATTTTAACTTCAAATATTGGTTCAAACTTTATTGAGAAGATGGAAACACTTGGATTTTCGAATAAGACAAAAGTTGATGAATATTCACAAACAAAAGAAAAAGTACTCGATGCTCTCAAAGATCATTTCCGCCCAGAGTTTCTAAACCGACTCGATGATGTTATCGTCTTTGATATTTTGTCGCCAGAAGTTATCCGCTCGATTGTTGATATTAAAATCAAAGTTATAAGAGAGCGTCTGATGGGTAAGGGGATAGAACTCGATATATCCCTCGAGGCGATGTCGTATTTAGCCAAGGAGGGTTATGATCCTCACTATGGAGCTCGTCCACTTAATCGTCTAATACAAAATAAAATTTTGAATCCCGTAGCTTCATTTATGATTTCTCGCGGAGTGAAAAAAGGAGATACCGTCTATGTCACAATGAAAGACGGAGAGTTGTTGATTGAAATGAAAAAACCTGCCCGCCCTCGCGATAGCTCGGCCAGCCTGCCCTCTGGGAGCCAGCAGGGAGTAGGCGGGAGAAAAAGTTTGAAATCAGAAGTGATGATGAAAAGTCTAAAAACTAAAGTATAAAATGAAAACGCCTAGCTTAATTTTTAGCTAGGTCGTTTTTTAATTAATGCAGTACAGATTTCATCCCAGTCTGCATCTGGAGAGAGTCCAAGTTTCTCGGCTTCTTTTTGTCGCCCTAATTCAAGATCTATATCATCCCCAATAGAATTCGACATATTTTCAAAGTCTAACAAGTCATATATTTCCATAGCTGAAGTATTAATTTACCCGCATTATATTCGTTTTTGAAAAGAATGCAAATATATATTGACAGATATTATGGATATGATAATATCTATTTCAAAACCAACCGTTCAACTATGGAAAACAGTGTGTTTCCATCCCTCAGCGATTATTTATCGTTTGAGCTGCCTGTAATGCAAATTCAACAGGCAAAGGGGAATACGGTTGTTGCAATGCGTTTTAGCCGAAACCCTGAAATCATGCAACAACGGAGGATTAAAGGTCCTCGAAAAATCCCATCTCACGACGCTTAAGGCGGTGAAGTGTAACAAAAAAAGCGACCAAACTACGAAAGGAGTTTAAAGGGTCGCTTTTTCATTTGTTTTGTGCGCCGAGTTGGACTCGAACCAACGATACCCAGAGGGTGGGAGATTTACAGTCTCCTGGAATAGCCGCTATCCGATCGGCGCATGCTGTTTTCAATTTTCAAATATCGGTCTACATGTTTAGGATTTGATGGTTTAATTTCATCAAAAAATCTATTTATATCTTTTCTTTTTGTAAGATATAAATTATATAAACTAATACTCGATGGATTATATCTTAACCTTTTTAGCATTATTTGTAAAGATTTGAGAATAGGGGAAGATCGATTGCAAAAAGATATTTGAACACCATATTTTAATTTATACACTGATCCATCAGTATCAAAAAACCCTCTCAAAAATCCTCTCATATAATCATTTTTAGTGAAAATCCACGATGGTACGTTAACTTGAGCTTTAACTTTGTTAGAAACAAGTCCCTTTTTGAATAGCCATGAAGTTATATCAACTGAACCTAGATATACATCTCGGTATCTAGATTTTCGTATAGAAATTTTTGCATTTGCTTTGAAAATTTTTTTAATAAGAGCACTAACATGCTTGGCATATTTTTCTTCCTTATTTCCCAGACTAACAACAATTTGAAAATGACTGATATGTCCATCTCCGAGCATTATTCCAAAAAACTCTGCTAGATTCTCAGAATATTTATCAGGAATTTTTACATCATTTCGTTTCTTTAAATAATTCTTTTTTAGATGAGGTTGAGTTTTTATCCCTAAACGACTCATTCTTCTAAAAATTGTTGATTCTGGAATACCCAGAATTTTTGAAATTTCACGTAAACTTTTGTTCTTTTTAATATAAAGATAATTAAGTTCAGAATGATACTTGCGCTCTTCACTTTTTGTCCAACGTTTAGCCATTATTTAAATAATAACATTTTTGAGAAATATCCGCAATTAACCACTCTACAATGCTTTAAACATTTTACCCCGCAAGCAATACTTGCGGGGCGGGTTATTACCTTGAAGAATTTGGATGGAGTTTATTATGTGAATAAATTTTCCATTCAATACAATTTTCTCCATATGCTTTTTTTATGTGGTCAAGCATTTTGACTCTAAAGGATAAGCAATTTCTCCTTTTGCAATTTTGGTCATTATGGTCTTTTTTGTCCCAACGATGGCCAAAAATATTACATAATATGTTCATTGTGTTTATGTATTTGTTTGCTTAAGTATATACCTCTATACAAATTTTTCAACCAACAGAAAATATGATAATATATACTATATGTCACAGCTTTATAGTAATTCAATTTTTTGGGTAGATATCGATAAAATTAAGCCGAATCCGTTTCAGCCTCGTCGAGAATTCGACGAAGCTCGTCTTCGCGATTTAGCTGACTCTATTCGTCAGTATGGAGTGCTTCAACCACTAGTTGTTTCTCGGGAAGAGATACAAAGAGAAGACGGTGGTATCGGAGTCGAATATGAACTTATCGCAGGGGAGCGACGATTGCGCGCTTCTAAACTTGCTGGCCTTGATCAGATCCCAGTTATTATTCGAGTTGGGGATGACAACATGGCCAAACTCGAACTTGCAATAATCGAAAATCTTCAACGTGAAGATTTAAATGCCGTTGAACGGGCTCGAGCCTTTATGCGACTTGTTGAAGAATTTAAATTTACACATACGCAAATAGGTCAGAAAGTAGGGAAGAGTCGAGAATATGTTTCAAACACTTTACGCTTACTTGCCCTTCCGCAAGAGATGCTCGACGCTCTATCCGCCGGAAAGATAAGTGAAGGACACACTCGCCCTATACTGATGCTTGTCGATAGACCGGCAGAACAAGTTGTTCTATTTAAGGAAATAATGTTTAAGAAAATGACTGTTCGAGATGCTGAGAAAGCCGCTCGCAAGATTGCCTTTGATCGTGTTCGAAAAAAGGAATATTTGATGGATCCAGAAATTGCGGAAATGGAAGAAAAGTTACAAGAGTCGTTAGGAACACGTGTCCATATTGAAAAGAAAGAAAATGGTGGGTATATCACTATTGATTTCTTTACTAATGATGATTTACATACGATCCTTAATTCTATAAAGAAAATTGAAAATGGAAATCCTAATAGTATGCTCGACAAATATATAGAAAGTCAGGAACCAGAGACGGAAGAGGGAATTGTTTCATCAATTAATGCTGAAGTAAAAGAATTAGAAAATGATGTTATGTTAATGGAAGATCGAACAAAAGAGGAAATACAAAAAGCCGAAGAAGACGTTGACCTCTATAACATCAAAAATTTCTCAATCTAAACAAAACTAAAATTTCCCCGCCAACATTTAAAGGTTGTGGCGGGGAAATTTTAGTTTGACAATATATAGAATAAAATGTATTGTTTATTTGAATTTAAAAGCCCGAAAACTTAATATTCTATTAAGCCGGTGGTTGAATAAGGTTCCGTAAAAGGGTGTCGTAAACCCAAGCTTGTTTGTTATTTAAAAATCAAATCGTATGAACGAGAGTAATTTTTTATCGAGACAACAGCAGGAATTCAATGCTTCATTAATGAGGTCAATTCCGGTGCTGAGAGATTTCCAGATGCAATATTATATAGGCAAGGGAAAAAAACTGCTAGAAGATCATCTTTCCAAATTGCAGACCATATTTTGGGTTCAGATTTGGGAGGCCTATTACATGATTAGGTGGAAAGAGAAAGTGGATTTTAGTTTTGTTGTGCATCAAAAAAAACCCCAGAACTTTGATTACTTGTTAATCGTTGCTGAATTCAAACATTATGCATCTATGTTGGGCAATATGTATTCTAATGGTTTATTAGTTTTAGCTGATGATCCAGAACAAGAAAATGTGTTTGTTATTGATGACATGTTTAAGTTCAACAGAAGAATTGAAAGAACATATGCAATTTGGCATCAAGGTGAGCCGGTTAAAGTTGCATCGAAATTTATTTCAAGACCCGAAGATGTATTTCAGCTAAAAGAGGAGTATAAAAGTGAGGTTATGAATTTATTTGAGACCCTCCTTTGGTATGATTTTATGGATGTTGTTAGTAACAGCTTTTACTTTGACCAAAGTATCTGTTTTGGTTTTGGGAAGAATGAAATTACGAGATGCATTTCAACAATGTCATTACACAAAAAGGGAATGTACGCAAGTGTTATTTGTGAAGACGGTATTCGTCGTGTGTGTGAGAGTACATTTTTTGGCGGATCCATTCATCGAGATAACAATGGAATGGTCCAAGACTACGTACGTAGGATTGCATTTTGAGAAGATTATAAAAATGAAAAGCCGTGAAGTTCACGGCTTTTTCTTTTTTAGTTTTTACCGAAGGAGAGGAATTTGGAGAGGAGGCTGTTGCGGCCTTTTAAGTGTTTGTTGATGTGTTGGCGAGCCATTCCAGTCTTTGCATAATTAAGCCATTTCGACGAAGGTTGAGCATTTTTATTTACGTGTATTTCTACAATATCATGAGTTTTTAGCTTTGTGTCTAAGGATACATTTTTGCCATTTACTTTCGCTCCTTGAGCATGGTTGCCGATATCAGTGTGAATTGCATAGGCGAAGTCGATTACCGAGGAATCAACTGGGAGATCAATAATATCTCCCTTCGGGCTAAAAACGAATACGCGATCGTTAAAGAAATCCATTTTGATAGATTTTAAGAATTTTTCAGGATTATCTTCTTGTTGATTAAGATCATGAAGTTGCTGAACCCATTCAAATTCTTTAGGAATTTCTTTTTCTTTTTTCTTTCCTTCTTTATATATATAATGCGCAGCGATACCATTCTCGGCTTTTTCATGCATTTCGTGGGTTCTGATTTGTATTTCAACAATTCCTCCTGTCCCTGTAAATATTGTTGTGTGCAGACTTTGATAACCGTTAGCTTTTGGAGTCGCAATATAATCTTTGATACGATTCGGTACAGGGGTCCACTCGCCGTGAATTAAACCAAGGACGAGGTAGCAGTCAGAGACAGTGTCCACCATAACTCGAAGAGCGATGATGTCATATATTTTACCTATATCCATGTGATATTTTTGTAACTTCTTCCAAAGGGAATATAAATGTTTTTGGCGGTAATCAAGTTGAGCGTTTTTAATTTTTGCTTCCTTTATTTTTTTATATATCTCATCTTTGACTTCAATCAAATACTTTTCATCAACGTCCTTTCTTTCTAAGAGTAATTTTTTTACTTCCTCACATTCTTTAGGATACGCATATCGGAAAGCAGCATCTTCTAGACGCCCTTTTAATTTTCCCATCGACAAGCGATTGGCTAGTGGGGCATATATTTCAAGAGTTTCAAGAGCGATTCTTTTTTGTTTATCAGGGCGGACATGTTCGAGAGTTTCCATATTGTGAAGTCGGTCCGCCAATTTGATAACTAGGACTCGCAAATCTTTCGCAACGGAAATAAAAAATTTTCTAAGATTCTCAACATTTCTTTCAACTCCCTTATATTTAACTTTTCCAAGTTTCGTGACGCCCTTTATTAATTCTACAATTTCTTCACCAAATTCTTTTTTTAATTCCTCTTCGGTAATATTTGCGTCCTCAAGGACATCATGAAGTAAACCAGCGGAAATTGTCTTCGCCTTCATTCCGAGATCAGCCAAGTTCTTCGCTGTATTCGTGAGGTGAGTGAAATATGGTTCACCGCTTTTTCTAAGTTGACCATGGTGAGCTTGTTCCGCAAATTTATAAGCCTTTTCTATAAGGGTTTTATCTTTTTCTTTTAGGTCATCAACTAAAGCTATTATTTCATCTACTTTCGGGCTCATAGATTTATTATAGCTTATTAAGATTTTTTGGAAAGTCTATTTTTTCTTATTATTTTTTATGTTATCGCCGTGCTTATGGGGATTATGATTTTTACACATTTTGTTTGAACAACGTTCTGGTATTGTTTTTGTGCCTTCCATCATGAGGGAGTCACAGAGGTCGCAAATATTACCAGTTGGTTTTGCTTTTATGGCATTCTTGCAATCAGGATAATCCGAGCATGAATAGAAAATTCCAAATCGCCCTCGACGCTCCATCATTTTGCCTTTTTTACAGAGAGGACAGGTGATATCGGTCATTTTTCTTTTTAATTCCTCTTCATCTTGTTTGACGAATTTACATTTTGGATAACGAGAGCAGGAGATGAACGTCCCTGTGCCGTCGCGTCTCTCTCTGATGACGAGTTTACCACCCTGAACTTTCTTTTTTCTTTCTCCTTCCTGCGCAGGTAGGCCACACAAGGGACACATTTCGCCGGTCTCTTTTGGTCCTTCGAGCACATTACCATCTATTGTGCGTGCCCCAGTACATTCCGGATAATTTTTACATGAATAGAATTTGCCTCCGCGAGCGAGTTTGATGATCATGTCATCTTTACAAATAGGGCATTTTATATCGGCTGGAGCCTCGCCCATGTTTGTGGCCTTAGCCAATTTTTCTTTTTCTTTTACGTCCTTTTGAAATGGGGTATAGAAATCTTTTAGTGTCTTAACGTAATCTCTTTTACCATTAGAAATATCATCGAGTTCGTCTTCCATTTCTGCTGTGAAAGTGTCACTAATATAATTCCCAAAATTATTTTCTAGAAAAGTCGAAACGACGTCTCCCGTATCAGTAGGGTAAAGTGTTTTATTTTCTTTCCTGACATATTCACGATCCTCCAAAGTTTTCATGATTGTTGCATAAGTTGAAGGACGGCCGATATCTCTGGCTTCAAGCTCTTTGATTAAACCGGCTTCACTGTAACGATTTGGTGGTTCGGTAAATTTTTCTGTACTTGAAAGGTCAATAAGTTTCAACTCTTCCCCAATAGTTACTTCAGGAAGTTCTACATCTTCACCCCGAGCCCCAGTATCGCAAGTGAGCCACCCGAGGAATAAAACACGTGAACCATTTGCAGAAAAGTCAGGGATATCTCCGCTTTCGATATTAGCGGTTATCTTAGTTTTTAATAGCTTAGCGTCAGACATTTGAGAAGATATGACTCTCTCCCAGATTAATAGATACAACTTTCTTTGCTCTTCATTAATACCAGCACTTAGCTGATCTACGTGAGTAGGGCGAATAGCTTCGTGGGCTTCTTGGGCATTTTTTGATTTAGCTTTATAGAAATGTAATTCGGCATACTCCTTGCCATATTTTTTTTCAATGAGGGATAAAATTTGATTTTGTGCCTGGATAGAAATGTTCGTACTGTCTGTACGCATGTAGGTTATAAGCCCAGCCTCATATAATTTCTGAGCGACTTGCATTGTACGAGAAGGAGAAAAGCCAAGACGGGTACTAGCAGTTTGCTGTAATGTAGATGTTGTAAATGGAGCGCGCGGAGATCTTTTTTGTTCGCTTGTCTTTAGGTCGGTCACATGCCATGTTTCTTTTTTTCCAAGTTTTAAAATTTTCTCAACTTCTTTTTCGTCACGAGGTTCTTCTGTACACGATAAAGTCACCCTTGCTTTTTTTTGTGTATCAAAAGTTCCTTCGAGAGTAAAATATTTTTCTGGAACGAAGGCTCGGATTTCTCTTTCGCGTTCCATTATGATTCTGAGAGCAGGGGATTGCACTCGCCCAGCCGAAAGCCCATATCGAACTTTTTTCCAAATAATTCCTGATAAGTCATATCCGACAAGTCGGTCGAGGACTCGGCGAGCTTCTTGGGCCTTCACCAAATTGTCATCTATATCGCGAGGGTTTTTCAATGCCTCCTCGACTGCTTCTTTTGTGATTTCATGAAAAGTGACACGTTTAATCAGGGCTTTTATTTTTTTATTTTCATCGAGTAAAGTTTTTAAATGCCAAGAGATAGCTTCTCCTTCTCGGTCCGGGTCAGTTGCGAGCATTATTTCTTCTGCTTTCTCCCCGAGGGTACTAAGGTCACGAACAATCTTTTCTTTTCCTTTTGATATTTCATATCGTGGAATAAAACCACCTTCGATATCGATGGCATCTTTGTTTGATTTTGGTAAGTCGCGGATATGACCAACAGACGCGCGCACAGTGTAAGCGCCCGCTAAATATTTCTCTATTGTCTTTGCTTTTGATGGTGACTCAACAATTAAAAGTTTCATATTGTCCTAAGTATTACACGAAAACATATTTTTTAGCAAATTTAATTCTTCCTAATCTCCCCAAGTTCTTCACGGATTAATTCTTTTAGCTCCATGATAGAAAGGAGAGCGTTGGCTTCTGCAATATGCATACCTGAAGCGCGGACGAGTTCATCGCGCTCGAGCGGCTCGCGGAGAAGTCCGATGATTTTCATTTCTTCTTTACTACAGTCGGCGTATTTTTCAGTGTCGGTTTGCTTTGGTTTTTCGATATTGAATCCGAGAGCTATTAAAACTTCCTCGCTTGTGGTTACGGGAGTGGCTCCTTGTTTGATGAGCCAATTTGTTCCATTGGAGTTAGACGAGAAAGCTGACCCAGGAACAGCGAGCACATCTCGATTGTAATCGAGCGCCATGCGAGCGGTGATAAGAGTTCCAGATTTTTCTTCGGCCTCTATTATGAGTACTGCTTTTGAAATACCGGCCATTAGGCGATTACGCTGAGGGAAAGAATATAGAGTCGCAATGAAAGATGGAATTTGTTCAGAAATAAGGCACCCACCTTTATCTATTATTTCTTGCGCAAGACGCACATTACAGCGTGGGTGAAGTGCAGAATTATCGAGCCCTGAACCAGGGAAAGACATTGTAATGAGTCCGGCTTCTAGAGCTGAGCGATGGGCGATACTATCGATACCCATTGCAAGGCCTGAGACGATGACTATGGGGTAGCCTTTTAATCCGTGAATTAATTTTTCGCATATATCTCTGCCATAAGAAGTATATTTACGAGAGCCGACGACGGTTAGATACACAAAGTCAGGGTCGGGGAGTTTGCCCCTAATATATAGAGTCTTTGGTGGTTGGGGAATCTCAAGCAAAGCCTTAGGAAATTGTTCAGGTTTTAATTTATATATATCTTCCATATGAATTTGTATATTATATCATTTTTTTATATACTGTATGTACCATGTTAGACATTAAATTTATACGTGAAAATAAAGACATTGTTAAAGAAGGAGCCAATAAAAAGCATATTGAGGTAGATATTGACCAGCTTCTTGCTGTGGATGCGAAGCGCCTTGAGATTCTGGCTCGAGTGGAATTTTTGCGTGGAGAACAGAATAAGGTTAGTGTTTCGATGGGCGGCACTTTGACAGAAGCAGCTCGAGGACAACTAATTGAGGAGATGAAATTAGTCAAAGATGAATTGAAAGAAAAAGAAGACGAGCTTCGGGGTGCGATAGTGGAATGGCAATCTTTGATGCTTCAAGTTCCAAACATTCCCGATATTTCAGTCCCTGAAGGAGAGAGTGACGAAGACAATCAAGAAATTAAAAGTTGGGGAGAAAAGCCAAATTTTGATTTCGAAGCGAAAGACCATCTAGAAATTATGACAAATCTCAAAATGGTGGATTTTGAACGCGGGGTGAAAGTTCATGGTTTCAGGGGATATTTCCTTATGGGTGATGGAGCTCGGCTCTCTATGGCAATCTGGAATTATGCTCTCGACTTCTTCTCAAATAAAGGATTCATTCCAGTTTTACCACCTGTCATCGTAAGAAAAGAAACATTTATGGGAACAGGATACTTACCTCAAGGTGAAGATGATTTATATAAAACTCAAGATGGAGATTTCCTTTCAGGAACGGCAGAGGTTCCTCTTATGGGATTCCATCAAGATGAAATATTAAAAATGGAAGAATTACCAATAAAATATTTAGGATTTTCCCCTTGTTACCGTCGTGAGGTTGGAAGTCACACTAAAGATGTTAAAGGTTTAATACGTGTTCAGGAATTTTATAAAATGGAGCAAGTTATTTTGTGTTTAGCTTCTCATTCTGAAAGTGTCAAATATCATGAAGAAATTAATCGTAACGCAGAAGAATTTATTGAATCACTCGGAATTCCTTATCGTACTGTCATAAATTGTGGAGGAGATTTGGGAATGGGGCAAGTCAAAAAATATGACATAGAACTTTGGGTTCCGAAAGAAGACAAATATAGAGAAATTTCCTCAGCTTCTTATTTCCATGATTTTCAGACTCGCCGTTTAAATATTCGTTATAAAGATGAAGAGGGTAAATCTCGCTATGCTCACTCTCTGAATTGTACCGCTATCCCAACTCCAAGAATTTTAGTATCGATGGTAGAGAATTTTCAGCAAGCTGACGGCACGATAAAGATTCCAGAAGTTTTGCAGAAATATTTAGGTAAAGATATTATTTCATAGATAAAATATGAAAGACATTCCAACATCTCCAAGGATTATACAAATCAGGCGTAATCGTCGTATCAGGCGGCTACGCCTTTCTATTCTATTTTTTATCCTCATTGTTTTGGTTGTTGGAGGACTGGCCTACTTCTCTAGTAATAAACATGTGGTTATAGAAAAGATAGAGATAAATGGAACACACGTCATAAATAATGGAGAAGTAGAAGAAAAAATCAAGGAAGATATCACTGGGAAATATTTATATCTTTTTTCTAAATCAAATGTCTTTATCTATCCAGAAAAAAAGATATACAATAATTTGATTGCTAATTTTCCGAGGATAGAATCATTATCTATAGATATCGATAATCTAAGGACATTAAAAATTGAAATATCTGAAAGGACTGGCTCGTATCTTTATTGTGGAGTAAGTGTCCCTGAAGTAAAAGAAGAAGTTGGTGAGAATTGTTATTTTATAAATAATGATGGCTATATTTTTGATAAGGCTCCATATTTCTCGGGCAATGTGTATTTTAAATATTACCTTTCGCTT
>Ga0172379_10005370_pt1 | contig 17984 bp, 19 predicted proteins | sample GrowelOW334metaG_FD_119756 | JGI IMG/M metagenome (GOLD analysis project Ga0172379, IMG submission 119756) | Groundwater microbial communities from an aquifer near a municipal landfill in Southern Ontario, Canada - Groundwater well OW334 metaG | ecosystem: Environmental > Aquatic > Deep... | reverse complement strand
TCAAAGCACTTTGCCAAGTCATCCAAAGAGAAAGTATTTTGTTTTCCTCTTACTTCTTTTCCATCAAGAACAGAGTAACCTGATTTTACTTTTGCAATTCCTTTTTCCATTAAAAGTCCGGTTGGAGAAAATCTATCAATTCCAAAAGTCAAACACCAATCTTCAGCAGTTAGTAGCGAAGGTTGGATAGAGAAAACTGCATCATAAGTACTCTTTGGAACAGAGTCCTTCATTCCAACTGGAATGAAAACTTTAATATTATTTAATCCCCTTGGCATTAAACCCCATTTCGCTAAAGCTTCAAGTTCTTTTTCTTCTTTATTTGGGTGCTTCATTGACCAGAAAACTCCAATAGGATCAACAACAACAATTCCAACATTTTTATTTTTTATTGCAAGTTCTTCAGCAACAACACCTAAAACATAAGATTTACCAGAACCTCTCGCACCACAAACAAATACAACGTGCGGATTTAATCCATCAAGATAAACATCAGTTCCTTCCTTATCTTTTTCATTAACTCTGCCAACAAACAAACCAGCTTCTTCCCCATACTTACCTAAAACACTCTTTTTTCTTCCGATATACGCGTGACCTTCTTTGCTCATTAAGAATTCTAAATTTGGAACAATTTTTCCATCGGGATCAACTTGTGGTTCATTTAATTCTTCCTCACTCTTTGCTTTAGGCATAATAGGTTTTTTTGTATCGCTTACTTCTTCATCGGACTCATCTTCATCAGTTTCATCTTCTATTCCTTCTTCCTTTGTTCCATCTTCTCTAAGCAAAGCATCAGCGAGTTCATCATGTTCGCCTTCTTCCTCTACTTTTTCTTTTCCAATAGAATCATCATTAATTTTTACTCCTTTATTTGTTCTAACCTCGTTTTGGGCAGACATTATCGCTTTGTTTTTTATTACACTCTTAATAATTGTTTTTTCAATTGAATGAGCAGGGCCAGTATCCTCTTCTTCATCCTCTTCATCAATAATAGTTTTAAGATCAAGTTTTCCGCCCATTCCTTTCCCAGCTTTTGATTCATTAGCAATAGATTTCTCCATATTCTCTTTTACCATGTCATCAAAGTTACTCTTTGATTTTCTTTTCTTTCCACCAGCATCAACATTCTCAAAAGCTTCTTCTTTAGTTTCAAAATCATTAGTGTCAGTAGTTTCAACTTCTCCGAAAATAACCGGTTCGGTGCTTGAAGGTTCATCCTCTTCAACTTCATCCCCATCATCATCCTCGTCATCGGAATCCTTTTTGCTTTCAGAATTTTTATCTTTTTCTTCCTTTTTATTAGAATCAGCTTTCTTATGTTTTTGTAATTCATCAAGTCTTTCTTTTAATTTCTTTCTAGATTCCTTTTTTTCTTCATCTTCCCCAAAAACATCATCAAAAACATCTTTTTCTTCAGCTTCTATAGATTCCTCTACACGGTCACCGTAAATCGAGTCTTTTTGCTCATCGCTCATTAATAGTCACTATAATCAAATTCAATAAATAAGTATTCTAGTGTATAAATACTTTTTGTAAGCTTTAACTCGGTTTGTTAATGTAATCCTTGTACTTAATTGAAGCTCAAATACTAAAGATTTAAACCTTATTCTAGCCTATTGTTCTTATGAAATTGTTTCTTGCTTCCGCAGCTTCAAGAGTTTTAGACAAAATAAAGCCATTACTACCAAAAGCACCTAAAGATTGTGTTGTTGCATTTATTCCTACAGCTTCAGACCTTGAGAAGGATAAGAGTTATCTGGAAATTGATAAGGCAAAATTGAGAGAAATGGGGTTTAAACTGTTTGAAGTTGACCTAAAATACAAGAATGAGAAACAATTATTGGTGGAATTAAAACCTGCGGATATTATTTTTGTTGCGGGGGGAAGTTCTTATTACCTTTTAGGAAAAGTAAAAGAATCAGGTTTTGACAAAATAATAAAATTATTACTTAAAGAAGGTAAGATTTATGTTGGATCAAGTGCAGGTGCTGTAATAGCCTCTCCCAACATACTAACAATAACAACTTTGGATGATCGGTTAGAAACAACATTGGAATCCTCTAAAGCCCTTGGCCTTGTCGACTTTCTTGTACTGCCTCACTTTGAAGAAAAAGCGATTAAAAACAAAAGGAATAAAATCCTAAAAGAATTCGGAAGCAAATTCAAGATAGAACCAATAACAAACCAACAAGTAATAATTATTAACAATGGAAGCAAAAAAATAATTTTCGTGCCAAAATTGATTCCTTGGGTGGGTTGTGCAATTATTGATCAAGACAAGTTGCTTATACTTTGGAAGAAAAGTTCTGCGCAGTATGAAATACCTGGTGGAAAGCTTGAATCAAATGAGTCTCTTGAAGAAGGGGCTAAAAGAGAAGTTCTGGAAGAAATTGGCTGCAAAGTTGAAATTATAAAATCTCTTATTCCAAAAGACGTTCAAATTGGGGGCAAAAGATATATTAGCCACAACTTTATTGCAAAGCTTGCAGTCGGAGAGAATCCAAAAATAAATGAACCCAAAAAGTTTTCGAAGTTAAAATGGCTCAAAATGACTGATAAACTAGAAGAAAAAGTTTCGGATAATGTCAAAGAGCTTTGTGAGTTATACAAATTGAGAAAATTGTAATTTTTTTGTAAATTTTACACTTTTTATTAAATTTTCTAATTTTTTCCAACAATTTGTGCAAGAATTTTTTGTTTGTTATGTTTTTAACTTTAAAGTTAAGTATTTAAATTAAATCCAACTATTATTTTCTCGTGTTGGGAAGTTACACTGTGAGTGTTTTCATTCATGGTGCCAAGTAAAACGAAAGTTTTATGCGGAGGAGGCAAACCATACCGCTTGCGGATCCCTGGTTTGTCCTCTTATTCTTACTGTTTTTAATTGGTGACTTTTGTGATAGAACTTGAAAGAACATTTTTAGCAAAACAAATCCCTGACGGTTTGAAAGCTTGTAAATCAAAAGAAATAATTGATATTTATATTCCAAAAATGGTTGAGAGTCATGCTCCGATAAGAATTCGAAAGAATGGAGACACTTACGAGATAACTAAAAAGAGTCAAGTAGTTGAAGGAGACCATTCTAACTTGGAAGAACAAACAATTACTCTAACAAGAAACGAATTCATGATGCTTGAAAAAGAAATCTCTGGAAGAAGAGTAAAAAAAACTCGTTATTATTATCCAGTTAACGGACTGACCGCTGAAGTTGATGTATTCTCGGATGCTTTGACTGGATTAGTTGTAATTGATTTTGAATTCAAAACAAAAGAAGAGAAAGACTCATTTAAACCCCCTTTCTTTTGCCTAGCTGACGTAACCCAAGAAGATTTTATTGCAGGCGGGATACTTTGTGGAAAAAGATACGTTGATCTAGAGAAAGATTTGGCTAGATTTAATTACCAAAAACTTTACTTAAAGTAAAAAACTAATTATTTTTTAGGTGGTGGGGTAAGTTAGTTTTTTTTATCTATTATCTCCATTTCCCCCAATCTTTGCTCTGTCAAACCTACTGTACAATTTCTCAATATTCATTTTTGGAACATCTTCTAGGTTCAAACCCATTTTAGTGCATATTTGACTCATATACCACATTACGTCACCTAACTCTTTTACTATTTCTTTTTTATACTCTTCAGTTAATTCACCATTGTAATCTCTGTACAATTTCTTAATCTTTCCAGCAACTTCTCCAGCTTCATCGCACAACCCCAAAGTGTAATATGCAATAGAACTATCCTTAATCACAGTCCCCATATCTGTCTTCTTTGACATTTCTTGGTATTCCTTAAAATCCATTCCAACCACCTGAATAACAAATAGTCCTCAAACTTAAAACACTTTTGATTCGATTAAACTTGCACAATTCTTTAGGCACCAGCGCAAAAGAAGGTTGCATCAGTTCAACGTGCAGATAAATTTTGCAAAAGCGCTCGTGCACGTGAAGGAACAACAGCACGTGCTTTGGAAAACCCTTGGGACTTTAGCCCAAGTGGTTTAATCAAACCTCAAAGTAAGCTTTAAAAACCAACTTTCCCAGAGTTTTATTATTGACAAGCAAAGCTAGTCAATGTAATAAAGTATATGCGGAGATGGCAGAGCGGTCAAATGCGCCTGGCTTGAGACCAGGTTCCCGAAAGGGAGCGAGAGTTCAAATCCCTCTCTCCGCGTGAGTATTTTAGTACTACTTTTTACCGTGTCAAACAATAACTTTAGTTAATTAACTGAATGCACTAGAAGGATTGTCCTTTTATTTAGTTATTTTTTTCATTGAGAAGGGTTAAACTTCTTTTCGGTTTATGGGATATAATTATGGCTAAACCATTTATAGTAAGATTAGAAAAAGCTAGCGAGAAGGATTTGTATGAAATTTCTCTAAAATCTTCTAGGGCTAAAAAGAAAGAGGTTTTTATTTTTGAAAAAGGCGAGTTAGGGGATATTATCAGCAAAGATAAAGCCGAAAAGCTTCGATCTAATTTTATAAAAAATGGGGTTAAAGTAAAACAAATTACAAACGTGCCAAGCTTGCCCAAATTTACTGATAGTGACGAATTTGTAAACAAAGTAATGACATTTCGATATGTTCCAAAAGACATTTTTGCCATTGAAAATGAAATATTGATATTTGATAACACTGTTGCAATTTACAATAAGAAAGAATTATTGATTATTGAAGACAAATCATTTGCTAATAATCAAAAACAACTTTTTGCGAGTATTTGGGAACAAGGACAGTCCCCAATGCTTGGTTTTGAGTATAAACCGAATCATTCTTTTTATAACAATTTGAATTATTTCCTTAATGATTTGCAAATCATTGTTTGGCCAGATATTGGCGCAAAAGAATCCTATAAGGGGTTTTCTGAAAAAGAACTTGGAGAATATATAAAAAACATAATTTTATCCGATAAATATTATAATGATGCAACATACATAATTGCCTTTATTTGGTCACTGAATGGAGAAAAAATGATCGATGTGTGGAAATTTAATGATAACCATGTCGATAATCGGTCAGGTCCTTTGGGTGATGTAAAAGTTTACCGAGAAGGCAAATTATGCAATAATTTGGGTCTTGCAAGCGGAAATACATTAATAGTTTTAGGGTATGAGGAAAGACTTAGACGCCAATCAAAGGACTTAAAGAGTTACTTGAATGGACCTGTTCCTAAGTTGCCTCTTGAAATTATGAATGGAAAATCTTTTTTTGATAAGGCGCAAACCTCCAAATGAAAGATACAAAAAATCCTATTTCGAAAAGATTAAATTGTCCTAATTTAATAATTGTTTATGCAAGTTCAATCCTATGCTTCAAAAGAATGTGTAGCAAAATATGCTCGCCTGTCGCGTAATCACCCCAAAACTTTTCTAAAAGTATTTGCTCAAATCCTTGGGAGTGTTAAAAATAAAAAGATTCTAGATATTGGGTGTGGGGACGGAGTAAACACTGTAGCTCTAGCAAAAAAAGGAGCACACGTTATTGGAATTGATTTAGAACCTCTAATGATTAACAAGTGTAAAGTGCAGTACAACAAAGTTAAAAATGTAGAATTCTTTTTAGGAAAAGCACAAAATCTGCGGATGTTTGATCCAAAGAGCTTTGAAATTGTAATTATTAACATGGTTTTGCCAAATATTGAAACAAAAAAAGAAGTTCAAAGAATATTTCTTGAAATATCTCGTGTACTAAAAAACAATGGGAAACTTATTTTTTCAGACATTAACCCTGCAAGTCTATTGAGTCCTCCAACTAAAGGACGTTGGTACACTTTTGCAAAAGATTTTAACTATTCTAAAGATGGAAGCGATTTTACTGCACACGTAAGGCCCGACAACAAAACTTATCTTACATTCAAGGACAAACACTGGACAATACCACTGTATTTAGAGTGCTTAAGGAAAAACAAAATGGTGCTAACCCACATAATGGAAGTTAATGATCGCCCACTGCCAAAAAATACAAAGCAAATACCTGCGTTCATTGTATTTGGTGCACAAAAGTTAGGTTGAGGATTTTTAAGTTAAAGTAAACCGTTATAACTTCTTTTGTAGGAATATAGTTATGAGTCTAACAGATATTCTTTTGATGACAAAGCAAAAGATTGCTTTGCTAATAATTATTTTAGTTGCTTCTTTTCCTTTATATTACAAATTAGATTGTGCTGCAGGGGCTTGTACTGCCGGAGCAATTTGTCAATGCGGATTTTACATAATGAACTTTTACACAATATTTGTGTTAGGGTATTTAGCTTCTTCAATTATTGTTGAGCTTTATAACTGGGTTAGATTTAAATACTTCTAGTGTTGATGTATATCTAAAGGGAATACAATGAAGCCTAGACCAAATTTTAGTTCTAATGCAAAAAAAGTAATTGGCGGACAAGCTAGCGTAAGAAGAAATTATTGGGAAGATCCTATTTATCAGTTTGTTGCAAGAAACCATCGTTTTGCACAAGATAAAGCAAATGCCCAAGAAATGGCTAGATTAAGTGACTTAATGCAACACCTAGTTAATGGTACTTTATCTGATACGGTTAGATCTGAACTCGAGGGGTTAAGGCAAGCTGCTGAAAGACAAGCTAAAGCAGAAAGGAAACAGAACCAAAGAATACCCCCAAAAAATGTAGTTAAGGAAGAGACTGCTCTTGCCGAGGTTCATAAGGATGCATTGAAGAGACAAATATTTCACCCACAAACTTCGCCAGATAATATGATTAGAGCATTTGAGCGTCTTCCAACAGAAGAAAAGAGAAGAACTGCTGCAAAACTTACTAAATACTTGCGTTCAAAAATTGCTGATTATCTTGCAAAGAATAAGTTGTAAAAAATACTGCTTTACTAGTTTTTTAGTAAAATCTCTTAGGAATAAATCCTTTTTACTTATTTTAGTACAATTTTTTCGCCTTTGCAGTTTTCAACTAAACTTTTTAGTTTTTGAGTGTTAATTGTTTTTTCATTTGATCGGGATTTACTCATTTTTCTGCCATCGGGTCTAATAATTAGTGGTGGGACAATTGTTTTTACTTTGGGGTGTTCGCTGTATAATTCTTTATACAATTTTTCATTAATCGGAATGTGATTGCATGAGTAATGATCATAGCCGCGAAAGAATAAATCAATATTAAACAATTTTAGTCGTGGTGCCAAAAGAAGCATGTGGTGCATCCAAAAACTTGTTTTTTCAATATCTCCGGAATATGATTGTCCGCAATATTCACATTCAAAGGTAACTGTTTCTTTTGAAATAGTTGTTTTTCCCTGCGCTGAGTGGCAATTGGGACAAATTGCTCCTGCCCAAGAAAGCCAGTCTTTTTCAAAACAAACTTTGCTGTATTCATTAACTATGTTTCCTAAAATTTCTGGGCGAGAAATAATTAGTTTTAGGGCCTTCTTGTAGGCTGGCGTGTTTGTTGTTGATGAACTGTCAATAAAAGTAATGTTTATTAGGGGGAAATCTTTCTTTAATCTTAATACTTTTTGCTTAATTAATTTTGACCAATGCTCGGCCATGGATTTACAACAGCCTTCTGGATCGGTTGTGTATTGAAAGGAAGTATTTTTTGGAAAAATGTTGTATTCAAAAGGAACTTCTTCTGTTAGTATCAAATCTTCTTTTTTGTAATAATATCCTGTTGTTGAATCTTCATAAAGATATTTTAGTCCTTCTGGCTCTGTATCATTAAGAGAAATAAAAAAGGTAAATTTAGGTTCTTTTCCTAATTTTTGTACTAAATTGCATAAGTGCCAAGGGTAAACAAAAAGGGTTAATTCATTGCCTGCATGAAATCCATATGGCCTAATTCCTATAGATATTCGTTCATCTCCTTTCGCTTCTTTAGCCACTTGTTGTAAACCTTTCCAACAAAGATATGTTTTACCCATTTTAACCCTCACATTTCACTTATTGGATTTTTTTCTAAGTTAATCTTTTGATTAATCGGATCACAACAAGTACAAAGTAATCCTCCACACATATTTCTCTTAACTGTTTGCATTCGTTTGGAAGAAAGAATACTTGAAAGATTATTTTCAAAAATATTTCCGCAATAAAAGTTGTCTCCATAATAGGGTGTATTATTGCAAGGAAAAACAGCACCATTTGTTTCAACAAATATCATTGAATCACAAATAGAGCATTTTTGAGTTTGGTAAAACTGTTTAGAGTATTCCATTTTGACACAAGATTTAATTTCTTTATCTAAGAGTCCGAATATGAACGGGTCTTTTGAGCGTATTTTTATTCCATATAAATGTGCAGCTTGAATTATTTTTGGGGCATAAACCGAGTTATACTCTTCTATTTGTTGTTTATTAAGTGCTAACGCGGGCATTCCTTTAATCTGCATTAAATTAATTTCATCAAATAAATAACTTTTACTTAGAGCAATCATATCTGGAATCAACATATAATTTTTATTGGTTACAATATAGTTGATTATTATTTTTGGGCGTTTTAGCGAGAGGGAATTGTTTGCAATACTATTAAATAAAATAATTCCTTTGAAAGCTTTTTCCCATATTCCTTGGGTTCCTCTCATTGAATCATGCATTTTTTTATTTGGGGAATCAATTGAAATGTACACGCTTCTGGGTGGAGAAAGCAGAATTTTTTTAACAAATTTTTTTGTTAGTAGGGACCCGTTAGTTATAAATGAATATTGAAGGCCTTGTGAAATCAAGTACTCTACTAATTCAAAGAATTTGGGGTATAATGTGGGTTCTCCACCAGTGAAGCAGATTTCCTGTATCCCGGCTTTTTTAGCCTCATCTATTATGTGTTTTAACTGTGAAAAAGGAATTTCTTTTTCATTACTTTTCCAAAAGTTGCACATCGTGCATTTTGCTGTGCATTTTTTTAGCAATCTTATTGTAAGCAAATAGGGGATATTTGTACAAATTTCTTTGTTTGTTTCCTTATTGCTAATCATATATATTCACTTTTTATATTTCACTTATCCTTTGTAGTACTTACAGATTTTGATGGTTCTATCAAATAATAGCATTAATTTTATCTATTAACTCAGGATAGTTGTCATAGATTATTTTTTTTGTATTACTTACTTTGTCGAGTCCGTGTATTAGCGGGCTATAGACTCCTTTTTTTTGTATACAAACTATTATGTTTTTGTTTATTGCTGATGCCCAGCCTAGCTCGATGTGTACGCCTCCTGAAGGAGGATTGTGAGGAATGGCAACAAACAAGTCGCATTCTTTTATCTCGTTAAGGTCTAAAGGCGTACAGACATCGGGCGTCATTAGTTGCTCACCAAACTTTTCTCTGACATGTGCGCTTTTTACTACATGCCCTTTCTTTTGTAAAGAAAGAATAATAGTTTCTATTGTCCACTTTAGTTCATTATCAAACCCGGTTTTTCCTAAGTGGCTAGAAAACGGTGCTCCCAAAAATATTCTCATTTAACAACACCCCCATTGTATGCTGTAAGTATGTAGTCTGCAATATACTTGGAAGAGTTTTTTCCAAGTGAATTTAGATATTCTTGTTGGTTATCGGCATCAAATTCTTGTGTTGACAGGATTGTATTTATGAATTGTTCAAGTTTGTGTTTAGATTCTGTATCAGTTTCAAATTTCTTTATTGCTTCCAAAACCTTGCAAACCCCTGCCGTTTCATCTTCGCCCGCAACTAGATTCAAATTTGGGTAAATATCCATCCAATGAAAGGAATATTGTGCAACTTTTTGTTTTCTAAATTCTTTAAGATTTAAAAATTGGCTATAATTTTCTGGTGGAAGAAACACTGTTGGTGCACCATAGTGAAATGCTTCAAAACTTGTAGTTAGTCCCGGAGTGGTTATCAATAATTTAGTTTTGCGCAACAATTCTAAGAATTCTTTGTGGCTTTTACCGCCAATGTGGACGTTTTTTGGTTTATCATGCAACAACTTTTGTAAAACTTTATCGTTTCCACAAATGAAAGCCTCTTGTCCACTTTTTTCTAGTTCATCAATTATTATTTTGCCAATTATGAATGGGTAGTTAGAATTTTTTCCTATTTGTATGAGGGCTGATTCCATTCCGCCAAAATTAACCAATACAAAGTCTTCTTTAGTGTTTTGAATAGGCTGGGAGTCATCAATTATTGGTCCAACAAACTCCACGTTTTTTAAAAATGGATACTTTCCCAAAGATTCTTTTGAATTAAAAAAATTCTGCACAAAATATTTGTCAATTTTTGCAAATGTTTCTGGAATGGAATCCCACATCCAAAAAAGACTATCAATGTAGATTACTGGTTTTCCTAAGTTTAGGGCAAACTCTGTGGCAGTAGTATTCATGGAAGTTATAAAAACATCAGCTTCATTAAAGAGAGATTTGTGGTTTTCCAGATCCTGCGGGTTCTCAGAGTTGCAATCTACTATATTAAACAGCTTTGATTTTGTCCCTAATTCTTTTGAGGTTCCAAAAGCAAGAAGAGTCAACTTAGCGTTGTTGCTATATAGGTGCTCTGCTACCGAGATTATTTTGGAAATGGGTCCAAAGCAGAATGGGACAGCATCACAAAGTATGTTTATTGGCTTCATCTGTATACAAAGCAACCCTTTTTAATATATTCCTTATTAGCATATATTGGGTATGTAAGTATATTAAATTTGTATATGTGGTTTAATGGATAAACAGATGCTTGTTTTGGGACCAGACACAAAAAAAATTCTTACTAAAATTAGTGAAAGTAATGGTCGTTTGCCCCTAGTCTATTTTTCTTCTAATACTTTTTCAACAAATTACTATTTCTTTGCCCAGCTTTTTTATCTTTCGCAGGTATACAAAGAAAGGGAAGTAAATATTGCCGTAATCTTAAATGATATGAGCCAAAGAAAAATACTTTCAAGTCCTGTGGAAAATTCTGGTAAAACTGTGGCCAAAGTTTCTCAAATATTAAAAATAATGGAATATTTTGGTGTGCCATCCAAGAACATTCGTATTCATAAATTATCTGAAGGTTGGCACAATTATTTGCTGACAAATGAAAAAGCGCATTTTGATTTTCTTCACAATCTTGTTTTTTTGGATAAACAGCTAATTAAGATTCCTGATGATGCAATAAAACTTGATTTTTTGGAAAAAAAAGCACATTACGAGATTTATTATGTTGTTCAAAAATATATTGATTTAATTATAAGCTCCAATTATAAAAATATTTTTCCAACCGATTTTGGAAATGAAGTAGATATTCATTTGGCAACAAGCTTTAGTTATCCATTGCTTGAAAAAATTCGTAATGATTTAATTAAAAGAGAGCAGAATTATTTGGATTTGCCGGCAATATTTTCAATGCCCAAAACTCCATTTTTTGGGAAATCAAGGCATATTTACCCTGAGCACATTCCTCCAAACATTGAAATGGGGTTATTTGAAATAGCTAGGGCGATAAATCTCTATAAGCTCGATAAGGAAACAATTAACATTTTGTACAAAAATCTCTTGTCTTTTGTTCTTAAAAAAGAGCCTTTAGATTTAGGCATGTCAATTCAAAAACAGCGAGTTATATTGGCAGAAGATTTATTTTGTTTTTTAAAATTAATTAAACAAGAGACAAATAGTAACCCGAAGGATTTGTTGGTTTTATCAAGAAATAGCGTAAATTCAGAGGATCTTTTGAGTTTATTTAGGAGCCCATTAACTTATGAAGTGCTAAATCTTTGTAATGGTGAAAATAAGGTTACTGATATTGCTCAAAAGTTAAACAAGCATCAACCTAATATTAGCAAATTAATATCTAAATTAAAGAAATTTGAAGTAATCCAGTTAAATGATGAAAAAAAACCGGTTAAAATAGTAAATAAACTTGAGTTCAATTTGTAAACAAAATCAAATCTTATGGAGGTTAATTAGTTGGGTTTGACTTGTGTCGTGGACTTACAAAGGTTTGATTTTGAAAAAGTTTTCTTAATAGCTTCCTTTAATGTAATTGGTGAAAAATTAAGTTGTTTTTTAGCTTTGACGCAACTAATAACAAGGCTTGATTTTGAATTCTCTTTGAATTCGGCAGGTTTAGCTTTTCCTGTTATTTCATTTAATATATTAAAAATTTCCTTAATGCTTGTAACATATGCTACAGCATTGTAGGTTCCGCTGGTTTGTTTATCTAAACTTTGAACAATTAATTTTGCGCAGTCTTTGACATAAGTTAAAGCAAAAGAAGAATTTTTTTCAAAAATCGGCTTTTGGGTCGTAACATATTCTTGAACAACCTTTGTAAGTCTATTTTCTTTTTGGGTCTTTCCAAGGATTATTGGAAATCTAAATATTGTATATTGTATCCCTTTTGTTTGGCCATATTTTTCTATTTCAGTTTCAGCTAAAGCTTTTGATTTGCCATAATCAGATTTTTCAGTTGGTTTTGACAGTTCGGTTATTGTTCCATTAAGAATTTTTCCATACACTGAACAGCTGGAGGAATAAATTATTTGCTTAATCTGGTTTTGTACGCAAAAGTCTAGAATATTTTTTGTCCCGTCTGTGTTTGTCATATAATATTGTTCTGGAATTGTTGCATAGTTTTTTGCAGCTAAGTGTATGACCGCTTTAAAGTTGCCTTTTAGAAGTATTTTTTTTGTGATATCAATTTGTTTAAATCCACGTTTGTTTTTGTGGCTACATGCAACAAAAGGGATTTTATTTTTTTTTAGTTGCAAAATTACTTCTTTTCCCAAAAATCCATCTGCCCCCGTAATTAAAACTTTTCTTGTGCGCATAAACAATTAAAAATACTATTAAGGGTTATATAACTATGGGAAAGCTAGCTATTTTTGGTGGAAAACCAGCTTTAAATGAAAAACCGCTAATTGCACCTACTGTTTCAAGTAGCGCAAAAAAGTTAGTTATAGATTCGCTTAATAACGGAAAGTTGTCAAATTTTGAAGGAAACGGATTTGTAAGTCGATTTGAGGAAGAGTTTGCCAAATTTAATGAAACAAAATATGCGGTTTGTACAAATTCTGGAACTTCATCTTTGCATACTGCTCTTGCAACCATTTCTTTAAATCCAGAGGATGAAGTAATAGTGCCAGCATATACTTTTGTTTCTGGAGCATCAGTGGTATTGCAGGAAAGAGCAACTCCAGTTTTTGCCGATATTGATAAAAATAATTATTGTATTGATCCGGAAGACCTAGCTAATAAGATAACTAAAAGAACAAAGGTAATAATGCCTGTTCATATTTATGGGCATCCTGCAAACATGAAAAAAATAAATAAAATCGCAAAAGAATTTAATTTAAGTGTAATTGAAGATTGTGCTCAAGCACACGGCGCCAAAATAGGGACACAAAATGTGGGTACATTTGGCATTGCTGGTTGTTATAGTTTTGCAAAAACAAAGAATATGACTACTGGCGAAGGCGGCATGATAGTTACAAATGATAAGTTTGTTTGTGAAGAGTCTAAAATAGTTAGACAAAATGGTAAAGTTTCCTGGAAAATACATAAAAGGCTTGGATATAATTATAGAATGACTGAAATGCAAGCTGCAGTTGGATTAAGTCAATTAGCCGATTTGAATAAAATTAACAAAATACGTAAAAAAAATGCGGAAATTTATTTTAAGAAATTAAAAGGATTAGGTTTAATTTTACCTACAATTGATTCTAATGTAACTCATGCATTTTATAAGTTGCCTGTATTAATGCCTAATACTCTAAAAGATAAAAGAGGAGTTTTTGTTAAAGCATGTCTAGGCGAAAATTTGCCTATTGAAACGGGGTATTCTATTGCCCTAAACAAAATTGATTTTTTAAGAGGGTCTTTGCCAGAGGTTTCGTGCCCTGTTGCGGAAGATTTTGTTGACAGGGTTATTAATTTACCACTGGCACCATGTCTTTCAAAAGAGCAAATTTTAATTATTTGCGAGGGCTTAAGGAAAGTATATAATGAAATTGATTCCTTATAATTTTATGAAAAGCTTGGTAACTGGTTTAGTCGCCTCAAAAGGTATTGCAAAAGGTAACTGTGTTATTGTTAATTCGGTAACTGATTTTTCAAAGGTAAAAAAAGGCGATATTTTAGTTGTTAAGAACACTGACCCTTCTTATGTAATTTTATTTTCTAGGGTGGCAGGAATAATAACTGAAGTGGGGGGCATGTGTTCTCATGCAGCAATAGTATCTCGAGAAATGGGCTTACCGTGCATTGTTGGAACAGGAAATGCTAGAGAAATTCTAAAAGATGGTTTGAAGGTTGTTTTAGATGCTGAACAGGGGATTGTTTATGGACTCGAATAAAATGACAGATTTTTTTACTTCTTTGACAAACGCAATTGATAAAACCGATAGTGGCACGTTTTGGCCTGGTGGGGGCGGACAGATTGGGTCTTCATTCTTAAAAGTGGATGCACGAGATTTGCATAATCAATTGCAAGCTCTAAAAAAAAATAAAACTGCTTCAGAGGCAACAACTTATTTTTATAATCCTTCAACAATACGTTATGTGGCAGTGGGGAATTTTATTATTGGGCTGAAAATGTTAATTCGCGATAATATAATAACTTTAGATTCTGCAAAAGAATCCTTGGATTTCTTTTTTGATATTCTTGATCAGAAAGTTTCGACAGATCCTTTTTGTTTAAATAATAAAAATATATGGTTTAATAAAAACCAAATTAATCAGGTTTTAAATGAAGTTAATTTTAAAAAAGTGGATTTAGTAGAACAGACTGTTGTGTCTAGGCTAGTCATTGCATTGAATTCATTAGTTTGGTCTTTTTATTATGATATTTATGTTGAGTCGGGATTTGAGTTTCATGGGCCCTATTCAGTAGAATACGAAAACAATGAATATAAATTGATTATTAGGGATTATCATGATTTGCGACCCGCTGCTCTTTGGGAGAAGGCAAATAATTTTGGGTATAAATCAATTAAGTTATATTTGCTTTATTCAGACGTGAATATTGGTATTGATTATTTTATGCATGAATTCTCAGACAAGCCCTTAAGAACTAACTTGGCTTTTTGTGCAGTTGAAACAGTAGACACGGCGGGTAATACAAAATTTTTCCCTATTAATGAAGTTACTCCAATTGCTGAGTCAGCTGAAGAAATTGCATTTGAACAGGTTAATTATGTTAATCAATTAGAAACAATTGAAAAAATAAATATGGGCGCGCGAATTTGTTATTACCAATTAAAAAGTTTTAGGGATGCTTTGGGAATAAATTGGGAACCGCCTCAAGAGGTTTTTGACCTAATAAAACAAAAAGGTTTAGAGCGATGGGAGAAATTTAAATCTCGTGCTGAAAAAATTAGTGCGGGGGTTGCAAAAATTGATTGGGGTTCAAAGTATGACCTCGCCAAACCAATTTAAAAATTAGGTTAGATTTTTGTATTTTGTTTTAAATAGGCTTTTTGTATTGCTGTGTAACAAGGCATAATCAAGTTTGCTTCAGATTTGTTTTCTAACTGATTAAGGTTATTTGGGATAATAGAAAAATAGTAGTTAATAGATTTGTCGGAAGCAGTTTTTAGCGCCTGGGAAACTTGGTCTTTTTGGTCCAAGAATACTTTAAAATCAGCAGTGGAAGAATACATACGCATTTTTCCTGTTAAGTTAGGTGTGGGCAGATAAGCTAAGTGAAAAAGTCTTCCAGTTTTTGAAATATTTTTTGCTCGTAATATTGCTTTGACTTGTTGTATATTTTCTACAACAAACACATCAGGATTTGTTATATTTGTAAGTTTACTTATAAATTCTGGCAAATAAGTTACTAAAAATCTTTTATGTATGCTTATTTTGAGTTCATCTGTGCTTTTGTATGGTTGTTTTAAACGATGATCATTGTTGCCAATATAATATAATTTGTTTAGTTCGTCTTTGGTTACTTGGCTATTTATTGAATCTAGAAAATTTTCAATTAAAGAATTAACTTCCTTTTCGGATGTATCTATTAATTTTATATTTTTATATTCAAGCATTTCACTTATTTGGTTTATTAGTTTTTCAAAGTGATCTTTTACCCCAATCCACTCTTTATTGCTTCTGATTTCTTCTTCTTTTATACTCAAGTAAATTAATGCAGGTAAATTTAGTGCTTTTGCAACTAAGATTATGTTAGTTATATCATTCACACTTTCAATTGTTATATTCTCCTTACTGTCGGTTATACAAGGGCCTCCAATAACAACTCCATTTTTTGAAATTTGTTTTGGAAAATCAGTTGAAATGCCCAAGAAACTCCTTTCTTTGAGCAATGCTTTGAGTTGTGTGGGGGCTAAATTTATACTACTTAAATTGTATCTTTTGTTTATTTTATTTTTGCCTTCCCAATACCATTCTCTCAAAAAGTAATCAAGATCTACTTTTTGTTTTAAATTTATTTTGGATTTACTGATAACCTTAGTAGACATATATTAGGAAATGGGTTAAGTGTATTTTAAATGTTTCGATTAAATTGGTTTGTTACACATTTACTATTGAAACTATATCTTCGAATGTTTTTATCTTGTAATCTGGTTCTATCCATTTTCCTAGTTTGTGAGAGTTCCAACCGTATTCTGCTAGACAAGTTTTCATTCCAACTTCTTTTGCGCCCAAAATATCTCTTTCTGGCCAATCCCCTACATGCATTGCTTGGGATGGTTTTAGATTTAGTAATTTAAGTGCTTTCTCAAATGGTAATTGGGAAGGTTTGCGTGTGCCCGTATCCTCAAAACCTACTACTATATCAAACAACTCAGCTATTCCTAGTGAATCAAGTCTCATGAATGCTTTTAGTCTTGGAGCATCAGTAATTAGAACAATTTTGAACCCTAGTTCTTTTAATTTAAGAAGAGTTTTTTTAACTCCTGGATAAGTTTGCAAGTGTTTATGTTTTTCTTTCAAATAAGCATTAATTCCCGCAGCGAGTATTCGTTCAGAATAATTGTTCTTGCTTTTCAAAAACTCTCCAAAAACAGTGTCTCCCTCAATATCGTGCATGTAAAATTTAAACAATTCATCCTTATCAACCTTAAATCCCGTTTTAGTCATTGCGTTAGCTGCGGCATCAGAACCCCTTCGTTTAAACTTCATAAAATCAATTAGAGTCATATCCAAATCAAATGTTATTGCCTTAATATCCATAAATCAATCCTCTTTTTACAAGTTAATAATAATTAACAAGAACATTTAATACTTGGGGTTAGTGGATTTAATTTATTTAATAAGCTTTTTTTGAATAAGTTGAATTCTTTAGAGTAATGTTGTGAGCCAAATTAAACCAAATATTATTGGTTGGTGGATTAAGTAAATTAAGAGTGAATGTTTTCCGAGAAATTGAAGTTTTGTGTTGAGACTATTTTTTGGTTCTTTGAGTTCTATTAGTCTTTTTCCTTTCGGGTAAAAATAATTTCCTAACCCTATCCCGAAGAGTACTGCGCTAAACCAAGGAAAAAGGGGGGTAAAATCAAGTGTGTTTAGTGGTTGGGCTAATCCGACCCAAACAAGAGCATTTATTCCAATTAATTGCAGGTTATTGATTAATGGTAGTACGAGAACTAGGATTGCCAGAACAAGGGGGATAAGTTTTTTCTTAGCTAATGGGATTGAAATAATTATTGAGACACCAATTAAATGCAATATTCCAAAGTAAACGAAATTTTGTGGAAAAAAAATAAAGGTAACAATAGTAACTAGTAACCCTGCGCAAAATATTTTTATCCCCCTTTTAACAAAGTGCAGTGAGTAATTTTTGTTGTGCCTTTCCGCTCCGACTGCGAGCATTACTCCAACAAGTAAGAGAAACAAACCCGCGGTTGCGATTTGGAACAAACCAAAAAATCCTTTATACAAATCCACTTGAATATAACCAAAGTAGTTCAAATCCCACAAAAAGTGAAAAACAACCATCATTACTATTGCAATTCCTCGTAAGAAATCAATTTCCCAAAATCTTTGCATGAAAAGATAAACTAAGGTAGTTGTTTTAATGGTTTAAGATTGGAGGAATAGTTTTGAATAATCTTTTTTTCTATGTTTAATATGGGTGGTT
>Ga0172379_10005369_pt1 | contig 17985 bp, 16 predicted proteins | sample GrowelOW334metaG_FD_119756 | JGI IMG/M metagenome (GOLD analysis project Ga0172379, IMG submission 119756) | Groundwater microbial communities from an aquifer near a municipal landfill in Southern Ontario, Canada - Groundwater well OW334 metaG | ecosystem: Environmental > Aquatic > Deep... | reverse complement strand
GCTTCTAAAACTGCCGGCGAAACATAATTTTCCGAAGCAATTAACTCCAGCTCTTCATTTTGTCGCTTTTCTTCCTTCTCAACTATCTCCCAGACGGCCGGGTCTTGTTGTTTTAAGTGGTCGTATTTCATATTATTAATCTTAATTTAAAGGGGCCCCTTTGTCAAAAGGCTTTTTTTATTTAATCCGCCTAAATAAAGGCCCATACATATCTTCTTTAATATCTATTTTTAACTCTTTTTTATTAATTTTTTCACAATATTTTATTGGCACTTCTTTAATTAACGCCAGGGGCCTTCTTTCGTCACCTTCCCCCATACAAAGCACGGCGGCCGTCGCTAAACTGTCGGCAACGTCAACGCGAGAATATTTGAAAGGGCGACCAAAGATATCCAAAGTTTTCTTATAACTTTTAAGCCCCACAAAGCCGGCATAGCCTAAAGCCACTCCAGTTATTCCGGCCCGCAGTGGCAGACAGCGACTATCAGTTATAATTACGCCCAACTCTTTGAGTTTATATTTACTACAAAAATATTTTCTTATTTTCTCTGCCGTCTTAAAGCTATCGGCCGGCAAGAGAATAATATTTCCGTCCGCGTTACTTTCATCGACTCCGGCATTAGCCATTGCGACGCCACCTTTAATTGTTAATAAAACATATTTAGTCTGCAGAGAAAATTCACACTCTTCTTTAATTATTTTTTCTTTGCTCTTAGCGTCAATATATTTTACTAATCTCCCTTCGGCGAGAGCGACAATTTTCGAAGTAACTACTAAAACGCTTCTTTCAGTAATCTTTGGTAAATATTTTTCGATAAATATTAAGAGATTTTCTCTAGGCTTAAATATTCTTGTTTTGATTGCTTTTATTTTCATATTATATAGCTAGATACCTAAACAAAAAACGTCCCCGGAAGGACGTTTTAAATATAAAATAAAAAGTCTTCCAGGCTACAGAAATAATCTAGTAGATGAGAATCCCGACCAAGTTGTGATATTTTTCGTTATCAGCATACTGACAAGGTAGCATATTTTATTTAAAAAAACAAATAAATATGTTCACTGCTCAAGCAATTAAAAAACCTGCCGAGTTGACAGGTTTATTGATTAAGCGACGACCTCACGTACACCCCCGTCAAGGGTTGTACCCGCACGAAGGATATAAACCATACAGTCTCCAAACGTGGAGCTGACACTTGGGGAATCTCCGTTTATGTCGCGTGAACCAATGCATAGGGTTCCCGACTTGGCGTCCAGATGACTTTGGGTTTCATCCCAGTACTTGAAACCGTGCAAAATACGCTCCCGAAGTGTTTCGCCAAAAACCTTATCTTTCTGACTCCGGTTAGCGCCTCTGTATTTTTTATCCGGATTTTTTTTATCGCGAACCCAAATCGCATATGGCTTGGCATTCGGTTTGTCGCCGCGGTCATTATGCACCGCCATCGCGTCAAAATTTTCATTCGATGCCTGATATACCCGATAAAACTTTCTCTGTGCCGCCACTAGGGCGTTGATGGAAATACTTGGTGCAACAATAACTAAACGGTTGAACCCATCTTGCTGCAACGGGACTCTTATGTGTTGCAGACCAATAAGAATATTAAAGTATTTCCAATAAAATCCTCTCCATTCTTTTTTAACTTCATGGATTTCTTTTTTACTGAACTTAACACCACCTTTTTTCATTTTAATCCTCCATTCATTAGTACTTTTGTTAATTTACAACCTTTAAAAATGACAATATTATATTAAACTATATTTTTTTATTTTTGTCAATAATAGTCTTAACCATATAAGTTCCCTGTAATTTATAGCCAAATTTCTTATAATAGCCTCTAACACCGACTCCGGAAATAATCGCTAATTTATTAATTTCCGCGGTGGCGACTAATCTCTCCGCGGACAGCAAGAGTTTAGTTCCTAGACCACTATGTTGAACCTTTTTCTTCTCACCCACCATAACTAGTTCACCATAAACATGAAGTTCGCGAATTAACGCTGGCGCGACTGGGCTCGCAGCATCAATTCTTAAACGACAAAAACCAAAGAGCGTTTTCCCGTCACGGCTATCGGCACTAATAAAATATTCTGTGCCGCTCGAAGATGGATATTCTAAAATATTTAAGTCAAACTTATTAACTGGCTGGTCTTTCGCCTCGCGACAACGAATACAATTACATTTTACACCACGTTGTTGCATCACTTGGCGCAAATTAGTAATTTTATTGCCGGCGATAATTGATTCTTCTGGAATATCTCGAATTAAACGGATTATCCGAACATAGGTCGGAACCGCCTCTTTGCATTCAACGATAAGTTCTTGTAAAACTTTATCACTATACGGTTTATATTTTCCTTGTTTATACCATTTATAAAGCAGGCTGCCTTTAGTGACAACGGTTGGATAGAACTTAATCTGATCGGGCTGAAATCTTTCGTCGGTAAATAATTGCTTAAATAATTCTAAATCTTTTTTGGGTGTCGCTCCTGGCAGAGCCGGCATTAAATGATAGGTAACCTTAAAACCATATTGTTTTAATAGTTTGGTCGCATCCGCGATTTCTTTTACGCCATGACCCCGCTTATTTAGAGCTAATATTTTATCATCAATCGCCTGAACGCCAATTTCCACACGTGTGCAACCTAAATCGCGCATTTCTTCTAACTCTTTTACATTAATATAGTCCGGTCGCGTTTCAAGGGTTATACCAATTAAATTATATTTAGCGCCTTCATTTTTCTTTTGTTCTAATTTTAATAATCTCTTAAGCTCTGCTAAGCTCAAATTTTTCTTATACTCATCTTTTAAATCAACTTTCTTTTTCTGAAAATCATTAGCCGCTTTAAAGCAATTTAAGATATACCAATAGCGATAACGCTCGGGAAGATAGCTCCAAGTACCTCCGATAACGATAAGCTCAATCTTAGTTGGTTGATGCCCGTTATTCTCCAGGGCTTTTAAACGGCTAATAACCTGGACATAAGGATCATAGCCACAGCGAATCGCGCGCATAACCGCCGGCTCATTAGATAAGTAGCTGGCCGGGACATCGGTCTCGTGCGGACAATAAGCACAAGTTCCGGGGCAAGGATATGATTTCGTTAAAACCGCCACCGGCGCGATTCCCGACATTGTGCGCACCGAGCGCTTGCGTAATGTTTTTTCCAAAGACTCAATCGTCTTGATTTTATTCGTTTTAAGCAAATTACGATACTCATACAAAATATCAGAATTTAAAATCGCGGCAATCGCATATTTTTTACATATCATGCGCTTAACCCCTTCTAAATCTTCACGATTTTTTATCTGTTTAGCATAATTATGTAATAAGTCTTTTATTGCTTCTCTCATATATTTCCTGTTATACTTAAACTATCTTCCTGCTAACAATACCTCATATTTTATAATTTAACAATATCTCTATGAAGAACAAAATCACAAAAATTCTTCTATTATTAGCCTTAATTTTACTTCCATTAGGAGCCGTTAAAGCCATGGGAACAAAGACCGGAAATTCGATCTATGTGGCCAAAGACGAAATTGTCAGTGGTAATTTCTATGCCGCAGGCAATAATATCACCATTGATGGAACAATCAGCGGCGATTTAATCGCCGCCGCCCAAACTATTAACGTTAACGGTCGAGTTGAGGGTGATATTATTGTAGCCGCTCAAGATATTAATATTAACGGCGAAGTTGGCGGTAATGTCCGCGTCGCCGGCACATCAATCTCCTTGAATGGTGCCGTTGCTCGGAATGTTAATGTTTTTGGTTCAAATATTATTATCGGTAGCAACGCTCGCATCGGCTGGGATGTCTTTGCCGCGGGCGTAGCCTTAGAAATGAGAGGTAATGTTGATGGCGGTTTATCTGGAAGCGTCGGCCATGGTCTTGTTTCAGGAAAAATTGGGAAAAATATTAATTTAAAAATATCTGAAAATAATTTAAGCGAGGGATTAATTATTTCTCCCGAAGCTAGCGTTGGCGGAGGAATTATTTATACCGCTCAAAAACCCGCTCAAATTTCTGAAAAAGCTAGTATCGGCGGCAAAATTGAACAAAAAATACCGGAAGCCAGGCCCACGAATTGGTTTGCAGTTTGGGCTTTAGCAAAAATTTACGCTATTTTTTCGGCCCTAGTAGTCGGTTTAGTATTAATCTTTTTAGGAAGAAAAATAACACCGAAAATATTAGAAAAAATAGAAGAAAAGCCCTTTAAGATGCTTCTCCCGGGATTAATCATTATGCTTGTTCTGCCTCCGATCGCCCTTATATTAGCTTTTACGATTATTGGCATTCCGATGGCTTTAATAATATCTGCTTGGTGGTTAGTCGCGACTTATGTTGCTAAAATTTTTACAGCTATTTTAATCGGGCAACTTATTTTAAAGGCCTTATTTAAAAAAGGGGATATTCCTCTTATTTGGTCTCTAGTCCTTGGGGTTGTTGTCCTCTGGCTACTATTCGCTATTCCTTTTATTGGTTGGATGCTCTGTCTATTCGCTATTTGGTTCGGCCTAGGCGGTATTTGGACTTATGCTTCGGGGCAGCTTAAGAATCTTTAAAGAATAATTATGAACGAGCTTCTTCTTAAAATTAAAGATGGTTTCGCCACTTTAAAAATTAATCCTAGCTATGCTCAGGCCGCTCTCAAGGCTTTAGAGGACTGGCTAACCAAGGAAGAATTCAAAGATTATATTCCGCAAATAAAATATCTGGTTGAAAATAAAGAATGGAGCTATCTACTAGATTCTTTTTATCAGGTCATCCCGTTTGGAACCGGTGGCCGACGTGGTGAGGTTGGAATCGGGCCCAATAGAATAAACCCCTGGACGATTCGCGCTTCAGCCCAAGGACACGCTCAGTACTTAATCAAAAAATATGGCGACGAGGCAAAAACTCGGGGCATTGTTTTCGCTTATGACGTTCGAGAATTTAAAGGCAATAAATACTTAAATGCGGCGGCCGTAAACCCGATTAATAATCTAACCAGCAAAGATTTAGCTATCGCAGCGGCCAGAGTCTATGCGGCTAACGGCATCGCGGTACATATTTTTAATGATATTAGAACTACCCCTGAATTATCTTTTGCTATTAGACGCTTGAAAGCGATTGCCGGAGCAATGTTCTCCGCTTCTCATAACCCGCCGGATCATAACGGTAAAAAGGTTTACGATGAATACGGCGGCCAACTGATTCCGCCTAGCGACGAAGAATTGGTAAACGAAGTAACCAAGAAAGTAGCCGCTATTAAAGAAATATCATACGGCGAAGCTATGGGCGGCGGGCTGGTAAAGTTTCTTGATTCGCAGCTCGACTGGGAATATATAAGAGCCGCCAGCAGTCTTTCCTTGTCTTCGGCCAGGGATCTAAAAATAATTTATACGCCGCTTCATGGCTGCGGACTAACTTCTGTTCTTGAATCCCTAAAGTTTCTTAATTTTCAAGTTATGGTCGACCCAAGCACTAGCAACCCGAGCGGCCGTTTTGAAAACGTTACTTTTAATATTCCCAATCCTGAAGTAATCCAATCATTTGACGCCACTTTAAAATTCGCCAAAGAAAATAAAGGAGACATTATTTTAAGCAGCGATCCGGACGCAGATAGAATTGGTATTATGGTTAACCATAAAAATAATTGGGTATTTTTAAACGGCAATGAAATTGCCGCAATTTTAGCTTTATATGTTATTGAAAAGAAAAAAGATGAACAAGATATTGAAAAAACTATTATTAAAACAACCGTAACCACGAATTTGATAAAGAAAATTTGTGAAGTAAACAATATCAAACTAGTCGGCGACCTCTTAATCGGCTTTAAATATATTGCCGATATAATGAATCAATTAGAGAGCTCCGGAAAAATAAAAGGCTTTTTATTTGGCTGCGAGGAAAGTCATGGCTATCTATCCGGAGACTATTCTCGAGATAAAGATGCGGTAACGGCGGCGGTTTGGTTATCCGAACTTTCGGCCGAGCTTAAACAAAAGGGCCTAACTCTAATAGATTATCTAGAACAAATATACCTAAAATACGGTTATTTCAGAAATTATTTAACCGAGGTCCGCCTACTGGGGGCCGCTGGCCGGGAAAAAATTGATCTTATCCAATCAGTACTAAGAAAAAACCGTCCTGAAAGTTTCGGCAATTTTAATATTATAAATTTTGAAGATTGCTTAACTAGAGTTCCTCTTCTTTCTGAGACAGATAAGTCGGCTAAAGACATGTTAATTTTTTATCTAAAAAATACAGCTGATACGGAGTCGATAAAAGTGACCATCCGCCCCTCGGGGACAGAACCAAAAATAAAAATGTATTTTGAAATCGGAACCAAACCAAATCCTTCCAAAGATTTAGTAAAAATAAAGGAAGAGACCGAAGCACTACTTATTGAACTGGAAAAAGCGGTTATGCTAACCTGTTATAAGTTGATTGGTATAGACTTCCCCGAAAGAGGTTTCTTGCTCTTTTGGCAGATGCCTCTTGATGATAAACTAAAATACTTTGAAATTGAGCCAGAAATTGAAAAACTAAAAAATGTTTCCGACCGCAGAGAGAGGCAAAAAGATTTATTAAAACTACTTGCCTTCTTGGGCGCCAATCCAATCGAAAAAATGGATACCGCCTTCAAGTTTAAATATAACCTTTCGGTATTAGAATATCTTGATTTATTAGAAAAATAGTTAAATAACTCAAAATTTTACTCTAGATATAAAAAGACCTGAATTTATTAGGTCTTTTTATAAAAATATTTTTTATTCAACAGTTACGGCTTTAGCTAAATTTCTCGGCTTATCAACGTCTAGCCCCTTATTATCGGCAATATGATAAGCCAGGAGTTGCAGAGGAATAACGTTCACAATCGGCGATAATAACTTGTTAGCTACCGGCACCTTAATTAAATAATCGGCTAATTTTTTAATATTTCCATAATCTTGATCGACAATGGCGACAATTATTCCTCCGCGTGCCTTAATCTCTTGCATATTGCTAATAATTTTGTCCGATAAATCGTTCTTAGTCGCTAAAAAAACAACCGGCATTTTTGTATCAACGAGCGCAATCGGCCCGTGTTTAATTTCAGCTGCCGGATACCCTTCGGCATGAATGTAGGAAATCTCTTTAAGCTTTAACGCGCCCTCTAGCGCTACCGGAAAATTTAAACCACGACCCAAATAAAGAAAATTATTAATGCTTTTAAATTTCTTAGCTATTTTTTTAACTGCCGAATCAACTTTTAAAGTCTTCTCGATAATTTTAGGCAGAAGCGTTAAATCGCTTAATAATTTTTTATCGAGAATTTCTCCTTTATCTTGTTTTAGGTTCAAAGCAAATAAGAGCAGAGCGGCTACCTGGGCTGTAAAAGCCTTAGTGCTGGCGACGCCAATCTCTGGTCCGGCATGGAGATAAATTCCCGAATCGACTTCACGCGTTACTGTTGAGCCGACCACATTAACTATTCCTAGTGTTTGTGCTCCTTTCTTTTTGGCTTCGCGCAGGGCCGCTAAAGTATCAGCTGTTTCCCCGGACTGAGAAATAACGATTATTAAATCATCTTTATCGACTAAGGGGTTACGATAACGGAATTCTGAAGCATAATCAACCGTAACCGGAATGCGCGTAATCTCTTCAATTAAATACTTACCGATTAAAGCTGAATGCCAGCTCGTTCCACAAGCGGCGATTATTATTCTCTTAAACGATCCGGGCTTCACTTTAATCGAGAGTTTAATTTTATTATTTTTTATCCGGCCGCTTAAAACATTATTTAAACTATCGGGTTGCTCAAAAATTTCCTTAAGCATAAAATGCTTAAAACCCTTCTTCTCAATAGCTGAGGCGCTCATTTTTACTTCTTCAATCTCGCGATCTAAAATGTGGCCGGATAAATTTTTTATTTTACAACCCGTCGCAGTAATAACCGCCAAGTCATTATCTTTTAAGTAAATAACTTTTTTCGTGTGCTGAAGCAAGGCCGGAATATCAGAAGCCACAAAAGTTTCTTTTTTGCCGATACCAATAATAAGCGGCGAACTTTTACGAACGGCCACTAATTTATTTTCTTTAATACATATGGCGACTAACCCGTAGGAACCCTCAATTAAAGAGAGAGTTTTAGCGACCGCTTTTTCTAAATTACCTTGATAAAACTTTTCAATTAAATGCGCTAAAACTTCCGAGTCGGTTTCCGAGGAAAATTTATGTCCTTCTTTTATTAAAATTTTCTTCAGCGCCTGATAATTTTCGATAATCCCATTATGAACCACCGCGATCTTTTTTTGACAGTCAAAATGAGGATGGGCGTTCACCTCACTCGGAGCGCCATGAGTTGCCCAGCGTGTATGAGCAATCCCAATTAATCCTTGACTAATCTCGGCGGCCGTCGCTTTTTCTAACCCAATTACCGGACCAACTTTTTTTTGAATAACAAAAGCACCCTTATCTAAAATACAAATACCGGCGCTATCATAGCCCCGGTATTCTAATTTTTTTAAACCTTCAATCAGGATATTTTTAACAGGCTTGGCTCCTAAATAACCGATAATTCCGCACATATTTTTAGTAAAACTTATTTTCTTTCTACCTCAATCGTGCATTTAGTCATCAGCGCCGCTAAGGCACCAATTGCCGCTAAAACGGGAGCAAAAAAGGCGCCGACAACAACGAAAGTAACCGGAATCTCCATCATAACTCCACCCTTTTCATTTTTAATAATAATGCGACGGATATTACCCTCTTTAATTAATTCTTTTATTTTCTTAACCAATTCATGACCATAAACTTTAAACTGCTCTTTGGAGGAATTACTTTTTTTTGTTTGTTTTTTAGGCATAAATTTATTCTTTATTTTATAACTTTATTATAGCGCATCTCCGACTATTAGAAAAACTATCTCTTTTTTTTCGTTAGCCGGTGCGATTGATAAATTTCTTTAGATTTTCTGGTTACGGCCAGTATGGTTAAAACCGCAATATAAGAAGAGATGACTGAATTTGGAATTTGGTAGGTAGTTTCGAAGGTAAAATCTAAGATAAAAAGACAAAAGACTAACACCGACCAAATAACAACAAAAATTTCTCCAGGATGTTTGCCGTCATGCTTATCATACCAACGTTCAAATTCCTTATTGCTCACATAAATCGCCAGCGCGCTAATATAGATAGTCGCTAAAACGTTTAAGAAATCCACCAAATCATTATTAGTACAAAAATCCCAAAGAATAACTATAAAAAATAAGAACGACCAAAAATTAATTAAATAACGCCAAAAATTAAAATCGTTCTTAATAAAATCTCTTCCCATAAATTTAAATACATTATTTATTTTTTTATTTATACGCTTCTTGAATATACTGGTTCAAAACGCGCCCCGTATTAAACTGGCTAGCATTAAGACTAATCACATTCTTCATAATTTCCTGCCACTTGGTTGGCGACTGATAATAAAGCGGCATGATTTCTTTTTTTAAAGTTTCATAAAGTTCATCGGCACCACTGAAAGCCCAGCCCGTTTTATCCTTTACATATCCTTCCGGCCACCAACCATCAAGCGTACTGAGTTGCGGAACGCCATTATGAGCCGCCTTCATGCCGCTTGTGCCGCAGGCTTCTTGCGGCGGGAGCGGCGTATTAAGCCAAAGATCAACTCCGGCGACAATTAGTTGCGCCAGATCTAAATTATAATTTTCTAGAAAAGTAACTTTTAACTTCGGATAATTTTTTTTAATCTGATAAATTTTTTTAATCGCTTCTTGTCCGCTCGTGTCGCGTAAATGAGCCTTGCCCGCTAAAATAATCTGGGCGCCGCCACCCGCTTCTAGAACTTCGAGTAATCTTTCCGGATCAAAAAATAAAAGCAGAGGTTGTTTATAATTAGTAAAGCGGCGAGCGAACCCAATCGTAAAAACGTTTTCCTGCCAGTCTATATTTTTATTTATTTTTAAATAATCTAATAACTGCCTTTTGACCTTTTGATGCGCCGCCCAAACTTCGACCGAGGGAATTTCCTCCGCCCGAATCAGCAAAGAATTATCCCCGCGCCACCCAGGCAAATATTTATCATATATATTTTTAAACTCTTCTTTCGTCCAAAAAATAGAATTAACACCATTAGTAACCGCCGCAATATCCTGGCGGGAAAAAATATTGATAAGCAGATCACGGTGCATTTTTGAAACCCCGTTTATAAAAGCACTGAAATAAATTCCCAACTCTAAAGTATTAAGTTTTGAGTCTTTGGTTAGACCAGGTAGCTGAACTGGAAAGTCGGGCTGATTTTTTAAAAGCATTGAGAGCGGAAACTCATCATAGATTGTCTTTATCGGCGTATGGGTAGTAAAAACACATTGTCTCCTAACTTCTCTAATTTTATTATCATCGCTCGCGGCGCTAGATTTAGTGAATAGTTCAATTGGTACGAAAGAAGCGTGTCCCTCATTAAGGTGATATTTTTTAATTTGATTATACCCTAACGCTTGTATCATTTTAACTCCACCGCGCCCGAGAATAATTTCCTGACAAAGGCGGAATTCAGCATCACCACCATATAATTTGGCAGTTAGTTTTTTATAAGCAGTTTTGTTTTCCGGGATATTAGTATCTAAAAAATAAACCGGAATTTCAAAGTTATCTGGACCAATAATTATATATTGCCAAACTCCAATCTTAACTTCTTCGGTTCCTATGGTGACCTTAACTTCAAAATCCAATTTTTTTAACAAAGAAAAATCATAATCGCTATCAATCAGCTCTATCTGATCTCCTGAAGAATTTATTTTTTGCTTAAAATATCCGTAGCAACTTAAAAGAGTTACTCCAACCATAGGAAACTTCTTCTCCGCGGCTGATTTTAAAATATCACCGGCCAAAATTCCCAAGCCGCCGGCGTATGTTTTAATATTATTTTCAATAGCGATTTCCATGCTTAAGTAAGCAATAGAATAGTCTTGTTTGTTTATCATGTTTTTCGGTCTGTTCTAAAAATTAATTACTGAGAGCCATTATCTTGTGCTGTAACTCATAAATCTTATTTAGACCGCTTAAATATTTTTCCTTTGTTTCTTCGTCCGACTCAATTGACCCCTGTGAATATAAATACCAATCCGTTAAATAAGGTTGATCTTGGCCATCTACCATTATAGTCGCGCCCAGCGGATCGCCGTGGACATACCCCATCTCGGCCGCTTGTCGATATATCTCCTCTACTTTTTTTAAAATCTTAGCTAGTCGTTCTGAATCTATATTTTTTTCTTGCATTAAGGCGAGACTTAAATCATAACCATCTATAAACTCTTGCAGGGTCGAGCCTAATAAATCGTTATATACCGCTCCATAAAATTTCGGAATACCTTTAATCTCTTGCAGAGCGCGAAGTGCTTTTTCTTCATTATATAAATAATCGATCACCAATTTATCTTCTTTCTTATCTTTATGGTTTATAATCTCATACCTCGGTTCAGAGTCGGCGCCATTTTCAAAATTGTCTTTCTCAATTAAAGAAAATCTTCTTTCGATGTCGCTTACTTCCGTAAATGTTCTTTCAATAATATATTTTTCCTGTCCTGTTTTCGCGTCGCGGACTTTAATTTTAAAAAGCGGACCAAAAGCACCGCCGCTACATGGTTCCCGATCACTTATAACCTCAAAACCATCTTTCTCTAATTGTTTTTTAATTTCTAAAAAATCCGGCAATTTAAGAGGAATATTGGTATCAATCGGGCCCTCTAGGTCAGAAATTTGCTCCGGGCTAAGGGGTTCATCTTTTTTATCTAACACTATAATATCTTCTAGGTCGTGAGCCTCATAGGTTTCTGGTTTTAACATATTTTTTATTATTTAAAAAATTATAACCGGCAACGCCATTCTATACATCTTCCCTCTCGACAATCTCCACATGACCCGCCGCAACCGTCTGGGCCGCACTCTTTGTCTCTACAGTCTGGTTGTATAAAACAACTGCATATTCCGTGGTTACATTCCCCGCTACTACAATCTCCACAGGATCCGCCACAACCATCGTCGCCGCAATTTTTCTCGCGACAATCTGGAACACAATTATAGACGCAGGACCCGTTTACGCAACTACCATTTTGACAAGTTCCACATGATCCGCCGCAACCATTGTCGCCGCAATCTTTGCCAATACAATCAGGGGAGCAACCCGCTGCCGCCCTACTATGTATTCCCGCTGGTGTGGCCGTATTTATACTAGACAGAATGCCATTTGTATCTCGACCCAAACAATATCGCAAATTATAAGATCCGTTGGTAGTTCCGTTAACGTTAGTAGCTAAATATGTATACAGGGTTGTCCCAGCACAGGCGGAATTATCTGCTGGCATCGGCGGTTTAGGCACAATATCCATATAGACAACCGTGCCGGTTGCAATATTTCCGCCAGCCGTACTAATAAGCGCCGGATAACTGCCTATATCACTATAATACATCTCTAGGGCTGTTTGAATTTGTTTAATATCGGCTAACCGACGAGCATCGCGAGAACGAGCTCTCGCCTGATTTAAGGCAATAATAGACAGAGTTGAAAGCAACCCAATAACAGCAACCACTACTAATAATTCAATTAGGGTAAAGCCTAATTTTCCTCTTTTCATACCAATAACATTCTAATAGTTTTTAGAAATTTAATCTATTATTTATTTAATCCACTATATATTTTGCTCTGCTTAGTTTTTCTGAGTACTTTTAAAAACTGAGATTTTAGCTGACGGTTGGCGATTAGAAACTTGGCCGGACTTAATTTAAACAATATGCCCACCAGATGGCGGAGTAATTCATTAGTCCATAACTCATAATTATCAAAAATATAATTCTGGAGCTTATTCGTTTCAATCGCATTTATAACACATCTCTCGAAACTATCGAGCGGCACCATAACTAATTTTTTCCGGCGCTCGATGGTAATTGATTTTGTGCCGCAGCGACGCTCGCAAACACCGCAACCAATACAAATATCCTCATCGACAACCGCTTTTTTATTTATTATTTTAATTGCCTCGACGGGGCACTTAGTTACGCAAACCCCGCAGGCTAAACATTTTTCAGAGTTAACTTGAGCAAAAAAATTACTATTTATTTTTCTACGATAACCAATTTTTTTATAAGCTTGAATCGCCTCGCAACAACACCCACAACAATTACACATCCAATTTACTTGATTCTGAATATTATCTCCAATTTGAACCAAACCATAATCAACACATTTATTTAAAACGGCGAGAGCCTCGTCTTTGTTAATTTGTCTAGCTATTTTATGTTTTATTAAACTTTCAGCGGCCGTATTAAAAGTTAAACAAACATCTTGAGGCGCCTTACAGGCTTTTCCGACGTGTTCCATTTTGTGCCGGCAATAACAAGTACCGACGGTTATACAACTAGCGGAATTGATTATGTGGGTTGCTCTTTCATAGTCAAGAACCTCTGATTGGTCTTTGTTTTGGATGGCTTTCTCATGAACAAGGGTTCGGGCAATCGGTGTTTTTTGCATTAACGCCTGTTCTACAAAATCGTCCTCTTCGTTAATATAGTTATAAAAAAGTTCAGATAATACTTTGCGATCAAACCGTCCGTCGGTGCGCATTAAAGCAAATTCAAAAAATCCGGCCATAGTCGGAGCGAGAACATAGGTTTGAACTCCGTTATTATCCATATCGAGCAAAAGTCCTTTGCTCGCTAATTCATTAAGAATTTTTTTAGTTTCGGGCTCGGATAAACTCCATCTTTTCGCCGCCTCGCTAATTTCAAAGGGCATGATTGGTAAAAGAGAAACCTTTTCCGCCTCTTCGGCGGAGAATAAAATTTCTAAGATTTTATAAAGACTCTCTGAGGCGGGCGCGCCCTGAGCATTCATATCTAGTCGTTTTTGTAGCGCCAGATAATTTTTTGAAGTAATGTGCCCCATAATAATAAATTTAATATATTTTCATTATACCATACCCCCATCTGCTGCCAATGAAAATCCTGCTAATCCCTTCGTGCTCTTGACATTTCTGGTTACTTAACATATACTTGATAAGTCAAGTATTTATCAACTAATTTAATTATATGAAAACATTTAGCGACCAATTAAAGTTTATTATAAATATGACTAAATCTCAGACTGTCATTTCCCGACGCTTAGACAGCGCTCTCGGCGGGCTAGGCTTGAATGAGTTTATAATTCTTTTCGAATTAAGCCAGGCTGATGGCAAATTAAGACGAATTGATTTAGCGGAGAGAGTTGGATTAACAGCCTCTGGAATTACCCGCTTGCTTTTACCAATGGAAAAAATCGGCCTTATAAAACGCGAACAAAACGAAAACGACGCCCGATCAAGTTTTGTTATTTTAACTTCGAGCGGCAAACGTAAATTTGACGAGGGATTAGAGCGGGCGGAAATTTTTTGCGAAGATGTTTTTCCGACTGATAAAGCTAGCAGTGTTGAAGAATTTTCTCTTTTCTTAAATCGCCTATCCGGAATAACTTTAAGTCTTGAGGCCATGAATCAATATGCGAGAGAGGCTAAAAATCGCTGGGGAAAAACCGATGTTTATAAACAATCTCAAGAAAAAACAAAAAAACTAACTAAAGAAGATTGGGAAAATATCAATCAAGAGAATGAAGCTCTGCTTAAAAAAATTATCGCCGCTATGCCAACCGGGCCACAATCAAACACTACTCAAAAATTAATTGCCGAACACTATAATCGCTTAAAAATATTTTATGAGCCGAACGTCATAATGTACCGGGGTCTAGGAAATATGTACTTTGAAGATCCTCGATTTTCCGCTTACTATGAAAAATATCAGACCGGATTAGCTAAATTTATGAAAGAGGCTATTAACGCCTACTGCGACCAGAAAGAAAAATAAATATCTCTTACAAAAAGTATCGCCTTAGGGTGATACTTTTTGTATGGGTGGACAAAAAAATACCTTATGATTGACAAACTGTTAAAATATTATAAAATACTTTATTGCCCTTTAATAATAGTAAAATCTTGAATTTCAACCTAAAATCAATCCCCATGAAAAACTTATTGAATAAAGTTGCTAGGCTGACATTACTGACCGATTCTAGCCATTTCGACCCGGTTGAAGTCCGGAAACTTATCTCTGAGATTGGAATAATCCTGGACCATGATCTGGGCATAAAAACCCTCACACCAGAAGATCTGCTTCCGGCCTGGATTACCAAGACGGTTCAATTTAACTCAAATTCCACCAAAGAAGACCGGCTCGAGGAACTGAAACGGACCGGTAATAATGTTTTCATGGTCAAGGCGGAAACAATAGTCCTTGATTATCTGACAGACAGCGGTACTGGAGCACAAAGCGACGAGCAGTGGGCACAGATCATGACTGCTGACGAGAGATATTCCCACAGCAAGACATATGAGCAGTTTATCCCAGTAGCCCAGGAGATGTTTAACAAAAAATTCGTCCTACCCGTGCATCAAGGGAGGTCTGCGGAAAACATCGTTTTCAAATCTCTGCTTAATAACCTAGTACAAGAGGCGACCAAGCGCGGCCAAAAGATTGTCTGCACTGGAAACTCCTACTTTGATACCACTATCGGTAACGTCCAAAGCAACGAGGCGCGAGTAATTAGCGCCGATTGCCGGGAAAGCGAAAACACTAACGAATATTTCGCCTTCAAAGGGAACGCCGACGTGGACAAGATCCGGTCAATCATCAAAGAAAGCGGGCCGGAAAATATTGGCTTTATTATTATGACGGTGGTTAATAATACCGTCGGTGGCCAGCCAGTCTCCCTGGAAAATCTGAAAGCGGTCCATGACACAGCTAAAGAACATAACATCCTATTCCTTCTGGATTCGGCTCGCATCTTCGAGAATGCCTACTTCATCCAGCAAAGAGAACCCGGTTATGAGGACCTCTCAATCGCCGAGATAACCAAGCAAATGACTACGTTAGCCGACGTCGTATTGATGAGCGGCAAGAAGGATGGCATCGTCAACATGGGCGGTTTAATCGCAACAAATGATGAGGGCCTCCACCAACTTTTTTTGAACCGTTGTATTCTAATTGAGGGGCATTACTCGTACGGCGGGATGTCGGGTCGCGATTTAGCCGCTTTCACCCAGGGGCTCAAAGAGGGGAGTCGCCAGGAACACTTGCGTCAAAGAATTAATCAGGTTGCTGAATTCGGCAATGCCTGCCGCCGGCTGGGGATACCAATTCAATGGCCAACCGGCTCCCACGGGGTATTCGTGAACGCGCGACAATTTCTGCCTCACCTGGATAAACATTTTTTCCCGGGGCAAAGACTGTGTTCCACTATCTACGCGCGTTATGGCATAAGGCCGGTAGAAATAGGCCTGTCTCTCGCGGGTCGCAATGAAGCCGGGATAAAGAATATCCCCGCGAACGATCTGGTTCGCTTCACTGTTCCCCGTCGCGTCTATTCCCAGGAGCATATAAACTTTACGGTCAAGGCTCTGGCGGAATTGTTTGATAACCGAGAAAAATTAGGTGGTCTGATGTACGCCAAGGAAGGCTTGGGTAATGGGCATTTCACTTCTTCTTTTGAAAAAGTCTTAACAGAAGAAATACCAATACTGCTTCCTTCTGTCCTGAAGGACTTTAATACACCAAAGTTCACCTACCGGCAGGATTATCTCCCGCCAAACGCCACAAAGCTATAAAGCGGAAACAGAGCAACAAAAGGCTTGATATCTATTCAAGTCTTTTTTAATACTGTGAGAAACTTAGAAAACTTTTTTAATAGAGTATTCGATTAATAAATAAAAAAACGGATATTGGCTAATGCCTCACCGTTTTATTCAGCCACCGAATTTTATTTAGAAATTCATTATTTTATATAGCTTGTTAACAAGTGTTCTTGTTGGCACCATATAGTTACTTCCTAAATATAATTTCGATACCTCATATTCCTTCTGTGAAACGCTTCCGGTAATTACTCTGGGGCAAACATATCCTCTAATACCCTGGCAAAGGCGGATCTGGATGCTATTTCTAACATAATAATCACCAGTTTGTTGCGCACGCCGAAGCAGGTTATATATGTCCCTTTTTGTCAGAGAATGATGGTTTGAAACCGAAATTGTTGTGTTTACGTTTTCGTTTTCATGTTTACACTCTAGGTGTATTTTTTTTCTTATTTTCATTTCGGCTTTCTTTTTTAGGATTATGACTAATTTGGTTAATTACTAAACTCACCTTTTCAGATGGTTTTGGTAATTAACCAAATTTAATCTTCTTTTTAATGAACCATCTTAACTATAGCATAATATCATAACTATGCTGTTTTGTCAAGGTGGTAGTCACTCAAGAAACTTAGAAAACTTTTTTGATGGAGTGTTTGGTAAATTAATAAAAAAAGCCCTCTTGATAAGGGCTCGTACACGACTAAGTCTTTTAACTTAGCAGACTTGCTTTTTCTTTTCTTCTGAGAGGAAAGATATTCTAACTAGGGCGTAAATAAACCCAATCCAAATAAATATTCCTCCAAAACTGGCAATTACTCCCCGTAGGGCCTCGCTTGGCCAATGAATAATAACCGGATTTGCGCTTGGGTTTGCAACGGCCAACATTATCAGGCCAACAATGCAAAGGGTTAAAATTGCAAAGATGTGCTGTTTCTCTGAATTTTTCATTACAATCTATTTTAAAATGAAACTTTAGGTTAAAGATCAATATATTAAATTACCATACAAATAAATATCTGTCAATAAATTTAACTTCCCCTTAGGGCTAAAACAAAAATAACTCTAATATTAGGGTTATTTTTATATGGGTGCCTACTGGGAGTCGGACCCAGACTAACGGGACCACAACCCGTCGTTCTACCGCTAAACCATAGGCACCATTTAGTTTCTATTGAAACGTACGCCCGGGGGGAGTCGAACCCTCGTCTAGAGCTTAGAAGGCTCCCGTTCTATCCGCTGAACTACGGGCGCAAAATATAATTTTGCTTAATTATTGTCTTATATTAATAGAAAT
>Ga0172379_10005368_pt1 | contig 17988 bp, 20 predicted proteins | sample GrowelOW334metaG_FD_119756 | JGI IMG/M metagenome (GOLD analysis project Ga0172379, IMG submission 119756) | Groundwater microbial communities from an aquifer near a municipal landfill in Southern Ontario, Canada - Groundwater well OW334 metaG | ecosystem: Environmental > Aquatic > Deep... | reverse complement strand
TGCTCCGTGGGTAGGGATCGAACCTACGACCAATCGCTTAACAGGCGATCGCTCTACCGCTGAGCTACCACGGAATTTATTATTCGTGGTAGCAGAGCGGAACCGCTGGTCACAAGTATTTTTTTACTGAAAAATCTCGCGACCCCGGCTCGGCACCTTTGTGCCTTGCGCCTTTGAAATGTTAAACACATTTCAACTACCACAGAATATACGGTATCTACTTATAAAGCAGATGTGATTATAATATCAAAAAAATGTATAAAAAGCAAAACAAGCCAACTTCGTATAATCTGGCAAATATTGTCAAAATATCTGAATTGACTTGGCGTGGAATATATAAAAATTAGACAAAAAAAGTTATTAATGAGAAAATGAAAATATAATGAAAAGAAATTTTTACTTAGTATCTTATTTTAGAAATTTTATATTTGGGGTAGAGGATAGTTTGGTTTCAACTGTTGGTCTTTTGTCTGGTGTTGCAATAGCAAATGTTTCCAGAGAAACAATATTTTTAACAGGAATTATTTTATTATTTGTAGAAGCATTTTCAATGGCAGCAGGAAGTTTTCTTTCTGAAAATTCAGCGGAGAATTATATGAAGATTCGAAATGCTTCTTTTAAGCATGATTTGATTTCTGGATCTATTATGTTTTTTTCTTATTTTATTTCTGATTTTATACCTCTTTTACCTTATTTGATTTGGAATATTAATAAAGCGCTTCCATTCTCTATAATTTTTTCAGCCATAGCACTATTTATTTTAGGATTAATAGGTGCCAGAATATCTAAGACAGGACTAATCAAAAATGCTTTTAAAATGGTATTCATAGGAGGAATTGCTATTGCTGTCGGATTAATCGCGGGGTCTATGTTGTCACGTATTGGTTTGTAAAATTAATTTATGAAATACAAAGCAGTAGTTGAGATTCCAAAAGGGTGCGATAAAAGAATACATCTTTCATATGATGGAATCAGTTTTATTGATCTTGGTTTGATTAAAGAAGAAATTCCTATTAACGAAGGTGTTATGCCAATTTGTTATGGTTATATAGAAAATATAATAAATGAAATAGAAAAAGATAATCTTGATGTAATTATATTTTCTAATAAACCTTACAAGACAAAAGACAAAATTGATATTGATATCATAGGAATGATTAACAGGGAAGATGGAGACCATAAGGTTATTGCTGTTGATAATTCAGTTTCAATTAAAGACTTTGATGATATTGATCAAGAAGAAAGAAATTTGATACTAGAATACTTTGGATATAAATCTAAAATTACTTCTATAGACAATAGAGATAAAACACTGGAATATATACAATCGAGTATCATCCAAAAAAATGCAAAAGAGGGAGTTTAAAAAATAAAACCCCGCCAACATTTTACAGAATTGTGGCGGGGTTTTTATTTGATGTTTATATTTTATTCATCATCCTCGTTGTCTCTATCTTCACCCTCATGATTTTCATGGGATTGTTCATAGAAATCTTCTTCGTCATCGTCTTCATAATCTTCATACTCACTCTCGTCATCATCATCACTATCGTCATATTTGGGCGTAGGCGTTGGTGTAGGAGTTGGTGCTGGTGCTATTGTGTCAGATACGGTTACAAGAATATTACTTGTAATAGTTTTACCATCCTTGATTGATGTTGTAGTGATTGTTGTTGTGCCAAGAGCAATTCCTTTTACTAGACCAGTTGCGTTATTTACAATTGCAACGCTATGGTTGCTAGAAGCATAAGTTGTAACCGCTCCATTGATAGGTGCTCCATTTTGATCTTTTGGAGTCACTATGAGTTGCAGTGTTCCATTTGTTTTTACTACGGGTGAAGTTGGTGTTATCACTACACTAGTAAGTATCAATGATGTATCTGGAGTTGGTGTAGGTGTTGTAGTTAGAGGTCCAAGCTTTAGAGAACTAATTGCGTTAAGCGTGCTTGACCCGTGTGGGCCACTGTTGAAAGTAGCCGTTCCATCTTTACCGCATTGTCCTATTATGGCAGAACTACCGCCTGAATGTGTATTTACAAAAGTAGTTAAATTATAGACATTACCATTAATAATCATCCAACAATCTGATTGTGTATTGTGCGCTGACACATCAGATGCTGTATATGCAGCTTGTGTGGCATTACTTCCGAACCCTAAGATAGCTATTGTAAATATAAGAGACATTAAACCCATCGATATCAATATTTTTTTCATGTATTTTTAATAATTTATTAACTAATAATATAAGTCGTGTATTGATATATAAATCTGACACACGACTTACATGTAGTTAGACGTATCATGTTACACTTTCTTACCTAGACATCTCTTTATTTATATTGTCTTCTGTGTAAAAAGTTTAATAGCAAGAATTGTTCTTGCTACAGGAGAATTTCTTTGTTGTGTATTGCTCGTTGTAATTTGATGCAACTTGAATTATACTTTGTTTATGTTATCAGGAATAAAACTTGGGCAAAATTTAAGAAATTTATGAGTAAAGATAAAACAAGTTTAAATAGTAATCTTCACAAAGCCAACAAAGCTAAAAAAGACGAATTTTATACTCAGCTTATTGATATTGAGAAAGAGTTAAAAAATTACAAAGAACAATTTCGCGATAAGGTAGTGTATTGCAACTGTGATGACCCTTTTGAAAGTAATTTTTTCAAATATTTTGCCTCAAATTATAACGCACTGGGCTTGAAAAAACTTATTGCTACAAGTTACAAACCATCACCGATTGCCAATACTCAACTAGGATTATTTGGTAATGATAAAACCTTAGAGCCAATAAAGGGTCGCCCGAAAACAAATGCTAATAAATTCATAATCAATGAAGTTACTGATCTTGATGGCGACGGTGCTTTTGATTTACGAGATATTGCCGAGCAACTCAAAGCAAATAAAAATAACGAATGGTCACCAATGGATGGCGATGGAGATTTTAGAAGTACAGAAAGTATAGAGCTTTTAAAGCAAGCAGATATAGTGGTAACAAATCCACCCTTTTCACTTTTTAGAGAATACGTTGCTCAACTTACAGAATACAATAAAAAATTTTTGATTATCGGAAATACAAACGCAATAACATATAAAGAGATTTTTAAATTAATTAAAGATGATAAACTTCGAACAGGGTATACGAACTTTAATGTAGGAATGTTTTTTGAAGTTCCTAAAGATTGGGAACTTTTTCATCATATAGATGAGAAGGGTAAAAAAATTGCTCGAGTTTCAACTTCGTGTTGGTTTACTAATCTGGATGTAGAAAAACACAAACAAGACATTATTCTTTATAAGAAATATGATCCAAAAGAATATCCTAATTATGACAATTATGACGGTATAGAAGTTTCAAAGGTTCAAGAAATACCAATGGATTATAAAGGTGCTATGGGTGTGCCGATTACTTTTGTTGATAAGTATAATCCAGAGCAATTTGAAATAATAAAATTCAGGAAAGGAGACGATGAGAAAGATTTATCTATAAAAGGAAAATGTCCTTTTTTTAGAATTTTAATTAAAAATAAGAAATCACAAAAATAAATTATGGAAGAAGAAATAAAACATCATATACAAAAAGGGAACGGTGTTGCTAATGACGCCCTCGCAGAGATAGCTGATCTTTTAGTGTTTTCTAATAAGGAAATAACTTCTTTAGAAAATAAAATTGATAAAATAGATAAAGAAAATACCAAAGAACAAAATAAAAATTTTAATTGGTTAAAAGCGTCTGTTGTGATATCGGGTATTGGTTTAGTTATATCTTTAATTAGTTTATGTATTAAATAAGATAATTTATGAAAAAGGAAATAATACAATCTCTTGTAAATAATTTTGAATCATATGCCAAGAAAACAGAAGAAGGAGTTGATTTTTGGCTGGCAAGAGATTTGCAACAACTTTTAGGATATGACAAGTGGGACAATTTCTTGAATGTTATTTCAAAAGCAAAAATAGCTTGTGAGAATACAGGGCACAATGTTTCTGATCATTTTGCCGACGTCGGGAAAATGGTCAAAATTGGTTCAGATACAGAACGTGAAATTATAGATATAATGCTTACTAGATATGCTTGCTATTTGATTGCTCAAAATGGTGATCCAAGGAAAGATGAGATTTCATTTGCTCAAAATTATTTTGCTGTTCAGACAAGGAAATTAGAAATTATTGAAAAAAGAATAGAAGAATTTGAAAGAGTGAAAGCACGACATAAACTTTCAGAAACAGAAAAAGAACTTTCAAGTGTTATTTTCCAACAAACACGCAGTGACAAGAATTTTGCTTTGATTCGTAGTAAGGGGGATAAAGCTTTGTTTGGATATGGAACGAGTGAAATGAAAACAAGATTGGGTGTTCCTCAAGGCAGAGCACTTTCTGACTTTCAGCCAACAATTCTTTTGAAAGCAAAAGATTTTGCGACAGAAATTACAATTTTTAATACAAAAGTAAAAAATTTGAGAACGGAACAATCAATTTCAGATGAACATATTATAAATAATAGAAGTGTGAGAAAAACACTTTTGTCTCGAGGAATAAGACCAGAGAGTTTACCCAAAGAAGAAGATATTAAAAAAGTAGAACGAAAATTATCATCTGACACAAAGAAACAATTAAAAAAACTAGATAAATTAAATAAATAATATGAAAATAGAATTACATAAAATAAAAATTTCAGAAGTTGTAAAAGATTATAAAGATAGTCACGAAGAAGGAGTATCTGCTTTTGGTGGCAAATTAGATATTCGCCCTAAATATCAGCGAGAATTCGTATACAGTGGGAAACAAAGAGATGAAGTAATCAGGACTATTAAAAATGATTTTCCTCTTAATGTGATGTATTGGGTTAAAAAGGAAGATGGTAATTTTGAAGTGCTTGATGGGCAACAGAGAACGATAAGTATTGCACAATATGTAAACGGAGATTTTTCTATTGAATTCAATGGTAAAATCGCAATGTTTCATAATCTAACAAAAGAAGAGCAGGAAAAAATCATGAATTATGATCTGATGATTTATCACTGTGAGGGAAATGATAAAGAAAAGCTCGATTGGTTTAAAATTATTAATATAGCTGGTGAAAAATTAACTGACCAAGAACTTAGGAATGCTGTATACACAGGTTCTTGGCTTTCAGATGCAAAATTAAAATTTAGTAAAACAAATTGTGCGGCGTATTTACTTGCAAATGATGGAGGACAATTAATAACTGGTTCTCCAATAAGACAGGAATATTTGGAAACAGCTTTATCTTGGATAAATAACGAACAAATAGAAGAATATATGGCAAAACATCAGCACGATAAAAATGCAGATGAATTATGGCAATATTTTCAAGATGTAATTCATTGGGTAAGGAAAACTTTCCCATATTATAGAAAAGAAATGTCTAGTGTAAATTGGGGTGAACTTTATAATGTATTTAAGGATAAAAAACTTGATTCAAAAAAATTAGAAAAAGAAATCAAAGAATTAATGCAAGACGAAGATGTAACAAAAAAATCTGGTATTTATCCTTATGTATTAACTCGCAAAGAGAGGTATCTTTCTATTCGTGCCTTTACACCAAATATGAAGAGAGAATCATACGAAAGACAAGATGGTATCTGTCCTGTATGTAAAAAAGAATTTTCAATTGGGGATATGGAAGCTGATCATATAAAACCTTGGCATGAGGGAGGAAGAACTACTGCCGAAAATTGTCAGATGTTATGTAAGGAAGATAATAGAACTAAATCGGGAAAATAAAATATAAATATAAAAAGAAAGCCCCCAAAGAAAACCTCCGCTTTCTTTGTGGGGCGCTGTTTTATTCCCCTGTATCGTATTTTTCTAAATAAGTGGTGAGTTGTCTGTTAACTTTTACAAAAGTAGCTCTTTTGGGGAATTCTTTTAATTGTCTTGCTCCGATATAAGTAGCTGTACTTCGAAGAGATCCCATTAGATCTTGTATGAATTCATGTATATCTCCTTTGTATGGGATAAGAGTGTATCGTCCTTCACTTGCTCTGTGTTTTTCTTTCTTGCCATAAAATTCTTCCATTGCTTTATTTGAAGATGAACCAAAATATTCTTTAAATTTTTTACCGTCCTTGATTATTGTTTCTCCTCCACTTTGTTCAAAACCAGAAAACATCGATCCCATCATCGTAAAATCTGCTCCTCCACAAAAAGCTTTGACTAAACATGAAGGAAATTGCAATCCAGAATCTGCGATAATTCTTCCTACTCCTATTTCATTTGCTACTCCATGGGCAGCGTCGGCACATTCTATAACAGCAGAAAGTTGAGGATATCCAACCCCTGTCATTTTTCTGGTAGTACAAGCTGCTCCTGCACCGATACCTATTTTTACAATGTCAGCTCCTGCTAGAATAATTTCTTCTGTGATTTCATTTGTTACGACATTTCCAGCAATGATTATATGATTTGGGCACATTTTTCGTACAGCCTTTATTACTTCTAGAAAATTCTGCAAATATCCATTTGGTACATCGAGACAAATAAAAGAAAACTTATCTAATAATTTTTTCTTTTTCATTGCCATTAGTTGCTTGATGTCTTTTTCTCTTATTCCCAATGTGTAAGCGATAAAGTCAGGATTCTTGAAAGTTTTAAAAAATTTCTCATATTCTTTAACAGAATAGTATTTATGAAAAGTAGTTATCATTTTATATTTTGATAAAACTTTTGCCATTTCAAAAGTTCCGCAGGTTGCCATATTTGCAGCCATTATGGGAATGCCTGTCCATTTTTTAGGAGAATGATAAAAAGTAAATGACCTTTCTAGTAAAACATCTTTTCTTGATGAAAGAGTGCTTCTTTTGGGTCTTAATAATACATCCTGATAATCTAACTTAACATCATCTAGTATTCTCATATTTAGATTATACACCTAATTGGGAATTTAATTATAGGTGGATAATATTTGGCCAAAATCTTTTCTCATTTTTTGTATTTAATACTATGTTTATATGGTATTATTTATAAAGTGAAGAAAATTATAATTATATTTATATTGGTTTTATGGGTTTGCCCATTTTTGTCAAAAGCACAAGAGATGTCTGAACCTATCAATATTTTGATTGTGCCCGGGCATGATAATCAAGTTTGGGGGTCACAATATGGTAATATTAAAGAAGCAGATATGAATCAAGTATTGGCAACGCAGATTTATGATCTCTTAAAAAAAGATAAAAAATTTAAAGTTTGGATAACTCGAGATAATTTCAAATACACCAAAGAGTTTGCAGATTATTTTTTAAAAAATAAAAAAGACATAATTGCTTTTAAAAAAAGTGCCAGAAAAGAAACACAAAATAAATTGGATAGTGGAGCTTTGATAAATAAAAGTGGTGGTGTATCGCATAACTCAGTTAATGCAGAGACATCAGTAAAATTATATGGTATCAATAAATGGGCAAATGAAAATAAAATAGATGCAATAATAAATATTCACTTCAATGATTATCCTCGTGCGACAAAATGGAGTATAGGTAAATATAAAGGTTTTGTTATTTATATGCCGGATAAACAAATGGCTAACGCTATTGAAAGTTCTAATCTTGCTAAAAGTATTTTCTCGCAACTTTCTAAAAAATATAATACGAGTACTTATGTCAAAGAAAAAGGAGGACTTATAACAGATCAAGAATTGATATCACTTGGGGCTAGTGGTACTCTAAATAAAGAAGTGAATTCTGTTTTGATAGAATACGGATATATCTATCAAAAGATTTTTCGAGACAGTGCCACCAGATATCAAGCTTATAAAGATATGGCTTTTTAACCGCAAGGGGTATTGCGGATTATTACTTTAAAGAATAGCTTTTGTATATGTGCATAAGTTGACAAATTTTTGTAGTTTGGTACTTTATATTAAAATATAAAATTAAAAAAATGGTACAGATATTTAGTGGATTATCGGAATATGATGTTTTGAATTTTTCTAACGGGATACAACCTATTCCAATAATTATTGGAAAGGAATTACAGGAAATCAATATTCTGATTAAAAAATCTAGATTATTAAATAACAGATTTCTTATTTGGAGATTAGAATTATTGATGGAGTTTCAAGATATTGGAAATTCTTCCCCAAGGTACATTAATACCAAGGCTTATTATTTTAATAAGACTAAAAGGGGGATTATTTTAAGATTTTAGATTTTATTGTTCATCATTTTGTTTTATTTTAGTACTCTCTCTTGTTTGCAGGCGAGGGTACTTTTTTATTGATATAGACATTTAGAAATAAGTATGTTATACTGCAATCGAATGAATAATGATCTTTATGAATGTTCTTATTTGTGTATATTACTTTGTATTTCCAAGAGAAATTTGAAGTAATTTACATAAATATTAATTTTAAATAAATATAAAAAAATGAATGGACAAAAAGAACAGGAGGAACAACCGATAAGCAATTTTCAGCTATTAAAAGGCCAAGACTGGGTTGAGACAGGAAAAGATTTTGGTGGTCTGCCGTATCTGAAGAAAAATGGACGAACAATTATTTTTGATGTAAACAAAGATAGAGTTCATCCTAGCTATACTGTTTAATTATCTAAAACCACCATATGGGTGGTTTTTTTTGACCTCCCTAAAAATTTGACATGTCGTGGTAATTGTTTTAATATTAGGGCAATAATCGTTTTTTGAAAAATAGTTTTAAAACATAAAAGAAGGGGAAAAAGTAATGGAAAATAATTTTATTATCTTTGCTGGTCGTGCCAATAAAATACTTGCGAGTATAATTGTAAAAAAAATGGGCATTGAAATGGGGAAACACACATTGCAATTATTTAGTGATGGTGAATTTCAACCCGGATACGATGAAAACATTAGAGGCAAGATTGTCTTTATTATTCAATCAACTCATCAGCCCTCTGATAATTTGATGGAACTTTTGTTAATGATAGATGCTGCTAAGCGGGCTTCTGCTTATAAAATTGTAGCAATAATACCTTACTTTGGATTTGCTAGGCAAGATAGAAAAGATCGACCTAGGGTGCCGATTGGGGCAAAACTGGTTTCTGATTTACTCCAAGTAGCTGGTGCCAGTAGTATAATAACTATGGATTTACATGCTGACCAGATATCTGGATTTTTTAATATACCAGTAGATCACCTTTATGCTTCTGCTGTTTTTGTTCCCAAAATTTTAGAAATGCAGATAGAAGATCTTGTGATATGTTCTCCTGATTTAGGGGGAACAAAAAGAGCTAATACTTACGCGAAATTCTTAAAAGTGCCGATGGCGGTAGGTTACAAAGATAGAGAAAAGGTAAATACTGTATCTAAAATGGAAGTGATTGGTCAGATAGAAGGCAAAAATGTTATTATTTTGGATGACATGATTGACACAGCAGGAACTTTAATTAAAGTTGTTGACATAATAATGAAAAAAGGAGCAAAAAGTGTTAGAGCATTTGCCACACATGCAGTTCTCTCTGGTTCTGCTCTCGAGATCATAGAAAAATCTGCCCTAATCGAAGTATTTGTCACTGACTCTATCCCGTTGAAACAAACTTTAAATAAAATTACAGTATTGTCTATCGCTGATCTTCTAGCTGAAGTAATATTAAGAATATCCTATAATAAATCTATAGGATCTCTTTTCTTAGCAAAGTAGTTTATATTTACACATATTAATTTGTTATTTATTCTTTTGAAATTTAATTTCTTAAAAGGCGTTTCCGATAGGAAACGCCTTTTCTTTATCTTTTTGGTTGCTAGAAAAAATATCTAAATAAGTTATATCGATTACGATATAACAACGGCACTCGGATATTGAGTAAATATATGGGTATACATTTGCTCATACTCCTCATTTGTTGTTATAATCAAATTATGAAAATATTACTTACGGGAGGTGGAACAGGAGGGCATTTTTATCCTCTTATTGCGATTGCGGAAAAACTTATAGAACTTTCTGATCAGCAAAAGATTATAGATTTGAAACTCTATTACATGTCTGATTCTATCCCTGACTCTGAATATAATAAACGTATGCTTTTTGATAACAAAATAACTTTTGTTCAAGTTCCTGCGGGGAAGATGCGTACTTATTTTTCTGTAAGTAATTTTTTTGATATTTTTAAAACTATTACAGGTGCTTTTATAGGTCTCATCAGTATGTTTTTTATTTATCCAGATGTAGTTATTTCAAAAGGTGGATATGCTGCATTTCCAGCTGTATTTGGAGCTAAGTTATTGAGGATTCCTGTTATTGTTCACGAATCAGATTCATTTCCCGGAAGATTGAATGTCTGGACTGCCAAGTTTGCTTGGCATGTGGCGATATCTTGGCCTGAAGCAATAGAATATCTGCCAAAAGAAAAAACAATTTTAACAGGTCAACCAATCCGTAAAGAAATTTTACATGGTAATCCTACTCTAGCTCATGAATTTTTTAAACTTAATTCAGATTTGCCAGTGATTCTTGTATTGGGTGGATCACAGGGAGCAGAAATTATTAATGATGTCATCCTAGAAGCACTTCCTTATCTGCTTTCTCATTATCAGATTATTCACCAAACAGGCAAAAATAATATAGACGATGTTTTGTCTCGTTCAAATTTAGTAATGGAAAAGAATCCAAATATTGAGAGATATATAGCGATGCCATATCTAAATAATTTGGCTACCCGTATGGCGGCAGGTTGTGCAAATATTATAATTTCTCGTGCTGGGTCAGCAATATTTGAAATTGCATCGTGGGGGATTCCTTCTATTATTATACCGATCACAAATTCTAACGGAGATCATCAAAGAAAAAATGCGTACAATTATGCACGTACTGGGGCATGTGAAGTTATTGAAGAGGGCAATTTATCTCCGCACTTACTTTCTTCTGAGATAGATAAATTGTTAGGATCAAAAGAAAAACTTTCTCAAATGAAAGAAAGCGCATTGACTTTTGCAACCCCAACTGCCGCAGAAAAGATTGCTCAATCTGCCATAGATCTAGCTCAAAGTCATTATGAAGAATAATCTAAATCAAAAAGTTGTCACACGTTTTGCTCCAAGCCCGACAGGGTTTGTGCATGTTGGTAATATTCGCACAGCTCTTTACGCATGGGCTTATGCTCGGAAGAATAATGGAACTTTCATTTTAAGAATAGAAGATACGGATAAAGCTCGTGAAGTAGAAGGGTCCATAGAGCATGTTATAAAGTCACTCAAATGGCTCGGACTAGACTGGAATGAGGGCCCAGATATTGGTGGACCAAATGCTCCATATAAACAATCCGAAAGATTGGATTCATATATTAAGTACGCAAAAATTTTGATAGAAAAAGGTTTTGCTTACGCTGATCCTTATACAGAAGAAGAGGTAGAAGCTTTCAGAAAGAAAGCAGATGAAGAAAAGCGTCCATTTTTATATAGAGACAATAGACCAGAAAATCCTCCTGTTTGGGATGGCACACAACCTCTCCGATTTAAAGTGAAAGATATTAAAAGTTATGAATGGGAGGATCTTGTTCGTGGGCATTTGAAAGCAGGAGTTGAAGCTCTTGATGATTTTATTTTAATAAAAGGAGATGGATATCCAACTTATAATTTTGCTCATATTATAGATGATTTGGAAATGGGTGTGACTCATGTTATGCGTGGCGATGAATTTATTTCTTCGACTCCCAAATTTCTTTCTTTATATGATGCTCTTGGAATACAAAGACCAGAATTTGTCATGCTTCCTCCAATAATGGGACCTGATGGAAAAAAGAAATTGGGCAAAAGAGATGGAGCAAAAGATTTTCTTGAGTATGAAAAGGAAGGATATTTACCAGAAGCCATGATTAACTTTTTGGCTTTTATCGGCTGGAGCCCAAAGGGCGAAGTTGAAATAATCACACCAGATGAGTTTATTGACCTTTTTGAAATATCTCAGATTCATATAAGTGGAGGAAAGTTTAATGAAGAAAAATTGAATTGGATAAATAAAGAACATATAAAAAGACTTCCAGAGGATCAATTGGAAAAATATATTTTTGCATGGTTACCAGAAGAGTTAAAAATTAAAAAAATTATTCCAGTTATCGTCGAGCGGATTTCTAAATTTGGTGATATAAAAGAAATGGTAGAAAAAGGGGAGCTCGATTTCTTTTATAAAAAACCTATATATGAAAAAGAAAAATTAATTTACAAAAATACTGAGATGGTTAAGATTAAAGAAAATCTAGAAGAGGTTTTGGTTTCATTAGAAAAAACAGATGAAAGTTATTTTACCAAAGAAAATATAAAGGACATTTTGATAAAGATTGCTGATACTAAGGATAGTAGAGGGGAAGTCTTGCATCCTATAAGATTTGGATTATCGGGGCTTGATAAATCTCCAGATCCATTTATTTTGATGGAAATTCTCGGACAAGAAGAGTCATTGGAGCGAATCAAAAAAGCTATTTCTCTACTTGATTAATCATAGTATACTATAATTAATGCGTAATAAATTTTTAATTATAATATCACTTGTTTTTTTTATGTTGCTGGGAATTACTGTAAATGTTTTTGCAGCATCAGCTATTGAAGTGCAAGGACAAATAGATACTATAAATAAGCAAATAAAAATTTTAGATAAAGAAATAGCACAATATCAAGCTCAAATAGTTGAAACCGGACAACAGAAAAATACTTTGAATAACACCATAAAAGAACTTACATTGACAAGGAGTAAACTCTTGGCTGAAAGAACTCAAATACAGAAAAAAATTAATACCACTGGTTTGGTTATTAAAGAACTTGGAAGTAATATTGAAATCAAAAAGGAATCAATTCAAAAATCAGAAGAGTCTTTAAAAAAGATGCTGAACTCTTTATATCAAACAGAGAAAAATTCTTTTATTGAAATTATTTTATCAAAAGATAAATTGGGAGAATTGAGTAGAGAATACAATAATACTTTATCTGTCAATGAAAGTGTGAGAAATAATATAAATAAATTATTAAATCAAAAAAAAGAATTACTCAATTCTAAAAGCAAAAAACTTGATGAGCAAGACAAATTGAATTCTCTTAAGAAAATTTTGATTGCAAAAGAGACCGCTGTCATCAATACAAAAAAAGAAAAAGATACTTTGTTGATAGAAACTAAAAGCAAAGAAATAGCTTATCAAAAAATATTGGCTGAACAAATAAAAAGAAGAGACTCTTTTGAGAAATCAATCGAAGAGTATGAAGCTCAATTAAAATTTATTTTAAATCCTAAACTTTTACCAAAAGAAGGATCTGGTGTTTTGTCGTGGCCACTTAGTTCAATTTTGATAACTTCAACTTTTGGTGCCAGATGGGGTAAATTTCATTATGGGTTGGATTTTCGTGCGCAAGTAGGCACTCCTGTTTTTGCAATGGCGTCTGGAACCGTAGAGGGAGTGGGAGATACAGATATTGATTGCAAGGGTGCATCTTTTGGAAAATGGGTTTTTATAAGATATAACAATGGACTTTCCAGTGTATTTGGTCATCTTTCTGCTATTTCTATTTCAAAAGGAGAAACAGTAAAGGCGGGAGATATAGTTGCTCTTTCTGGAAATACTGGATCTTCAACTGCTCAGCATTTACATGTAGGTGTGTATGCATCTGAAGGAGTTAAAATAGACACTGTTCCAAGTAAAAGTTGTGGTGGTAAAATATTTACACAACCAATAGCTGCACTTAGTGCTTATCTTAATCCAATTCTTTATTTACCTAAAACTACTCAGAGTATGTATAAGTAGTAGTGACAAGATTGATTCAAATTAGTATAATATAAATATGGCTGACGAACAAAAATCAAGATTACATGTTCACCTAGGAGGGATAATTATTATTGGGATAATTGTTCTTATTTTATTCAAAGTAGATATCAAATCAAAAATACAATCTCCTCAATTTCAGAAAAATTATTCTTATATAGAAGAACAAGTAAAAAGTATTTGGCAGAAATATGTTTTAGATCCCATAAAGTCTAAAACAGGTGATTTTTTCATTGACTTCACAAATAAAGGAGTTAAACAAATACAAGACAATTTTACAAAGAACTTGTTGAATACTACAAATACTCAAAACCCCCAAAACTAAATCTCGCATGAAAGCGGGTTGTTTCGTTTGTTGTTGTTTGATTTTTTACTAAAAGTGGAGTAGTTTAAGGATAAATAGTTTTAATTTTTTAATTTAATAATTAATTGAAATGAAAAAGATATGTACTAAAAACTCTGCTATTAGGTTAGCGGAGTTTTATTGTGCCCGAGGTGGGAATCGAACCCACATCCCTTACGAGACACGATTTTAAGTCGTGCGCGTATACCAGTTCCGCCACTCGGGCAAACATGCAATCTAAAGATTACAAATACAATAATTACATAATTTTTAAAAAATTACAAATTTTGCTATACTCTTTTATATGGCAAAAGAGTATTACACAACTATAGGTCTCGAGATACACGCAGAGCTGAATACAAAGTCAAAGATGTTCTGTGGCTGTATCAATAATCCCGACGAAAAAACTCCAAATGTAAACATTTGCCCTGTGTGCATGGCGCATCCGGGAACTCTTCCTGTCATAAATAAAAAGGCAGTAGAAAATGTAATAAAAGTAGGTTTGGCTCTCGGCGCAAATATTGCAGACTTTACAGAATTTGATCGCAAGAATTATTTTTATCCAGACATCCCAAAAGCTTATCAGATTTCTCAATATAAATTTCCAATAGTTTCGGGTGGTAAATTAAAAGGTGTAGATATAACCCGTGTCCATTTAGAAGAAGATACGGCAACAAGTAAGCACGACAGAGGGGATTATTCTCTTGTAGATTTTAATCGTGCCGGAGTTCCTCTTATGGAGCTTGTCACCGAGCCTGTAATTCACAGTGCAAAACAAGCAGGAGAATTTGGGCGTGAGCTTCAGCTCCTTTTGAAATATCTTGGAGTTTCTGAGGCAAACATGGAAAAAGGAGAAATGCGAGTAGAATTAAATATTTCAATCTCTGAGGATCCAAAAATATTTGGTACAAAAGTTGAAGTTAAAAATATTAACTCCTTCCGAGCAATGGAGCGCGCTGCCGAGTATGAGACAAAGAGAATGGCAAAATTACTCGATGAAGGAAAAGAAAGTGAAATAGTACAGGAAACTCGTGGATGGGATGAGGTAAAACAGTCTACTTTTTCTCAGCGTAAAAAAGAGAATGCAAATGATTACAGGTATTTTCCAGACCCAGATTTGCCAAAATTATTTTTAAATAAAATTTTTGATATTGAAAAAATGCGAAGCGAGCTTCCTGAGCTTCCAGAGCAAAAGAGAGTTAGATATAGAAATGATTATGGAATCAAAGACGAAGATATAGAGAGTTATATTACGGATCCTGATTTATTGGGAAAATGGTTTGAAGATATTGCAAGAATTCTTGGTAATAATAAAGAAGCTATAAAAATTGCTTCTAATTATATTACTTCAGATTTTCTTGGTTTAAAGAAAAATAATCCAGATATTAAAATGCCAAAAGCTGAAAATATGGCAGAACTAGCATCTATGATTATGAAATCTTTAATAAGTTCACGTGGAGCAAAGGATATATTAGAAATAAATGTATTTGATAAAGTTAATATTGGTGGTGAATCACCAATGAAAATTGCTGAGGAAAAAGGATTGATTCAGAATCACGATGAAGGAGCGCTAAAAGAAATTGTTCAGAAAATAATCGATGCCAATCCTGCTGTTGTCGCTACTTATAAAGGTGGTAAAGAAAATGCGATAATGTCGCTAGTTGGGCAAGTTATGAAAGAAAGTAAGGGAAGTGCAAATCCAAGTTTGGTTCAAAAAATATTAAAGGAATTGTTGGCATAAAAATAAAAATCCCTATTTAATAGGGATTTTTTTAATGTCAGTATTTTTACGTATACAGGATGTATCGCAAGAACAATAATGGTGACCTAATGAAGTATCATATTTCCAGAAAGGACAATCTCCTTGTTTTTCATTCCAACATATTTCACCTGTAATATTTTGCAGGTTTACTTTAAGAATATTTTCTTCCATATTTTTACATTTTAAAAGTTTAATCAAATATTAGCATAAGAAATAATCCTGTCAATATGTTTGTTTTAATTATTAAGTTGTTATATCGAGTACGATATAACAACTTCACTCAGACACTGAGCAAATGTGCTTGGGAGCACATTTGCTCATGCTCTTCGTTTGTTGTTATAATGGTGTTATGGAAAATAAAAAAATAAAAGTAGCTATTAATGGCTTTGGGAGAATTGGTCGTGCATTTTTAAAAATCGCATGGTTACACCCTGAGATTGAGATTGTTGCTGTGAATGATTTGGGTTCTATTGAAAGTCTTGCTTACTTACTTCGTCATGATACTGTTTATAGTAACTGGACTCACAAAGTAGAAATTTCAGAAAATGATTTTTTGATAGATAATATTCCCGAGACTGGTTCTGTGGGTAAAAGAATTAAATTTATTTCAGAAAAAGATACGACAAAGCTTCCTTGGCGTGATTTAGGTATTGATGTTGTTGTAGAATCCACTGGTCTTTTCACTTCTTATGACAAAGCAAAATTCCATATTGATTGCGGTGCAAAAAAGGTTGTGATTTCTGCTCCTTCAAAAGGCGGAGATGGTAGTGTCCAAGGAGAAACAATTTTACTAGGCGTAAATGAAGAAAAGTTTGGTACTTGCGATATTACTTCTAATGCTTCTTGTACTACAAATGCAGCTTCTCCTCTTATTGCTATTCTTCATGAATCTATCGGAATTGAAAAAGCGATTTTAAATACAGTTCACGGGTACACTGCTTCACAAGCTCTTGTGGATGGTCCGAGTAAGAAAGATTTGCGTGAAGGTCGTGCAGCAGCACAGAATATTGTACCGAGTTCTACCGGTGCTGCTATTGCCGTGACAGAAGCATTTCCAGTATTAAAAGGTATGTTTGATGGGATATCTATACGAGTTCCTGTACCAGCAGGCTCGATAGTAGACATTACTTTTATTGCTAAAAGAGAAACAACAAAAGAAGAAGTAAATGAAATATTGAAAAAAGCATCTCACGATTCACGTTGGGCAAAGTTGTTCACCGTTACCGAAGACCACCTGGTATCTTCCGATATTCTTGGCGAGCCACATGCTTGCATCGCAGATATTGAGATGACTAGAGTAGTCGGAGGGAATCTCGTAAAAGTTCTCGGTTGGTATGATAACGAAATGGGGTATACTTACACACTCGTAGATCATGTTATTAAAACAGCAAAAAGTATAAAATAAAAATGAGTAAGGCAAGACCTTACTCAAAAAATAATAAAATGAAAATATATATTGGCTCTGATCATGCTGGTTATGAGCTTAAAAAAAAATTGAAGATTTACATAAAAGGGCTCGGACATGAAGTCGAAGACAAAGGTGCTTTTTCGTTTGAGCCTACGGATGATTACCCTGATTTTATAATTCCAGTTGCTGAGGCTGTGGCGAAAGATGAAAATTCTTTTGGGATAATTCTTGGTGGAAGTGGTGAAGGTGAGCAAATCTCTGCAAATAAAGTAGATGGTATTCGTGCGATAGAGTATTATGGTGGTAATCTTGAAATAGTAAAACTCGGAAGGGAACACAATGATGCAAATATTTTGTCTCTTGGCGCAAGATTCGTGAACAAAGAAGAGGCAAAAGAAGCTGTGAAATTATTTCTTGAAACAAAATTCAGTGAAGATGAAAGGCATATTAGAAGAATTAATAAAATAGAGTAAAGTAAAAAGCTACACAAATTATATTCTGAAAAAAGTCCTCGGATCTCCGAGTCGGCACTCGGCCAGATATTTTTTCATAAAATAATTTGTTTCGCTTTTGATCAATTTATGACAGAGATAATTCCAGCAGTACTTGTAGAAAGTTTTAATGAGCTAAATGAAAAATTGGCTAAATTTGTAAATGTTGCAAGCTTAGTGCAAATAGATATTTGTGATGGTAAATTTGTATCCTCTTTGACTTGGCCAATGAATCCTAGAGACAGGGA
>Ga0172379_10005367_pt1 | contig 17991 bp, 16 predicted proteins | sample GrowelOW334metaG_FD_119756 | JGI IMG/M metagenome (GOLD analysis project Ga0172379, IMG submission 119756) | Groundwater microbial communities from an aquifer near a municipal landfill in Southern Ontario, Canada - Groundwater well OW334 metaG | ecosystem: Environmental > Aquatic > Deep... | reverse complement strand
CAAGCTGGATATTGAAATTCCGGCAGGCATTGCGGATGGTCAGACACTTTCGATGCAGGGGGCGGGAGAAGCAGGCGGGGTGGGCGGAGTTCCTGGTGATTTGTATATCAATGTCCACGTGAGGGCGCACAAGGAGTTTAAGCGGAGTGGACAAGACATTTTAAGTTCGGTGGAAATTTCTTTTTCTACTGCTGCGCTTGGCGGTGAAACGATCATTGAGACAGTTGATGGTCGATTGGCACTGAAAATTCCGGCTGGCACACAATCGGGCGAGCAGTTTCGCGTGAAAGGCAAAGGTGTGCCTGATTTGCATTCCGGTGCACGTGGCAATCAGATTGTGAAAGTGATTGTGCGGACTCCGAAAAGACTGAATCGTGAGCAAAGACGATTGCTCGAGGAATTAAATCAGTTAGGAGAATAGATTTCTCAGAGTTTTTAGTACTACTTTTTTGTCATTCTGAGCGAAACGCAGTGGAGTCGAAGGATCTGCTATAAAATATCCAAGACTAAGATATAATAGCAAAACATACGATAATCGCGAGCAGATCCTTCGACTTCGTCCGAGTACGGACTTCGCTCAGGATGACAATGATTTATCGCCAGTGACAAAAAAATGAAAAGAGAGTAAAATAAAAGTATAAAAATAAAAAAATAAATATGAATCTTAGTTTGATTTTTTCCCAATTGGGGCTTTCGGCAAAAACTTCCCAGGACGTGATGCTTTTTTTGGTTGTGGCGCTCATTAGTTTTGTGTATGGAATGTCAGTCGGCCGTTTCAAATTGATCACAGTGCTAATTAATAGTTATGTCGCCGTAGCACTACTTAGTGTTTTCCCAGAAAAGATTTTTCCTGATTACAGCTATGAGCTGATTTTATTTTTCGGTATCATCATTGTGCTAACAATCCTGGGAAAAAAGATGTTTGAAATTCCACTTTCCGGTTCAGGGAAAGGTTTTCTTTGGCGGGTATTTGTGATGAGTTTTTTGGAGGTGATGCTGATGCTCAGTGTAATGCTTTCGATTGTGCCGAAAAAAATTGCACTCGAATATGTCTCTGCTAGTTCCTATGACTACCTGGTTTCCCCTAATTTTGCCTTTTTCTGGATGCTCTCACCGCTCCTGTTTATGTTTCTGATTCACAAGAAACTTCTCAGGTAAGGTAGTTTTTATCGTATAGTTTTTCAATAAGTGTTAATTATTCGTATGTCCCCCATTCGTAGCGGGGGTTCGCGAAGCGAAAAACTCCTTGACGGAAAGTTTTTTAGTGTTATACTGGCAAAGTTGCCTTGAAATCAAATTATGCGCCTACCCCGTAAAAATTCCTACGGAATTCACGCGGCAAGTAGATGGACGCATAAAAGTTCATTAGAAACTCAATAGAATATAATAATGCGCCTATAGCTCAGTCGGTAGAGCAGTTGCCTTTTAAGCAAACGGTCCCAGGTTCGAATCCTGGTGGGCGCACATAGAAAATTAAAAATGTAAATCTCAAAATGAAAAATTAAGAGACCATACTTAGATGCCAATAAGTCCCTCAGAGGGATTTTTTGTTTGTTAAAAATGGGAAAATGTGCTATATTTTTCAATATAAATAATTGATAAAGTGAAAATAAAACTATGGAATTTCTAAGAAAGATAGGAAAAAGTATCTATGACCCGGCGTATTATCAAGAACTGCTGGAAAAACCCTTTTCTTATTCCGTGAAATATTTCGCTGGATTTTTCGTAATTTTTGCATTGCTTTTAATTGTCGGTTTTTCCCTATTTTATTTTCCCAGAATAGAAGTCGCATTGAATGATGGGGTGCGGATGGCCGTGGACAGCTATCCGGAGGATTTGGTGGTGACTATGAAAAATGGTACTCTCTCTACTAATGTGCAAGAGCCGTATTTTGTGAAGTTTCCGGCTATGATGGATAAAAACAGGACCCAGATGCCCGCGTTTAAAAATCTGATTACTATAGACACAAAAAGCGAAGCTAGTGCTGATAATCTAAGCAAATATGAAACAATGGCGCTGGTGACAAAAAACTACATCATATATCAAAAAGATAATGGGCAGATCGTGACTCAACCCCTCGAAAATATTTATGATGTGGTTGTTGATAAAACTTTCGTAAAACAGTTTGTTGAGAAGTATTCACCTTGGCTTAAGTTGTTATTTCCGTTTTTTGTAATTGGGTTATTTATCTTTGTGATTTTTCTGCTAATTTTCCGTCTTGGCTATATGTTTTTAGCGGCGCTACTGATTTGGCTCGTTGCATACATCAAAAAAGTGGAAATTAGTTATGGCAAGTCCTATCAGTTAGGCTTGCATCTGATGACCTTGCCGCTGATTATAATTTCTCCTTTCACCTTTATCAATTTTCCCTTCGCCTTTTCATTGCTTTTGCTGATTTTGGCTTTTGTTAATATCAAAAAGAAAGAGCCTGTGATTGTGGCAACTCAGCCGGAAACTATCCAGGAAGCGGAAGTTAAGGAGGTTTAATTTATTAATAATTTAATTGGGGGAAATAAAAAAAATGGAAAATCAAAATGAGGTACAAAACTCAACTCAGGCGACTGTGGTTGCGGGTAATCAGCCCCTAGCTCAAGCGCCTGGAGGTGCTCCGACGCCTTCTGCTTTGCAACCACAAATCAGGTATGCCGGTTTTTGGATTAGGTTTGTGGCGTCATTCATTGATGGGTTGGTTTTATTAATTCCGCAGATGATTGTTGGCGGTCTTATGGCTGTGGCGAATTTTGGCGCAATGCAAGCAGTGGCGGCAAATCTGGCCAGTCTTTTGATGACTTGGGCTTACTATATTTTTATGACCAACAACTATCAGGCGACGCTTGGTAAAAAAGCGGTTGGAATTAAGGTATTTTCCACTAGGCCAGAAAACTTGACTTTGAATCAAGTTCTTTTACGTGAAACGGTTGGGAAATTGGTTTCTATGTTAACTCTTTCTATTGGCTATATCATCGCGGGGTTTACACAAAAGAAGCAAGCTTTGCATGATATGATTGCCGGTACCGTTGTGATTTATGATCCGAACAAAAAAACGTCGATTTAAAATTCTTCGGATATCGCGGAGCTTTTTACCATAAAAAGATAAAGAAGGGGGTCTAAAGTTCGTGGAAACCAAAAAAATCCAATATTGGATTTTTTTTGGTTTGTGTTGTATAATGGAACAATGAAAAAAGGTGTGGTTTTAGTTTCATTTTTTCTTTTTAGCCTGGTGCTTTCCGGGTGTTCTTTGACGAGCAAAAACACCACAACAGGAACAGTCGAGCAGTATACTTTTTCTAAAAGCATCTGGATTTCGAAAGATTCCGGAAAGACTTGGAAAGAGTCGAATGTGACTCTGACAAAGCCTCGTCTCACTGATATCAATCCGCTCAATCTGGTTTTTGATCCGCAAGATCAAAACGTCGCTTATGTTGGACTGCGTTCGGGCGGGATTATGAAAACGACCAACAGGGGAGATAACTGGGAATTTTTGACATTCAAGACTGACAAGGTCTATGGCTTGGCAATCAATCAAACTGATCCAAAGACGATCTATGCCAGTACGGTGGTGAAAAATCGGGGAAAGATTTTCAAAAATTCTAATTTCGGAGCGAATGATGCCTGGACGGAAATCTATACGGCGGCGACTAATGGTCCCTTAACTATCCAGTTGGTCATTGATAAAAAAAATCCCAACACGATTTATGTGGCCACAAGCGATAATCAAGTAATTAAGAGCGTGGACGGAGGAGTTTCTTGGCGCAATATTTTTGAAGCACCCTCTCCTGTGGTCAAAATTTCATTGGATGTCAAAGATAGTAGGTTGGTGTATTTATTGACAAAAAGTGGAGAGGTTTTTTTCAGTTCCAATGGTGGGGATAAATTTGAGAGTCTAACAAAGAAAATTACGGCGACCGGACTTTTTGGTTCTGGTTTTAATGTCATCGAAACTGATCCGACGCACGGCAAATGGATTTATCTGGCGGGAAAAACAGGCATAATTCGCAGTAAGGATGCGGGGGACAGTTGGGAGGCAATCGTGACTTTGAATAATCCGGATAATTCTCCAGTAGGAGCGGTGGCTATCAACCCGCGAAATTCTGACGAAATTATCTATGGCGCACAGCAGGCGACATATCGCTCAATTGATGGAGGAAAAAATTGGTCCACTTCACAATTTGATCTGCCTAAAGCGGTGAATATTTTGGAATATAACCCGCTGGACCCGAGCATCGTGTATGCGGGTTTCAGTGGAAATTAGGAAATAATTTTTATATATTATAGGACTTACGCCTTTGCCAAAAAAATAACCAAACATTGTCATCCTGAGCGAAGTGTAGCGCAGTCGAAGGATCTGCTTTCCATTATCTCGAGTCTGGCTATAAAGCACAAAACTCTAGGTTGCGGTCAGCAGATCCTTCGACTGCGTCCTGAGTACAGGACTTCGCTCAGGATGACAAATCTAAGGCAAACACGTAAGTCGTGATTAAAAAATATGTATCAAGAACTGATCGAAAAAAGCAAAGTTAATTTTGAAAAATCCGTCACGCATTTCAAGGATAATTTGGGAAAAGTGCGGACAGGCCGGGCATCAACTGCGCTCGTTGATGATATTACAGTGGATTATTATGGCGCCAAATCACCTCTGAAACAGGTCGCAAGCGTTTCTGTGCCGGAACCACGCACGATTGTCATTTCTCCTTGGGACAAAAGCACGCTCTCGCTCATTGAAAAAGCAATCAAGGAATCTGATCTGGGCTTGAATCCGATGAACGATGGAATTATAATTAGAATCAATATCCCAGCGCTCACTGAAGAACGTCGCAAGGAATTTGTGAAAATTTTGAATCAGGAGGCGGAAGGAGCGCGCGTGGCGGTGCGAAAACTACGGGAAGATGTTTGGGATGAAATTCAAGCGCTGACAATTGGAGAGGATGATAAGTTTCAAGGCAAAGAAAAATTACAGAAAATAGTAGAGGAATATAATGCAATCATTGAAGATATCAGAAAGAAAAAAGAAGCGGAGATTATGCAGGTTTGAGTTAATCGTTGTTTTGAAAACTTTGTTCATAACCCCTTCTCCATTAGGGAGAAGGTGGCCGGAGGCCGGATGAGGGAGAAGTCTTTCTGTATAAGAAAAGCATATCTTAATTAGGTTGGTGCTTGATACATAGTCCTTTCCCTCACCTGTCCTTCGGACATCCTCTCCCTAAGGGAGAGGAGGATATTACAAAAGTTCTTTTGAAAATAAAAAAGCCATCCCGGTTTCCTGTTAAGGAGGGATGGCTTTGTGAGAGGTATGGGGTTGGCTTAGAGAGTCGTGAACTCATCTCTCCAATCCGTTCTTTTAAATCTTAATGCTCCCTTTGGCTTGTTTTTTTTGAAATCGTAGGTGGCGCAAAAAAAACGAGGCATGTCTGATGGTAAATAAATAAAATGATTGTTTATGATGATACCCTCAATCACGAGAGAGTCTCTCCGCACATGGTTATTTGGTTTCGAGTAAAGAATTGTAGTCAGCTTACCCACTCGAGTAATGATTACGTTTAATTCTGTAATAACCGTGGGCTCATTGTTATCGTTGGTGCCGATAATTGGCGAGTTATCTAATTGGATAAGCGTCCTCGAATCTTGCTTATTCTCATAGATCATGCCAGATGCGGCATGTTGAAACGTGGAGACGATAGTCTGCCACGACCCCGGGCCAGATTTGATCGGGATAATAATTTTATCCCAGTCCAACGTTGTTGATGTCATAACGACACCTCCCTATATAAAGAACGACAGTTAAAATGGTGTAACTGTCTAACACCGTTCGCCATAGGCGCACCTACATATAAGTGCAGGAATTTATACTCTTATTAGCACAAACATGGAAACTTGTCAATTTATTGAAGCCTAATCTTCCAATATTTGCATAAATAAGCTAGTATTTGGGGATGAGTATTCAAAAATAAAAAATAATCAATTAATATTAACTACTATGTTCGTAGCGATTTTGATTTTCATTGTAATTTTGGGGCTACTGGTTTTTGTTCATGAGTTGGGGCATTTTGTGGTGGCGCGCCGAAATGGAGTGAAAGCGCCGGAATTTGGTTTTGGTTTTCCGCCACGGATTGTGGGCTTCCAATTTTTGCGTGAAATTCCTGAGCCGGGAAAAAAGAAAAAACTATTTTCCAAGTGGCGCATTATCTGGGGCTCGAAAGATGGCGATGATGAAAATGAAGTTAGTGATCTAACTCAGGCGCATGAGAAAAAACTGCAAGGCGGAACAATCTATTCTTTGAACTGGTTTCCTTTGGGCGGGTTTGTGCGGATTAAAGGTGAAGACGGGGGGCACGCAGGTGACGAAGACAGCTTTGCCAGTAAAAGCGCCTGGAAACGGGTAAAGATTTTGGCTGCCGGAGTTACGATGAACTTTGTTTTTGCATGGTTCCTACTTTCCATCGCTTTTATGATTGGTGCGCCGGAAGAAGTTAACCCTGAAGCGAACACAAATAATGCCAAATCGAAAATTCAAATTTCCGGTATTATTGCCGATGCTCCGGCGAGCATGATGGGGCTCAAGGTGGGCGATGAAATTAGCAAAGTGCAAACAGATCCAATGGGAAAGGTGGTAGCGCTGAAAAATGTCAAAGACGTACAAGACTATATCAATGCTAACCGAGGGAAGGAAGTGACTTTGGAAGTTTTGCGGGGCAAGGAAAAATTAGCCCTCAAAGGCACGCCAAGAGTTGATGCGCCGGAAGGCCAAGGTGCACTCGGTATTGCGCTTTCCGAAACGATGCTGGTCAAATATTCTTGGCCCGAGTCGATTTGGAAAGGGCTTTTGGCTGTTTGGGACATGATAGTGATGATTTTTGCGGGTCTTTTTGGACTATTGAAGATGCTGTTTGCTGGTCAAGGTGGATCGGCGGATGTAGCGGGACCGGTTGGCATTGCGATTCTGACCCGAGAAGTGGCCAATCTTGGTCTAGTTTATATCATTCAATTTGCGGCAATCCTTAGCGTTAATTTGGGTATTATTAACATTCTGCCGATTCCCGCTTTGGACGGAGGCAGAATCTTATTTGTGCTGATTGAAAAAATTAAAGGATCACCTGTCAGTCAAAAAGTGGAGCAAAATTTTCACACACTATTCTTTGCTCTTTTAATGCTTTTGATGCTCGCTGTGACGTATAAGGATATCGCGCGATTGTTTTAATTGAGATTATAATCATCGTTTATCAGCTAAGCAGGTTAATCATAGTCCAAGAAGAATATGTTTAAGAAAATCAATAATCTAGCAAGGAAGATATCTGGGGATCTTTTCGGAAGATTTTCCAAGGATATTGGGATTGATTTGGGAACTGCCAATACGTTGGTGTATGTGAAGGGGCGGGGCATTGTGATCAATGAACCATCCGTGGTGGCGTTGAATAAAAAAACCGGTCAAATTTTGGCGATTGGTAAAGAGGCAAAAAAGATGGTGGGAAAGACCCCCGGGCACATTGTGGCAATCCGGCCACTGGTTGATGGTGTAGTGAGTGATTTTGAAATCACCCAGCAAATGCTCAAATACTTTATCAATAAAGTGCATAAGGATGGTTTCGTGCTTTTTCCGCGTCCGCGTGTGATTGTCGGAATTCCTTCGGCGGTGACGGAAGTGGAAAAAAGAGCGGTGATTGATGCAACACTGAATGCTGGCGCTCGCGAAGCCTATCTGATCGATGAGCCAATGGCAGCGGCAATCGGTGCGCGTTTGCCCGTGCAGGATGCTTCCGGTAATATGGTGGTGGATATTGGAGGTGGAACGACCGATATCGCAATTATTTCTCTCGGAGGAATTATTGTTTCACGTAATTTGCGAGTAGCGGGGGACGAAATGAATGAAGACATCGTGCGGTATTGTCGAGATGAATTTAATTTGCTGATTGGAGAAAAAACAGCGGAAGATGTGAAGATTGCCATTGGCAGTGCTTGCGTGCAAAAAGAAAAAAAACGGATGCAAGTGCGTGGGCGAGACTTGGTTACCGGGTTGCCGAAAGAGGTTACGATAACCGATGATCAAGCGCGCGAGGCGCTCTCACGTTCAATCCGGATTATCATTAATAATATAAAAACCGCCGTGGAAGAAACTCCGCCGGAACTGCTTTCTGATATTATGCAAAAGGGAATAATTTTGGCTGGCGGGGGAGGGCTGATTCGTGGAATTGATCGGCTGATTGCCAATCATACAGAAATTCCCGTGCGGATGATGGAAGATCCTTTGACCGCAGTGGTGCGGGGAACCGGAATAGTCTTGGAAGATATTGAAGCCCTGCGAGAAGTGCTTGTGGAAAATCAGCATGAAAAATCGTTTAATTGAGTTATGCCAAAAAAGTATTTTACATCAAAAATAACCAGATTAGTTTTCGTTATACTTGTTTGCGTTTTTTTTGTTTTTCTTAACCCCAAAGGTTTTTTCGATCCGCTGAGAGGAGTATTTTTGACTATTGCTTCTCCTTTTCAAAAGATATTCTATGGGTCTAGTCAAAAAGTGGGAGAACTCAGCGCTTTTTTGGTTTCAATTTCGGAAATAAAAAAAGATAATGCCAATCTTTCCAAGGAAAATAATTTTTTAGCCGGGGAGATTGCCAGGCTTAAGCAAGTTGAGAAGGAAAATACGACCTTGCGTGAACAGCTAGAGCTTCTTCCGCGCGATAAGTTTTCTTTGATTGGGGGCTTTGTGATTGGGCAAGATCCTCAAGGTTCGGAAAGCTGGATTGTTTTTGACAAAGGACAAAAAGATGGTGTTTTGCCTGATATGGCAGTGATTGTGTCCAATGGAATTTTAGTAGGAAAAGTGGCTGAGGTTTATGCTTCGAGTTCCAAAATTAATCTACTATCCAATCCGAATAATTTTATTAACGTGGTTGATGTTGAAACCGGGGCAAAGGGAATAGCTCGCGGTGAATATGGACTCGGGCTGGTTATGGATATGGTAACCCAATCAGAGGCTTTGAATATTGGAGATACAATCATTACTTCTGGTCTCGGAGGAAATATTCCGCGAGGACTTTTGGTGGGAAAGGTTAAGGAAGTAAAAATATCCGATGATCGACTTTTTCAAAAAGCGGTCGTTGCGTCACGAATTAAATTTACCCAACTGGAAACTGTTTTTGTGGTGAAATAATATGAGCCAAAAAGTCGCAACGCTTCTGATTATCTTTTTTTCTGCCATTTTGCAAACGGCGGTTTTTTCTAATTTATTCTTTTGGGGGCTGGGGCCGGATATTTTATTACTCTTGGTGATTTTTTGGACAATTCAGGAAGGCTTTGAAAAAGCTTTGGGGAAGAATATTTTGATCGGTTTTATTTTTGATTTGATAACTTTTTATTCTGTCGGGACGCATATATTTTCTTTTGTGCTCGTGTCCTTTTTTGTCGGGCTTATTTCCAGAAGATTTTTAGTGATTGCGGCTGGTTGGCGCGTGTTTATCGTCGGGATAACGATAATTTTTTGTACCTGGGCAAACAGTCTTTTTCTGAATGGATTATTTTCGACTGCGGAGTATTTTAATCGAGCAAACATTAGCGACGCACCGGTTCATTTTTTTAGCGGAATGTTGGTAAAAGCAGCTATTTTGAATATTTTATTTTTTCCACTGGTTTATTTTCTGTTAAAGAGCGCAGGAAAGGTGAATTTTTTTAAGACGCAAAATGGTCTAGTTTAATTTTTTTATGTTTCAAAAATATTTTACAAATAGAAGAATGGCCCGTGGCATGGAGATTGAAGACTCAATCATGAATGTGGCGGAAAAAGAAAAAGCCATTATTGAAAAACCTTTTGAAAGGAAGGGTCTTTCGATTGTTTGGTATTTGATCGTGCTAATTCTGCTTTTTCTTTTTGGTCGAGTTTTTTATCTGGATATCATAAATGGTAAATATTATGAGCTTGTTTCTGCGGAAAATCGGATTCGAAAGATTGTGATTAAGGCGCCACGGGGAAATATTTTTGATAAATTTGGTAATACTTTAGTGCGGAATGCTCCTAGTGTGGATGTGATTATTGTGCCCGATAATTTGCCTGAAAGTAGCGAGGAAAAAAAGAATCTGGCGAAAAAAGTTTCAGATATCTTGGGGATGAGTTTGGGAAACGTGGAGATTATTCTTTTGAGTCAAAATGAGAAATCGATTGATCCAATTCTGCTCAAAGAAAATATTACGCAAGATCAGACTTTAATTTTGGCGGAAAAGATTAATGAGTTGCCGGGGATTGTTTTGGAAAAGACGGCTATTAGAAATTATGAAAACAGTGAGATTTTTTCCCACGTCATCGGCTATGATGGGAAAATAACCAGAGAAGAAATAGAGGATAGCGGCGATTACCTCATGACTGACTATATCGGAAAAACCGGTTTGGAAAAAAGCTATGAAAAAGAATTAAGAGGGGGCTATGGCGCGCAACAGGTGGAGGTTGATTCTCAAGGAAAAGTTAAAAAAAATTTGGGTGTGATTAATCCGCGGGCGGGAAATGATTTGATTTTGAACATTGACCAGGAGTTGCAAAAAAAAATCTATGATAGTCTGTCTGCTTCGCTGGAGAATTCAACCACAAAAACTGCGGCCGCCGTGGCGATTGATCCGCGGACCGGGGGTATTTTGGCTTTAGTGAGTTTGCCGAGTTATGATAATAATCTCTTTGCTCGAGGGATTGGCAATGAAGAATATGCAAAATTGACTGGGGACGAAAATTTGCCATTGTTCAATCGTTGCGTGAGAGGAGAGTATCCGCCCGGTTCTACGATTAAGCCGGCGATAGCGGCGGGGTCACTTTCAGAAAAGCTGATTTCTTCTTCAACAATTATCAACGGAATGGGCGGGAGAATTTATATTGGAAGTTTTAGTTTTGGTGACTGGAAGGTTCATGGTCCAAGTGATGTGCGGACAGCTATTGCGGAAAGTAATGATATTTTTTTCTATTCCATTGGTGGCGGATATGGGAATATCACAGGACTCGGGATGGATAGAATGAAAAAATATTATAATCTTTTTGGCTTTGGGGAAGCAACCGGCATTGATATGCCCGGAGAAGCAACTGGTTTTATTCCTGATGAAGAATGGAAATTGAAACAAATTAAAGAAAAATGGTATATTGGAAATAGCTATCATGCTTCTATTGGACAGGGCTATATTACTGCTACGCCACTTCAACTTGGGTCTTTCACGGCCGCGTTAGCTAATAATGGCACGCTCTATTCTCCCAAGGTGGTTAATCGTATTCGCAAAAACAATGGCGAATACGCATATGTCCAACCGGAAATAATCAGAAAAGATTTTATTTCCAAAGATATTTTGAAAATTGTGCGTGAAGGAATGCGCCAAACTGTTACAGCCGGAACTGCCCAATCGCTCAAGGATTTGCCAGTTGCAGTGGCAGGAAAAACTGGTACAGCCCAATTTGGCACAAAAGACAAAACACACGCTTGGTTTATTTCTTTTGCTCCATTTGACAATCCGGAAATTGCCATGGTGGTTTTGGCCGAAGGAGAAAGCGAGGGCCATTCCAGTGCTGTTCCCGTGACGAAAGAGGTGTATGAGTGGTATTTTTCGCGAGACAAGAAATAGGTTATTTATATGTCTCCGCCACAGCGGAGTTCACGAAGCGAATGACAGTTGACACATAATCTATTTCTGCTACAATTTCCAATGTCGTCCAAAAAGGAACGACAATTTTTTATCCTCCTTCTCCGCCAGCTGGCGGATACGGCGGACGAGTCTATTAATTTCATTTATATGTAGATTGTGTACTAAAGACTTACTGTGGTCACACAGTATTGATTAAAAAACTAAAAAAATGCTATGACCAAATTTATCACCGAAGAAGGTTTAAAAAAGATCAAAGACGAACTTACTGAGCGCAAGACGACATCGCGCCAAGGAATTGCCAATGCGATCAAGGAGGCGAAGGAGCAGGGAGATTTGAGCGAGAACGCTGAATATAGCGCCGCCAAGGCCCAGCAGGCGGAAAATGAAGCCAAGATTGCTGAGTTGGAATTTATGCTCAAGGAATCGAAAGTGGCAACTTATGATAAGAATTTAGGCGTTGCGCAATTGGGTTCCAAGGTGAGCGTGAAGTTCAATGGATCAGAGATGGAATTTCAAATCGTGGGATCAAATGAAGCCAGCCCGGCTGAACTGAAAATTTCCAACGAATCACCAATGGGCAAAGCCTTTATGGGAAAAAAGAAAGGCGACAAAGTGGATGTGACGACTCCGGGCGGGGTGGTAAAGTATGTGATTTTGGATGTGAAGTAGGGTTCTACAAATTACAAATCGTTTACGAATTTACAAATGTACAAATAAATTAAAAGGCCGAGTATTTTGCTTGGCTTTTTAATTTTCTTTGTAAATTGCTAATTTGGGCCAAATGCGGTAAAATTTGAGTATTAAATTAAAAAAGCAATACCATGGCAGAAGGAAATAATTTTGGTGAGGCGTATAATGAGGCGTATGAAATTAAAAATAGCGCCCTTGGATTAAAAGCAGAAAGAAGGGAAAAGGGAGAGCCAACTAAAGAGGACTATATGAAAGCAGAACATCTGTTGCGGGAGGATCGAGCTGACCAAGAGGCGGTAGATGATAAAAGAAAATTAGAAATCAAAGAAAAGCTGTTGGCAATAAATTGGAAAGAATTTTGGAAAAATGAGGGATTGGAATCTCCCACTCGAAATGATGTTTTTTCTAATGGAGAAGATGAGCGGATGTCTGATGAAGAAGTTGTCGAATCGCTTAATCGATATTTTGAAAAGCAGAAAAGTGATTTATTTAATATGACCGGAATTGATTCAGAAGAATTTCCAGAGATTATTGATAGAGATATTCGAGCGGTATGCCAAAAATTGAATAGGTTGCCGTTTTTGAAAACAAGGGAAGGTTGTGGTGGTCATGAAAAAGACAGGGTTGGCGAAAGTTCGAATATTGGTTATTCGGAGCCATATCTAACTTTTTATGCCCAGGAAGAAAATCCTAAATTCATCAAGCTTAAAGAGCAATTGGATGATAAGCTGGAGCAATTCAAGAAAGCAGACTTGCCTGGTATCAAAAATGTTGTGGTTAATGGGCGCAAAGAAGACTGGCCGATAAAAACAAAAGGAGTTGGGATGTATCGATACGATATGAGAATTGTTCCAACACAAGAGTGGTGTGAGGATCATAACAAGGAGTATATAAGTCGACCAATATCGCCTGGTTCCTATCCCGATTGGTGCCAAGAGAAGGGGTTTGAGTATTCAGAGGAGGAGGAAAGCGCATCGCGACAAAAATGGGACGAGGCAAAGAAAAAATATTGGAAAGAGGTGGAAAAATTCGGTATTGAATATGGGGAATATTTTAGATCTGATGAAGCGCGAAAACTGCGAGATGAATTCTTCAAAGTTTTTGAGGTAGACGTGATACCTAATAAAGAAAAAATCATGATTGATAGCGAGCAGGAAATAGGAAAGTTAACCACTGAAATTGTTGAACGAGTAGAAAAATCAAGATTGGAAACCTTTGACAAGGTTAATTTTTTATTGACAAAGCTCGGTCTTAAACCAGCCTCTGTTTTGGAAATACCAATTCAATTGAAAGCCCTGGAAGAAAAAGACGCGAAGGAAACGTCTAATTTTTCTAGCGAGCAGGATATGCAAGAAATTATTGAAATGATAAGTAGCTCTGGGCTAAAATCACAATCTGAAATAAGAATAATTAATGCTAGTTATAGGAGTAGGCAAGAACCGGAATCGGGCAAATATTTTGAAGGCGAATGGAAATCAATCGAAATTTTTATAGCTAATAATCAGGAAAATTTGGAAAAAATTAGTAAAGCCTGGAAAAGTGACGACATTGAATCAATCGGAAAAGTTCTTGGTTTCCCAAAAACGGCCGTGGAAGCTTATTCGAAAAAAGAAGATAGGTTATATATTAATGAGCTGCCAGCTGAGATTGTAGAGGCTAATTATGCGAAATTCGCTAGCTTTACTCTTTCTAAAAATAACTGGCAGGAAGAACTTGAAACAGCAAAAAAATGGGCAGACGCAATAAGAAAAAATAGCCCTAATCTTTACAGGGAAATAATAGGGGGTGAATAAAAAATATGTCCAAAGAAATACAAAAAAATCCCAATGAAACAATAAACGTAAAACTCATTTAGATTATTATGGAAAAATATTTATTTAAGAATGCTCAGGAGGAAGCAATTATTATTAGAAGTGAAGCGCAAAAAACTAAAGAACAACGGGTATCAAAAGGCGAAAAAAATGGTGAGCCAACGCGGGATGACTATGAAAATGCACATAGTTCTCTTGTGGTATTGCAAAGCAGGGTAAATGATATGGTTAAAATTGAAGAAATCAAGAATAAGCTGGGTATTAAAAATGAGGAGCTTCATACGGAGTCTTTTGTGAGTGAGTTGCCAAATGAAGATGGAGCGGTCGATTTTAGCCAATTGCAAAGAATTGGGGATGGTGGCACACATGATGTCTATGGTTATCAGCAAAATCCCGCTTTTGTCGTTAAGCTTAATCGGAGTGATTTGAAGAATATACTTAATTTGGGGCAAAACGAATTATCGCCCGAAACGCGCCAAGCCGCCGAAAAACATGCGAACGGTAAGAATGCTAATTGTGAACAATTGTATGGATATTTCGGGAAAGAGCATTGTTTGCGTGAGAAAATGGTAGTGCAAAAAATAAGTGTTGAGCAAGATGGTGAAGTGAAAAATATTGAAGGGTTGATTTCAATTCAGGAGGCTAGTGATGTTTTCAAGAATCCAGGCAAAAAAGATTTCAGCACAGCTTATGCAGAAAAAACATTAACCGATGAAAATAAGGAGAATTATAGATTAATGAATGATGCTCTGTTGGGCGAGGGTGAGTTTAAAGCTGATGATTTTTTAAAATTTAATGAAAAATTAAAACCGATTTTTGATTTAATCGATACCGACAAGGACTTCGCTGATTCAATGAAAGAATTTTTACTGCGTTTTAAGAAATATTTTGAGGTTTCTGGCAAGTTCATTGACTTGGTCGGGGAGAAAAACGTTTTGTTCTATCAAAAAGATGGTAAATGGACTTTTCAGTTAGGCAGTGTGTTGAAAGCTGAGTCAAAGCAAAATATTGAAGAAGCGTTGAAAGTTTTAGCGGAGAATCCTGAGCAGTTAAATTCAAGTCATTTGAAAGGCAACTTAATGAATGGATTGGCTTTAATAAGAATACTTAATGCAACAGGCATAAAATCAGGTATCGGAAAGATTGTAGATATCACCTTATCTAAGACACAGTTAAATAATCTTGAGAAAGTACAGTTTTGAGTTACAGCCTAGGCGCATTTTTAGTTATTTGTGGGATTATTTTAAGCTGATAATTAATTTTTTCTGTAATGGTAATATAGTGGTAAAAGAAAATGGGATAAAAAACTAAAATATAAATATCTCGAAAAGTAATAACGCATGACTTATCTCAAGAAAATTTGGCAGTCCCTGATATTTACGGAGCATATCTTTTCTCCAAAAAATGGTCTCATCAAGGTGAGAAAGTTTTTTTATGGCTATGAGGTTGTCGCAGGAGGCTGTTTTCAGTCCGGTTGGTATGTGACAGCTTTGTGGCGAAAGATGCTCAAGGAAGTTCCGCTTGATCACAAAGTGAAAACAGTGCTTATGCTTGGTTTGGGCGGTGGCGGAGTATTGAGGAAGTGCGGAAGAAATTTCCTTTCACTCATATTGTTGCCATTGAGCACGATCCAATTATGGTGGATATCGCAAAAAGAATCGTATTTAGCAAAATAAAATATTATCCCGAGCTGATTATTGAAGATGCAAGAATTGCGCTTGAAGCTCTTGTTCTTCAAAAGAGGAAATTTGATGTGATTATTTCCGATATTTTTAATGGAAATAAACCATCGCCACTCATGTATTCAAAGGACTTTATTTCCTTGTTATCAAAAGTTTTAGAAAATAGTGGGTATCTGTTAGCTAACTTTTATAAAAATGAGAAAACAATCGCTCCGAAATTTGCGGAGTATTTTTCTTGCTGGGGTTGTCTTAAATATAATTCCAATCGGATGCGGATATATCGGCATTTTGGTGAGGGGAGTATTGGTGATCCTGTGCCGAAAGATTTTGTCAATAAAGAACAGTCAAAAATATATCTTTCAGCGCAACTGAATCATTCTTCGCTGGTTAAGCTTGTTGGAAACGAAGGTTGTCTCGGGGTGCGCTATTTTTGGTATCTATTTGCCATTGAATGGTATAGTTCAGATTGTGAGCCGAAAATTTCTCCTTGGAAGGGCTTACGTTTGATTATTTGGCATCCGATCAAGCAAGTTAATTCTAAGAAGGGCTGGTGGCGAAATTTTTTGAGTGGACCAAAATGGCTATTGCAACTTGGATTTGCGAGAAATTCGGAGCGTTATTGGGACACTTGGTCAAAGCATGCTAGGCGGCATCGAGAAAAATGGATGAATGATGCGCGCTATACTTTGCGAAAAGCTTCAATCGATGAATTTGAAAAAGCCTATTTTACTTCAGGAAAGCTCGATTTTCTCTTGCGAACCGGTTTTATGCGAGTGATTCGTTTTCATTGGGAGGAGCATCCTGAGAATCTCGATCTGTATCTTGTGAAAGATCGGGAAAGAGAAAAAGATGTCGCCGGACTCGCCACAGTTAATTATCCCGATGTTTCTCAGTCGCGTCATACAATTTCTTTTATTTGCGAGGAAGCACATAATACTTCCGTCGGATATGGCCTTATTGATAATTGGTTTTTGCAAGCCGGAAAATTAGGAATCAAGTATCTTGATTTTGGAGTAGTTTGGAAAAAAGGCAATCCTCGGGCATGGAAAGGCTACTCGAATTTCAAGAGGCAATTTGGATTGTATCTCATTAGCTATCCTCGAAGCTATTTTAAACTAACGATTAATTAGTTTTATTATTTTTGAACGTAAGCCATTATGCATAAGGGTAGAAAAGACAGTTAATAAGTTAAAAACAAACTTATGGAATCTGGCGGTAATTGGAATATTTATTTCTGAAGAAAGTAGACGTAGTTTCCAACGAAATCGTTGATTTTTAAGAGTTGACTTATAAACCAATAACTCAAAAGTTTAGTATTTTGCTAAAAGGGCGTGCTCGGACATCTGCTTTTTTTAATTTTCACTAAAAAATTGCCAATTTGGGCCAAATGCGGTAAAATTAAGACACTAAATAACCTTAATAAATTTATTATGCGTGAAGATATTTTGGAGACTAAGCTGGAAAAATTGAAAAATATCCAGGAATTTGGGATGGAGGCTTATCCGGAAAAGTGTGAGCGGTCCTTGACTAACGCTGAGGCGCTGGAGCGATTTAAGGAATTAGCGACTGAAGGTCAAGGTGACATAACGTTACTTGGTCGGGTGAAATCCAATCGACCGATGGGTGGATCAACTTTTGCGCATATTGAAGACGGCACAGGGAAGATTCAGATTTTTTTGAACAAGCGGAATATGGATGAGGTGAAGTACAAGCTATTTGCCAAAAATATTGAGACTGGAGATTTTGTACAAGTGACAGGAAAACTATTTTTGACCCGGCAAGACGAAAAAACCCTGGAGGCGCATGATTGGAAGGTGCTTGCAAAAAATATCCGACCGATTCCAACAGAATATTTTGGACTTAAAGACGAAGAAGCGCTCCTGCGTAAACGTTATCTCGACCTGATGCTAAACGCGGAAACGCGTGAGCTGTTTCGCAAAAAAAATATTTTCTGGCAGACTGTTCGTCAGTTTTTGGTAGCCCAAGATTTTTTGGAGGTGCAAACTCCGGTTTTGGAACATATACCAGGTGGAGCGGAGGCAGAACCCTTTGTGACGCACTACAATGCCCTAGACCAAGACTTTTATCTGCGAATCTCCCTGGAGCTTCCCCTGAAGAGACTGCTCGTAGGAGGCTATGAGCGAGTGTTTGAGATTGGGCGCGTTTTTCGCAATGAGGGGATGGATCGTGATCACTTGCAGGAGTTT